>OGLR01000069.1_pt1 | contig 57883 bp, 32 predicted proteins | sample 1572931 | NCBI WGS metagenome assembly OGLR01 (sample SAMEA2581997, study PRJEB24529) | metagenome | biome: Human gut stool | place: China | collected 2011 | reverse complement strand
AGAGCCTCGGCCGCTTCCACCTCGACGGCATCGCTCCGGCCCGCCGCGGCGTGCCCCAGATCGAGGTGACCTTCGACATCGACGCCAACGGTATCCTGAACGTAAGCGCAAAAGACAAAGCAACAGGCAAGGAGCAGAAAATCCGCATCGAGGCCTCAAGCGGACTTAGCCAAGAGGAAATCGACCGCATGAAGGCTGAGGCTGAGGCAAATGCAGCAGCAGACAAGGCCGAGCGCGAGCGCATCGACAAGATGAATCAGGCCGACAGCATGATATTCACCACAGAGAACTTCCTCAAGGACAATGGTGACAAGATACCGGCCGACCAGAAACCTGCCATCGAGTCAGCCCTCCAGCAACTAAAGGATGCTCACAAGGCTGCCGACATTACAGCAATCGACAATGCCATCAACAACCTCAACCAGGTTATGCAGGCTGCCAGCGCACAGATGTACGGTCAGGCTGGTGCTCAGCCAGGCGCCGGTGCCGGCTTCAACGCAGGCGGTCAGCAGACAGCAGGCGACAACAAGGCTGACGATATTCAGGATGCTGATTTTGAGGAGGTTAAGTAGTCTGAGATAATCAGCAATAATTATCGGAAACCAAATCCGTGTGACTCAATGAGTTACACGGATTTGCCGTTTTAAGGGGTTTGCTGATACTTATCGATTTCTATCAATTCGTTGATTTTCTGCGTTCCATATTTGTACCGCGACTAAAAAGTAGATAAATAGCGACAAAAACATACATAAAAGTAGAAACAAGGAAAAATAAACATTTGCTATGCCAAGTATCTCATTGAAAATCAGACGGAAATGCAAAATCTGCGGTAAGGTGTTTTTCATCAAAAAACTCGATTCGCAGTACTGCTCAGGTAAGTGCAGTAAAATAGCTTACAAGCGCAGATGTGATGCAGAAAAGAAGGAGGAGCGTCTTGAAAAGATAGCTTCTCAAGTATCAGATATCAGAGAGTATATCTCTGTTAAGGAAGCCGTGGCTATCTTCGGAGTAGAACGTGATTCGATATATCGGTTGGTAAGGAGTGGAAAGGTTCAAGCTGTGAATCTCGGTGAACGTCTTATACGAATCAACCGTAAAGACTTAGAATCTCTTTTGCCGACAAGAAAACAAATCCGAAAGGAAAGTGAAAAGCCATTGCCTAAACTCTATAGTCTTGAACCCGAAGACTGCTATACAATCTCAGAGGTTTGCAAGAAATATCGTATCAATGACTCTACCGTTTGGGCGCATGTGCGCAAATACTCTATCCCTTCTCGTCAGATTGGGAACTATGTTTACGTGCCGAAAGAAGAAATCGATAACTTATATAAATCCTTAATTCCGCAGCACAAAAACTTGTAAGAAATCCAAGTGCTTGAGAAACAAAGTTCTCAAAACACTTGGTCATGTCAGAAATTTCACCTATCTTGGTGCTGGATTTCAAAAGAAGCAAAACATCTGGCATGACAAAGGTAGCAATAAAAACTGAGAATATCACATCTTTTGGTGGAATTTATCACGTAATGGACGTATTTTCCCAATTGGGCTTTGAAAAACTCACCGAGACAGTAGTAGGCAAGCGCGGCAGTAGTGGTAATGCATACAGTTATGGCAGCATTTTCGCCTCACTGTTCTTCAGCAACCTTTGTGGCGGTGAATGCCTTGAGGACATCAACACGCTTGTCGGTGATTTCAGACAAAGGCCGGACACCCTTTTGCCCGGTGCCGACACGGTAGGCCTTGGGCTGAAGGAGCTTTCAGAGAAGGACATCGTCTATAAAAGCGAGTCCTCCGGCCTGTCGTACAGATTCAATACGGCGGATAAACTGAACGTGCTGCTCCTGCGCATGATACGGCGCATGGGACTTATAAAGGTTGGAAGCCATGTCGATATGGACTTCGACCATCAGTTCATCCCGGCGCACAAGTATGACGCAAAGTACTCGTACAAACAGGATTACGGGTATTTCCCCGGCTGGGCATCCGTTGGCGGCATTATCGTTGGCGGAGAGAACCGTGACGGGAATACCAATGTGAAGTTCCATCAGGAGGATACGCTGTGTCGCATCATGGACCGCGTGAAGTCCGAGCTCGGCGTGGTGATAGAGCGTTTCCGCGCAGATTGCGGATCATTCTCAAAGGATATTGTCCGCACCGTGGAGGAACGCTGCAACACGTTCTATATCCGTGCAAGCAACTGCTCCAGCCGCTACGAGGAGTTCCGCTGCCATGAAGAATGGAAAACCGTGGAGATAGGCTATGAGAAATGCGGCGTGACCTCCCTCGACATGGACGGTTTCGTTGAGGGGAAGTCCTACAGGCTTGTCGTGCAGCGCAGTCCGTTGAAAGACAAGGACGGCAACGTGCAGTCTGACATGTTCGGCCCGTTATACACATACCGCTGCATACTTACCAATGACAGGCTTTCCACGGAGAAGGACATCATCGAGTTCTACAACGCACGGGGATACAGCGAGAGGAACTTCGACATACAGAACAACGACTTCGGATGGGCGCGTCTGCCATTCTCCTTCCTGGCTGAGAACATGGTGTTCATGCTCGTCACAGCCATGCTGAAGAACTTCTACCTGTATCTGATCCGCCATATCAGCGAAAAAGTAGAGCCGCTGAGGAAGACGAGCAGGCTTAAAGCCTTCATCCTTCATTTTATCTGTGTCCCGGCAAAATGGATACGCACAGGAAGGCAGAATGTACAGAACCTATATACGCATAAAGCTTATTATTCCGAGGTGTTCTTGGAATGAGGCCCCCATTTGTGGCCATTCTGATTCCCCGTTAGCTTGGGTGGGGGATTTTGTACACGTACAAGAGGTATAGAGTCCAAAATCGCGCCTCAAACTACACATGAGGCAAAAAAGTCATCTTAGCACGTCAAATCATCTCGCAAGAAAAAACGCTGCGGAATTAAGGTAAATCAGATGTCCTATGAAGAAAGCAATGTTACACACTAAGGTTTCCGTAAAGCTCCGTAAATCTGAGCTTCGTGAAGAATGGTATCTCTATCTGGAGGCATATCCAGTGTTTAAAGCTGGATGTGAGAAACCACAGCGAGAGCGTGAGTATCTCAACCGTATCATCACCACTCCCATGTGGGACAGAACACGTCCTGCACGGCTTAATGCCAATGGAGAACAATCCTTTAAACCCAAACGTGACCAGAACGGCATCATTGTCTGTCGCTCTAAACGTGACCGTGAAATCTGCATCTTTGCTGATAATGTCCGCAACCTCCGTCAACATGAGTATGACAATGCCGAACTTTACTCTGAGACAGACCAAGCTATGGTGGAGAAGATAGAGATGGGCAAGACCAACTTTATTGATTACTTTGAAAAGGTTGCTGATAATCGGCATAAGAGAGGTTCAAAGTCCATCATCGTCAATTGGAATCGTGTATATGAACTTATCAAAATTTATGCTGATGGTGACTTCTTCCCATTCTCAAAGGTTACGCTGAGAATGATTGAGAGCTTCAAGACATTCTTGATGACAGCTCCACAAGGTGGTGGCAAGTCTGGTATTATATCTCAGAACACAGCAGCTACATATTTCGCCATTTTCAAGGCTGCCGTGCATCAAGCTTTCATCGATGGCTATCTTGATATTGACATTGCTGCAAAGGTCAAGGGTATTCAGGAGGAGGAAAGTCGACGTGAACATCTTACCATAGATGAACTGAACCTACTGGCTGCAACACCATGTGATTATCCTATGCTCAAAAAGGCAGCTTTGTTTAGTGCTCTTACTGGACTTCGTCATTGCGATATAATGAAGATGAAATGGCGTGAACTATCAAAAGAAGGTGACCATTACCGCCTCAACTTCAATCAGAAGAAGACAGGCGGAGTGGAATATATGCCAATCTCAGACCAGGCTTATCTTATTTGCGGTGAACCTAAAGCCCCGGACCAATTAGTGTTCGAGGGACTTCAGGCACCATCATGGATAAACAAGCCTGTAAAGAAATGGGTGGAGAATGCCGGTATAAAGAAGAAAATCACGTTCCATTGTTTTAGGCACTCGTATGCAACCAATCAACTAACCAAAGGCACAGACTTGTTTACCGTCAGTAAGATGCTTGGACATACCAATATCAAGACCACGCAGATATATGCCAAGGTGGTTGACTCCAAGAAGGAGCAAGCAGCCGATGCCATCAAACTTGTTCTTCATAGTGATGTGACGGAATAATCACTCTTTCCCTTATCTGCCACTTATGCGTTATGTATAGGTGGCTTTTTCTTTTTATTTCCCTTTTCTTTGGTTTACTTAATACGCAATGGCATACGGAACGCTTCCGTATGTACTACCGTACCTTCAGAAAAATGCAGTTGTCTATATTAAAGTTTGTTATTAAAAATCAATCGCTTACGACTCTTATTTATTTCTTTTAATATGGTATAAGATACGGTGCAATCCTTGCCCATTTCCGCATCTTGTAAACATCCATAAATAACACTAATTTTGCTGCCGAATTCAATAACGAACTTGACTGCGCAGTCATAATCCGTAACAATTTAAAAGTAAATAAACAAATGGAAAATCAAAGAAAACAATCCGACAATGTGCCGACATTTGATATGATTCCGATGTTAATGGCAAACCTTCTGGAGGACAACAAAATTCTTTCTGCAAAGATTGATGCTCTCAATAAGAAGATAGGCACGGTTACACCAGCCAACAGGAAAGGTGATGACAATGAGCGTATGGATGTGACTGAAGCACAGAGATACATTCCCGGTCATCCTGCAATCCAAACCATCTACGGATGGACTTCAAACGGTCAGATACCTTATCATAAGATTGGCAAGCGTATCTATTTCGTTAAGTCAGAACTTGACGAATGGCTGTCTCACGGTCAGCGTAAATCAGAAGATACTCTGAACAAAGAGGCAGAAGAGTATGTAAAACGTCATCCCAAATATTCACATTATTAATTATTATGACTATGAATATTCAAAACAAAATGTCAAAAGAGGAGTATGCTTCTCTTTTCAAAAACACGGAAATCAAAGTTGGGGATAATTGCTATTACTGCTATTGTAAAGAAGGAGAGACAGAAATCTCGAATTTCATTATGATACCTCTTTATCTAATTCGTGATGGAGTAACTGCCACGCGTGTTTTCATTCTCCGTAACAAACTGGGATGTGAAGTTCGAATTGAGTTCTCAATCGAGGAAATGACTGCACTTCCAAAATTTCGCATTCGTATTGAACGAGAAGTGAACTTTATGTGGTATGGAACATCTGCCAAGTTTAACAAACTCCGTGGCATTCTTTATTCAAGCATGGAGGTAATAACCAAAATATCCACACTCGGATGGCAGAAGCAGGGATATTATGCTTTCGGTAACGGTGTAGTATATGATGGTAATTGGTTCCCTATTGACGAAGAAGGCATTGTGCGACTCTCGTCTTCATTGGGTTCTTTCTATCTCCCTGCTTTCTCTAAGATGAATGAGGATAATGCGGACAAATTTCTATTTGAGCAGAAGTTTGTTCACCATGCCGAAAGCACAGTACGCTTTTATGCCTTTGCCAGCCAAATGATTGTTGTATATGGAGAGAATGCCATTATAGGCATTTGTTACATCATCGTGTGTCTGTTTCGTGACATCATCATCCGATATAGACGAGAGTTCCCTTCCCTATTTTTATTTGGTCCCAAAGGAACTGGTAAAACAGCTTTCGGTGAATTGCTGCAAAGTCCATTCATCTATTGTGGTGATCATCCCAACCTGCGCACATCTACCATGCCGAGCCTTGCCATTGTGCTTTCTCAGGCTGAGAATGCAATGATGCATCTTGATGAATACAAAAATGACATAGATGTGGAGAAAGTTGAGCTATTGAAAGGCTTGTGGGACTGCCAAGGACGTAGCAAGTTGGATATGGAGACCCATAAGCGTGAGCAGTCAAAAGTTCTTAGTGGTGTAATCGTCAGCGGTCAGGAGAAACCAACCGTTGATATCGCTCTATATTCTCGTCAGTGTGTTTTACCATTTCACAAAGATACTCATACCGTAGAGGAAAAAGCTAACTTCCGAATCTTGAAAGATTACGAGCATGAAGGAACTTCATACGTTGTTGTCGAGCTCTTGCAGATACGAAAACAGTTTGAACATTCGTATGCATCATGCTATGAACAAGCCGTAAAGGATATATGTTCAGCCATAACTTATAGTATCGACGAGCGCATTCTCCACAACTGGTCAGTAATCCTTGCATCCTTTATGGCTTCGTGTGACCATATCAAGTTCCCGTTCTCATACTGTCAGGTATTCCAAACCGTCATTAGTGGTGTTGAATATCAGAATGAGGAATGTTTGCACAGCAATGAACTGAGTATATTCTGGAAGACTGTTGACTATCTCAAACAAGATAATCAAATCTTCGGTCTCTGTGATTATCGTATTCACGAATACACATCATTGAAAGTTGATATCAAGATTGATGGGAAAAGACAATCAGTCACACGTAATTTTGGCAGTTCAAAGAAAATTCTGATGATACCTACTAACAGCAGACTCTTTGCCTTGTACACGCTGCACCTCCAGAGAACTCATGAGAAGGTTATCCCAGAGAACACTCTGAAATATTACATTGAAAACTCCCCAGAGTATATTGGCAAAATGAATAGCGTACGTTTCGCATCCATAGAGAATGTAAAGGACTGGCCTCGGCAGTACGAGCTGAAGATACCGAACTGCCAGCCACGTCTGAGTGAGAAACCGGTACAGGCATTCTGCCTCGACTTCGATGCCGTAGAGGCTGCATATGGAACAAATCTCTACTCCGATTACATGGGCTTTGATTTAATCCACACTTCGTGATTGCATCTACACTTTCTACAATATCTACAATATTGATATACAATTATTTATCTAATAATAACTATATATACAAATGAAACTTCTCTTCAACTTAAAATCTTCTTTTCCCTTTTTTAAAAATAAGGGAAAAAGAAAAACGAGCTTGCTCGTAACTCACTAATAACAGCAGTGCAAACATACTTAATATGACACGTTTTATAAAAACGGGTAGCCTAATACCCATTAACATTCGTTAAGGGTTTAGGCTGCCACTCCAAAGGAGTTCCAAAGGGGAGCAAGCTCTGGCAGAATTAAGCATTCAACCCCATACATCTTAATCATTTTCAAAGTCTGGCAAATCATTGCTGGCCAATCGGTCGAAGTCAGAGCGGAAGAGACGGTCTTGTATAACTCTGTACTTTTCAAATTCAGATTCTGCATATTCCTTGGCAGCTTCAGCAGTTACCTTTCCTGCATCTTGTAAGATTTCACGGTCTGTGGCATCAAGGAACTTGTCTATACGTTTCTCCCAATCTTCCATAGTCATGGGAATATGACGTTCTGCCATATCTTTAGCAATATCAAGGTAAGCGTTGACAAGACGTCCCATTGCCTGCAGTTCGTTTTCTTTCAGATAATTCTTTGCTATAGATACATCAGTCTTGATAATCTTACCATCTGGTGCCTTCGCCCATGTGGTCAGTCCCATGTGTTCCTTCTCCGCATTAGCACGCTCAACGATAAGCTCTGCAGCAGTATGTCCATGTATGGCATAATGCATCTTATTCTGCACCTTCTTGAAAAAACGTCTAGTGATTGGAGCCTCCTTGTTATAGTCTATTGCCGTTGCGTAAATGTCTGTTAGTTTTTGATAGAAGTTGCGCTCAGACATACGTATCTCACGGATTTCCTCCAATAGTTGCTCGAAGTAATCCACACTAATGAAAGAGCCATTCTCCATACGCTTCTTATCGATGACATAACCACGGATGGCGAATTGTCTTATTACATATGTACACCACTGACGGAATTGTGTGGCACGGATGGAGTTGACACGATATCCAACAGAGATTATAGCATCGAGGTTGTAGAACTTTGTAAGATAGTTCTTACCATCAGCAGCAGTTGCCGAGATTTTCTCGGTAACTGAATCTTCGACAAGTTCTTCACTTTTGAATATATTTTTCAAGTGTAGTCCTATATTATCTGTAGAGCAATCAAACAATGTTGCCATTGCCTTCTGTGTAGCCCACACGGTCTCATCTTTATACAGTACTTGTATTCCTTCTTCTTTCCCTGTAGCCACAAATGTCAGGAACTCTGCTGTACTATTTCGTATTTCAAATTTCTTTGCCATAATTTCAGCTAAACGTGTATTTGTTAAATAGAAAATTTATAGTCACTATCTCTCATTTGTCGCTCTTAAACATCCCATTACTTTGCCTTCTTCATCTAGTGTATAAGTACCACTCACGACAAGCCACATAGGAAGATTAGGCATTTTATTATAACCATGTAATCCTATGATATTTTTTTCACCAAGAACATACCACAATATTTTCTTGTGATTCGTCTTGAGATAATCCAATAGTGGTTTCTTCCTAACTAAAAGATAATTTTTTGACAGCTCCACTGCTCCTGCATCAAAACATATTGTTTTGCCATCTTTATCTAAGAAGGCTCCTTCCTCGTCTCCATATTGCATCCCAAGACCATCAAATAATTGTTTTGAAGGCATAAGACAGTAAAAGGCAGTTTCTTTAGAATGGTCTTCTTCTGCCTCCCACAAATAACCGATTGTGGTAACCTCTGTATGAGTTATGAACCGATTCGCTTTCCTATCATATATATCCCTTTTTGTTAGTCCTTCAATATCAAAATATTTATATGCTGGTGACCAGTAATATTCACGATAAAATAATTCGTACCTGTCAGAGCATTCGGGCATCCATCTCCCTCCAAAATTTTGCTTTGAAGCCCATTCATAAACAAGAGGCAATTCATCTTCATTAATGATACAACTTCTTACTTGATACCAAAGTTTTTTGTATATATCACCTTTCCCATGTGGTTCATTCCAAGTAGGATAACATTCCAATGCAAGCCAACCACATCCCTCGTCATCTGTTAATTCTATAATTGGCTCGGCTGCAGGAATATCATCTTTTATAGTAAGCCAATCAGATATGTCATGCTCCCAATTATTATATTTTCCCCCATTCCACCAAAAATTTTCTTTGAGAACTATTTCTTGACTATTCTCATTTACTCGAATAAGAGTTGTTGGATCTATATCCCGAACAGCAGGTTCCCAAGTCCCCTCATATTCTACGGCATTATTACTCCATGAATGTTCTATTTTTTCGACATTATCTGCTACACGAGCTAACAATTCATGTAAGACCAACCACTGATATTTCTTGCCAATTCGTTCATTTGGTATAGTTGAGCGCCCTCTACCAGAACCAATTTTCTTGTCAAATTCACCATGCTTCTCTTCTCTGTACCCATACTTATCAATAATAAGCTTTATTGCTACATTACTCAGACTTTCTGCGTCAATTTTCCAGTTGCTCAATGCGCTTTGAAATGTATATCTTCCAAAATCTCCATAAAGACCTATGCCTGAATGTTCTGTAAACATTGAGGTAATCATGTTACACATACCTGGAGAACTCTTGTATTCTCCACATTCATCTAATATCCCTTTTATTTCCTCGTCAGACACAGGGGTAAAATCAAAAGAACTATTGTATGGTGGTCGTATCTTTTTAATATCAATACTCAGTTTTTCTCCTATAGAGATAGCGTATTCTATAATATTCCGTGCATAGTCACGCAACAAGATATGAGGATAGACTTCACACTCAACATAAAAAACCGAAGAATAAATGTATTCACACAAACTTGCCAAATGTTCTTTTGATTTTGACCTCACTGCACAACCTAATGCTACCCCATAAAGTCTTTCATGAATATATGGGTCATCTATTTTTGAAAACTTCTCCAATAGAAATATAAGTACCTGCATCCTATTATGCAAAAGTTGTACGAGGGCTTTAGTTGCTGTGTCTCTTAGCTGCCGATTTGTACTTGCTAAGAACCAAGAGAGTAAAGTTGCTCCTAACTCTACTGTTTTTTCATCCATATTAACCCTATCGCTTTCATCCCATGTCCAATTAATGATATCTTCTATTATTTTTTCTTGACTACCATAAATGCGATATAATGTAGGAATCCACTTGGCATCCCTGTCCGCTAACGGCATTGGTGCAAGCATTTTGTGAAGATAATCAGCGTTATAATAGTTTCCTGCATTAAATGCAACCTTCATAACGGTTCGGACAAAGTTATCTCTAAATTGTTCTTCACTTAGGAATTCGGCAAAATAAGTATCGAGATGTGAACCTATAGTCTCCTCTTCTCTCCAAATTAAGCTTGAAAGAACCGCATTTATAACAACTTTATTACTACGTAATTCTGCTAATGAATCATATAATTCTATCCCCTTACGTTCTGGCAATAAAATTGCTAGTGATTCCAATAAGCCACTAACCATATAAGGAGATTTTATAGTCAGTACATATTCTTCTAAGACTTTTTCATCAAATTTATATTTGTCTATAAGATATTCTGCTTGAAGAACATTCTCAAATCGCTCATACGCAAGATATATGAACTCCTCGTATTTACCAGCGGTATTTAGAAAAACATTTTTACAAAACACACCTTCTGAAATCAAGCGATCCAACAGTTCACCCTCGCTAAAAGAGCGAGGATAAATTTCTGAAAATATTTCCATAGCTGCGTCTACTGGCATTTCATGCTTTTTTTCGTCAATTGTGTATTCTATAAACTTACAGACAGCTTTCTCTACGCATTTTATCGATGAAGAGCAATTCTTGTTTTTTCTAATAGATTTTTCTATACCATCAAAAAATAAAGTCATTACCGAGGTTATGCCCTTTATCCCATCTGGTATTCTTCTGTAGTCATTTCTCCTCAATCCTTCACAGAACAAATGCAAAAATAAAGGATTACTGAATTCAGGATTGAGTAGTGGAACAGAAGGATACAATATGTCATATTCCTTAAAATAGAGTTTTACCGCCTTTTGTGTATTAGTTCCAAAACCATAATGCCTTGTCCATACACAGTAATCACTCCCAAATTCATCCCATGGAAGTATCGCGGGTTGATATGATGCACGTATACTCAAAACAAGTCCAAGCCATGGATGCTGTCGAATTTTACTAATAAAACTACGGATATTATTTTGCCAAATATTTAGTCCATGTCCTTCATTTATAGCATCTACAAAGATGATAATGCGGTGTCCTGTAACTTCAGCTTTTGCTTCAAGCATCTCCAACAATTCATCCGAAGAACCGCTAAAATAAAGCATTCTTGCCATTTGAATGAAAGGATCTTCATCGGTAATGAACTTCTGCCCTAAGAAAAGCAGACTAAACTGTTTTTCTTTTTCTCTTCTTTGTACAACATCAGCTAATAGGTGTGACTTTCCTACTCCTGCATCCCCTTCTAATATTAAGATTGGGTCGTTTATCAACTTTACTATATCTTGGTGTAAGGCATTGTAAATTTGCAAGATATCTACACTTAACCCATATAAATTACGTGATGCGTTTTTCTCTATCTCTGTAGCTCTTTCTTTAGCGACAATTTCGTTAGAGATATCTTGAATGGATTCTGCTAGTGATAACAATGACGTTAAGAATCCTTCAAGAGTTATTTTATCTATACCAACAATATTAATACTTCTTATTTGATTATTTTCTATCCGAACATTTTCGATTAAATCTAGTATATTTTTACAGAACTTATTTTTCTCAATTTTTCTACACGTATACTCTACCTTTTTCACTACATTATCAAATAATACACACAGAGCTTTTCCTCGTGATAGCACTTCAAAATATTGAAGAGGCTCAACTTCAACATTTAGTTCGGGAGTATAACGTTTGCCTAAATCTTTTATGGAGTTCACATTAAATTGCACAAAATAGTCATCAGTAAATTCTTGCTTTCCAAACCAAAATCTAAGCATACCTTGGTTGGAATTTCTTTGAAGCCTTTTAAGCAAATCTGATGTCCACCAAAATTCAAAAACGACATTAGGATTTATCTTAGTCCATCTTTCAATATAGCTGGCAATTCGGTCTTTCATACTCTTTCTGCCTGTGGTATGAGCTGCTGATGGATCTGTAGGCACAGCTATAATATACCTCCTTAGATTTGGATAGGCTTTTATCGCCTCTTTTACAGAGCCGTCTATCTGTTGATACTGTGAACTGTCAAAAGCCTTGCAGAAATATTTAGCCTGCCATGCCACAACGCTTCCATCTTCAAGAATCCAATAGCATTCCACTCCTCCATCGGGTTTTCCATTACGTTCAAATCTCTTTGCACATGGTATCTCCTCTTTGCGTGCGAGTTGACAAACAAATTCTTCGAAACCGTCATTTGCAGTTCCGTTTATGGGTCTAATATTATTGAAGTCAATATTCAACATTTTACAACATTTATTTTATTATAACGCTATTGTCCAACTCATCAAACGTAGTATCAATGAACGTATTATTCGACATCTTACTTGTATTGATTGGCTGGTAGTCATTATACAGCCTACGGACAAAGCGAAGCTCAAAAGCAAGACGGAGATCATTTGTTCCTTCATCTCCCTCTGTTTGTTTCACTTCTTTAGCAGTTATAGTTCTCACTCGTACTATCTCATAGACATCACGGATGCCTTGTTCCTTGAAATAAGGCATGAAATAGTGGAGGTCTTGTAAGGCAATAGTTGTGGGGAAGTGACTGCCAGTATAATACAGTGTAGCATTTCCATCAATGAAACTTTGGAGATACCCCTTTCGGCTGCTGTTAGTCACCAAACCTATAAGCACACGATTACCCACCTCAACAAATGCCCCCTTTTGAGGAATAACATTGGCTATTGTCTCGTATGATTTTGTATGGATAAGTTCTTCTACAAACTGTTCCAGCAACTGTCTGTTGTCCTTATTCTTTGGACGAAGAGGAAACGCTCCGATGTTTACCTCTTTGATGGTCTTGTAGAACTTAGACATTGCAACATCTGTTGGCTCGCCATCACCGGGGAAGAGAATGTATCCGCCTATCACCTCTTTCTTTAAGGCTTTGGCATTGTAGTCCTTATAATAAATGGCATCACGATAGCGGTGCATTTGATTGATAGCATCATCAGGTGGAGTGTCTACACCATCTATTTTATCAGCAATACGATATTTTGCATCAAAGAGATATGTCATTTTCATGCCTTGTTGCAGGTCGTTCTTGGTTAGTTGCAATACAATATCTGGCTTTTGAGGTACTGTGGGAACGACGAGGTCTTTCATACCTACTGAACTATTCTCCCTTTCCGTGCTCTTAGGATTATATACTAACTCTGCAAGTTCTACATTGTCTTTCTTAAAAAGAATACGAGAGTGTTCACCCTTACCCAATTCCCAAGTGAATACTCCGTTCATCTCCATACGGTTACGGTGGTCAACATCTTCATCGGACAAATGCAGTTGCTCTTTTACAATATGGCTAACCTCAATGAAGCACCATATCTCGTATAGTGTTGCAATGTCTTTCGTCTGCAAACGGTATAGTCCGTCATATAGAGAATATCCACGGCGAAGTAGATTCCATGTTCGGTAAACTTGGCTATAACCTGAAGCCTTTTGTAAAACCATGCTTTCCTGGTTCATACCCTTATATCTTCCTACTGTACGGAAAAAGGGATTACGAACAAGATGCTGGAGAGAGGAAAGAGTCTTTGACATTTCCGCCTTCTTTATGTCCGACACGGTGTTTATGCCTTCCACTCTTCGCTTTAGAGTATCATATTTAGATGTAATCTGACCAAGTGTAAATTTTAGGAAACGGTTTTCTTGTGTGTCATTAGTTTGAATCTGTTCTTCCACACGATACAGATGACCGCATTCTTTACGGTGTTCAGCTAATTCATTCTCTATGCCACAGGAAACAATTGTCAGTTTATCCGCCCTCTTGTAACTTTCTTGACCGTGTAATCTATGGCGAGGCCGTTCTATAATGCTTTTACAAGCACGGATAAACTTTTCTTGCTCACTGCCGAATACACTCCACCATACTATTTCTGGAGTCTCACCATTAGTATCAGGTGTAAAGCCATGGAAAGTCCTGCGCATATAGTCAAGTGAAAGCATACGGTATTCAGCCTCAATGTCCTCCAATATGCTTCGCCAATGTTCATGGTAGTCAAGTTTTGTACTCAACACTTCAAAAGAGAATGTAAACTTCTTTGTTCCCTCTTTTGTTTTATATATAAGGTGTATTTCGCTGCGTCCTATCTCATTGCCATAGTTGAGGAATCCAGCAAGAATCTGTCTTCGAAATGTAAACTTTTCGTTTTCTCCTTGCAGCTCTGAGCCAAATTGCGCATCTTTCACATAATCTTGGAATTCCACCCATATTGGATAGTCCGCATTATCGAAGAAAATGGCAGGAGCTGTTTGTCCTTTTTCAATCTCTTGCTCACCATCCTCAGTCAATCTCACCACAGACGAGACTCCTTCCGACCATGAGTAAGTAGAGAACAAACCTTGTTCACCAACATTCCTCTTGGCTTTTGCCCAAATAGCATCGAACTTTCCACATTCGATGGTCATTGTGAAATCTGTATGTCGTATGGTCAGTAGTTCCATGTTGTAATATCTTTAGCTCCAAAAACTTGTATATCCCGAAGATAGCCTGTTCTTCATCTCCTTCAATTTTGCTAATGACACAGAGTTTACAGCATGTTCTTCATCTGTAATCTCTTTTAGTCCATCTTCGATTACGTTCATAAGACTATCCAAAAGTTTGTCTGTTACCTTTGTGTCATCACCATCTATACGAGAAAGAACTTTCATGTTCGTTATCTCATCGAGGGCTCTGGCTATAACATATTCTTGCGGTAAGTCGTTGCCGTTTTCATCCTTGCTGTATGGTAAATTATTTACCACATAAAGCAAGAATTCGTTTCGTGTGCGGTATGCTACTTTGAATGGAGTACCATCCAATTCTTTGTTCAACTTTGCAAGATAATTTATGGCTATGTCACAAACTTCTTTATTGTCAGAATATACATCTACGCCTTCTACAGCATTGCCGACTAAATCTTCATTGCTTAATTTTCCAATCGCTTCATGTCTGTTAGTAAGACCGCCATACAAATCAACTTCATTCATTTCAATAGTCATAGCTCTATCAAGAACTTTGCGAGAGAAGGAGAATGTTGTCTCGTCCATATTGACTGTGCCAACAACAATTAGGTTTTGAGGAATACTGATACCTTCCTCGTTGAATTGCTTGCGTACATTCTCGTCTGAAGTCAATGACTCTATAAGATTAGAATACCATACATCTTTGTTTTTTTCCAATATAGAATCTGTTATTACAGTTCCATCTTTCTGACATTTTCGAGACTCCACAACACTAAGGTATTCTGCGAAATACTGTTCTACGGGTGCAAGGTTCATTTCGTCGAGACATAAGAAAAATGGGGTGTCAAGGTCTTCCCATGCCTTTGCCACGAACTTCAGAAAATCACCTGCTACAAATTCTGCCTTTCCACTCACACGACTCACATAGCCTATTAGCTCGCTACTGTCATGCCAGTTAGGTTTCACTTGTATCATCTTAAAGTTCTTAGGCTGCTGAACTTTATATTCTTCAGATTCCACATCCCAACATGCACGTGCCAATTCACGCACAATGCGGCTCTTTCCTGTTCCTGATATACCTGCAAGCAACAGGAATGGTTTGGATTTTATAGCCGTGATGTAAGGACGATAGAAAGTGTTTGACCCTCCTTTTATGTTGTTCGTAATTGATTTGTTATGCTTATTTCTAAAAAAACTACGAGCTCTTACAAAACAAGAATAGTGTATTATACTTCCAGAACGCCATCCTTGATTCTTTTCATTGTCATGACTTATGAAATCTTCGTCGTTTAACAGTGTATTTACGATGTTGTCAACTTCGGACGGCTTCGTTATGTCGTACATGCTATTTATATCCACCCACTTTTCTGGAGCGTAATCAAAAAGTTTGTCTGGTTCAATAAAGGACAGGTAGCTTTGTACTGCAGTAGGCTGCAAATTATAGCCATCTTTTGTCCTTCTGGAAGATTTTACAACATTTTCCAGAAAAAATTGAAATTCTTTTTTGACTTCAGCCCTCTTGTTCTGGTTGTCATCTTTTGAAGGATAAAGATGTTGCATTTCATTACTTTGGTTTTGCTCCATTTTGCTTAAATTCTTCGAACCGAACCAAATCGGTAAGTTCAACTTCTAATAATTGTGCTATTTGCATTAGACTCGCTAAATCTGGTTGGCTTGAGTTGGTGCACCATTTTGATATAGTGGTTTGGTCTTTACCAAGTTGCTCTGCCAGCCAACGATTTGTTTTTTTCTTTTCAGCAAGTACTACTTTTAGCCTATTCAAATCACGATTCTCCATATTTGGTTTCTTGAAATTTTGTACAAAGATATGTATTTCTATTGAAATATGGACGTTTTATGCCCAATTTTTATGATTAATTATCAAATAAATGAAAAATATTCATCTTTTTCTTGTGAATTTCAGAATTTATATATACCTTTGTATAAGAAAGGCATCGCCTCGGCAATTTAGAACATGTTCCATTGCATTCGGCTTGCACTTTCTTTGTATAAGAAACGCTAAGAAATATAAGACATGGCATTACCTATAAACATAGACGAATTGCTGAAGGGCAAGATCGTAGAGTGGGAGCGTCTGGATTTCAAACATGGATGGAATCCAGAGGATGTTATTCATTCTGCTTGCGCTTTTGCTAACGATATCCACAACTGGGGTGGCGGTTATATTATCGTAGGTGTTGATGAACAGGATGGTGTGCCTGTGCTGCCACCAATAGGACTTGATTTGCACTCCATTGATGACATACAGAAGGAGTTGGTAAACTTGTGTAATCAGGTGCAGCCAACTGTGAACGTATTGGCTGAGCCTGTGGAGTTCATGGGCAAGATGATACTTGTTATCTATGTACCTGGCGGTGAAGTGCGACCATATAAAGCACCGAAAAGTCTTGGTAAGGAGGCACAGAAAGCAGGTAAAATATACTATGTCCGCAAAGGCTCGGTTACAAAGATTGCCGACCAAGAAGAAGAGCGTATGCTGATGGGACTCTGCAACAAGGTGCCATTTGATGACCGCATCAATCATACAGCAAACATCGAGGAACTTGACCGCATGCTCATTGAAGACTTTCTGAAGCGTGTTGGCAGCAAGATGACTCATGAGGAGATTATGCACATGCCGATGGCACAACTTGGTTGGCAGTTGCAGATTGTTGGTGGCAGCTCTGAGGATTTGCATCCAAAGAATGTTGGTTTGTTGCTTTTCTCGCAGGAGCCTGAGAAGTATTTTCCTTATTCACGCATTGAGATTGTTCACTTCCTCGATGAGGTAGGTGACCGCTTTATCGAGAAGATTCTTCACGGTCCTATTCATTTGCAATTGGAAGCTGCCTTGAAATACATTCGTGAACAGGTGCTATTGGAAAAGGTTATCAAAGTACGTGGTGAGGCAGAGGCTGTTCGTTGCTACAACTATCCATACGAGGCTTTAGAGGAGATCTTGGCTAATGCTGTCTTCCATAAATCTTGGGATGACCGCAACCCTATTGAGGTGCGCATCAATCATAACAGCATAGAGGTTCTTAACTTTGAAGGTCCAATGCCACCAATAACAAATGCTGATTTGCAGAAGCCACGAGTTATATCTCGTCATTACCGTAATCGTCGTATTGGTGACTTCCTCAAAGAGATGCACTTGACAGAGGGACGTTCAACTGGTTTCCCAAAGATTTATCAGGCTGTTAAGCGTAATGACTCCCCTATGCCTATTTTTGAAACTGATGACCGTAATATGCACTTCCTTGCTACAATGCCGATACATCAGGCATTCGTTGACGAAAGGGCTTATCTCGCATCAAAAGGAAAGGAACTGGACGATGAAAACAATAGTAATTTCCTAAAAGATGACACGAAAGATGGCAAGAAAGGAGGCAAGAAAGAACTAACTGATATTCAGCAATCTATCATATCTTGGATAGGGATTGATGACAAGATAACAATACCAGTTTTGGCAAGAAAGACAAAGACTTCAGAGCGTACAATATCAAGAGAGCTTAAAATCCTACGTGAGGAACTTAATGTGCTGTCTCGTGAAGGTGGGCGCAAGGAAGGTCGTTGGGTAATCATAAAGAAATGATATGGTAAGAATCTTTAAGATAATAGAGAAAGTTGTTGGGACTATGGTTATTATAGCAGTAATCATAGTCCTTGCATTAATGGCAATAGCGATTGCAAATAATGCAGATAGTGTCTGGAGCGATGTCAAATCATATATGCCATTGCTATATTCGGCTGCGATGATATTTGTTGCTTTCAAGGTTGTGATTGTTGGAGTACAGATGTATTTGGAGATGAAAATTGAAGAAAAGACAAAACATTTGCAAAACGTCATCGAGGAACAACAAGCTCAACAAACGACACAAAAGACGAATGTATCAAACAAACTTGATAAAATCATCAACGACATTTCTACAATCCCCAATACAGATACTTCTACCATCGTAGATTTCCTTAAATCAAATCTTCCAAACGTAGTTTCGACTTTGGTTGAGCAACAAGTGGCATACGAAAAGCAAAAGTTGGCTCTTGAATATGAACAGAAAGAGTCTGAACTAAAAAGCAAATGGCTCACGGTAGAGGCGATTGCCGAAAGACAGGATAGAATAGAAAAACTTAATAAGGCAATCCAATTACGTGAGCAGCAGGAACGAGAGAAAAGAATGAAGAATACTGAGGAATACACCATGCTTGTATTCTCCCTTGCAAAGACTCCAGTAGAAGATGTAGAAAAAGTATGGCAGGTTACGAAACTATTTCTTGAATCAGGTCATGTGTTAGCAAATAAGGATTCAAAGATTGCTCTCAACAAGAATCTTCGCAATTCAGAGCTGAAGCAATTTGCCCTCAATATCGTAAAATACAACAGAAAGGAAAACCTTGATGTGGAGTCCTACCTGATGACAGTATTCGGAGAATGGTTCACTGGCAAGAAAGAGAATATCTCCAAGAACTATAATGCGCTTCCAAAGGACTCGCTTGTGTCTAAAGATGGGGTTGAGGAAGATTTGGAACATTTACATAAACAATGTGGAATTTCAAATTAGAACAATATGAGAATATTACATTTTTCTGATTTTCATTTGAATGGCTTAAAATTAAATGAAGCCAGAAATAACCTGAAATATATGATAAAAGCCTTAACCGAAATAAATGCGGAAGACAAAATAGATTTAATCATATATTCTGGAGATTTATTAGAGCGAGGTGGTGAAGGATACAACCATCAACTTCCATTGGGGTTCAATGCTTTTGTTGCAGAAGTTATAGAGCCTATTGTATCTGCACTTAAACTAGAAAAGAGTAGATTTATTTTTACTCCAGGCAATCATGATATTAACAGGCATGCCGATAGTCATCGATTTGAAGATTCTTTGGAAAAAGATGCATCAACCCTTGAAGGTATAATACAATTGACAAAGGCTAATGATGTTAATGATTACACAAAAAGAGTTGATGAGTTTAAAGAGTTTGAAAAAAGCTATTACGAGCCATTAGACAACATAAACTATCAATGTGGAAAATTTGTATCTACATTTGAACTTACTATTGACGACATCAAGGTAGGTATATCTTCATTGAATACCGTATGGCGTTGTGGTGATAATGATGCACATAAAATAGCTCTCGGCATAAACCAAATTACAGAATGTAATGCTCATTTAGATAGCAAAGACGTTAAAATTGCCCTTACCCATTATCCAATTGCATTTCTAAAAGAAGTAGAGAGAGAAGACGTGCGTCAGATTTGTGCTCAACATTTTGACATGTTTTTTTGCGGACATTCTCATGGCGGATATGTAAATTTTCAAGCGCCATACCAAAATAAAGCATTCTTCGAAATTAACTCATCTGGTACTTTGGCAGCAAATACATATGAGCATGACAGTAGATATAAGAATGCATTTCAGATTATCGATTACGAGCTTACAGGGAAATATATCATTCAGAATTTTAAGCAGTTAAAATACCAAGATTTTGAATTAGATAGGACAGAATTTGCTGATGGAAAAAATGTAAGAATCTATCCTGATGAAACTCATCTAAAATCATTATATGAAGAGCAAAAAAATAAATTACATGAGGACGAACTCAGAATTATTAAGAGTTTAATTAATCCTTTTGAGTCCATTGATGATTTCGTTAATCGCCCTAATAATGAGGTTATGAAATCAAGATTTGAATCATGCTCTAAAATGGATGAAATTCGAAACAATATACTTAATTCATCTAATGATTGTCGTTTAATGGCCTTGTCTGGAATGGGCAAAACAAGAATGATTGCAGAAACTTTCCGAGGACAAGAAGGAGTGTTTTATTCAAGGGATGGACAGTGCATAAATGGTTTAAATGCATTGTTAAAACATTGTGATCCAAAGGTCGTGATAATTGATAATTGCAATCAAACATTAATGCATGAAGCAAATAAGTGTATTGACGAATATGGTAAGAAAGTACGTCTTATAACTATATATAATGTTATTAAACCCAATGAGGAAAGTACTAGAGGTGAATTATACAAACTTGATTACACAATTACAAAAGAGATTGTTGATAAGATGATTGCTGCAGAAATGTTCATTTCCAAGAATAAGGATCTGTCATGTGCAATCAAAGCCAGAAGTGGTAACATACCATATATGGCACTCCTTCTTATATGTGCATATAAAAAGAATCATACTCTAAAAATCGAAAAAGCAAATGATGTCCTTTCATCGATATTAAGTGGTAAAGAACCTCTTGATGATAATAAAGAAAAAGTTCTACAAGCATTATCACTCTTTGATCCATTAGGACATGATGGTTCTCTTATGGATGAATATAATTTTGTAACCCATAATGAGAAGATACATCACATAGCTCTTAATCAAGTGCCTATCAATATTCTTTTTAAAGATACAATTAACGAATACTCAAATAGACAACTTGTTGAGAAAGAAGGTTATTGCGTAAGGGTTCGACCAAGACCTCTTGCAGAATGGTTAACAGAGAATTGGCTTGTCAAATATGGAGAATGCGTTGCTGATGTAATAGAGGAGATAAATCAATTGCCCCCAAGTCTTTCCCATAGACTGTTTCGTGCTTTGAATAATAGAATTAAGGAGATGCAAACATCCCCTTCTGCCCATTCTCTTTTTGACTTATTAAATGATCCAGAAACCGGTTCTTTTCATAATGAGAGGATAGCATTCTCGAAAGCTGGCTCACAGCTATTCCTCTCTATGGGGATGGTGAGTCCAGTAATGGTCGCTAAAAACCTTAACGAATTAATAACTAACAAATCTATTGAATGGCTTCAAAATGAAATGGATTCAGATGCTAGAAGAAATCTTGTTTGGGCACTTGAAAATATTTGCATGGATGAGAATGCTTTCCTTGATGGTGCAAAATGTTTAGCAAGATTAGCAGTTGCAGAAAATGAAGATATATCTAACAATGCAACAGGTCAGTTCTTACAACTATTCCATCTCTATCTATCAGGTACCCAAGCTGATCTAAAGACACATATTTCTTTGATCCAATCTCTTCGAGAAAACGAAATTTATCTTCCACTAGTAATTAAAGCTATAGGTAGTGCTTTTGTAACCAGAGGTTTTCACAGAACAATAACAAATGGGATTTCAACATATTCAGATACACCAGATGATTATCAGCCCTCAATAAGTGAGGTGAAATTCTATTGGCGTGATTGCGTTGATGTGCTAACATATATTACAGATCAAAAGCCAGAACTGTGCCAAATGGTTATAGATATGCTTCCTAACCATGTCGGAGATTTTTCTAATTTGTGTGAAATGCCTTTACTTTATAGGTTGATAGAGCATTATGGTGAGGCTTTAGATTATCAATGGCCTAAGATGAGGGACAATCTTAGTATGTGTCTCCAACATTGGTTTAAAGGCACTGCAGAACAAAGCGTCGAATTAAAAGGCTGGATCATGAAACTGGCTCCACGCACTTTGTTAGGAAGAATTAAAGCTAGTTTGAAGGATGAACCTCATAGGATTAATGGAGATTATGAAAAATATCAGGAGACAATGTCAAATCAGATGTCCCCATTCGCAGAAGAATTTCTAATTTCTAAAGTTTATGAAACTCAGGAGTTTGAGGATATAATACTTGACCGTGAGTTGTATGCACATTGGTTTATTTGTTTAATAGCTCAAAAAATGGAAGAGAAAGGATTGACTCATCATGTTTTAAATGGAGCAATGAAAGTCGTGATGAATCAACCCAAATCATTTGATTGTAGCTTTATCCCAGAACTAGTAATTAGGTTAGAGGATATAGAGACCGTAAATGAATTCAGGACAAATCTATTATCTAATAAATATTATAACCTGTATTCTTCTGTTACTGGTGCAATAGATAGTGAAACTTATCCATTTCTGAAAGAAATTATAAATGCATATAAAGACGGTTCTTGTGACAATTGTTGTATAAATAACTACTTACGTTTTTACCGTTATCATACAGTTCAGAATGTTATAAAGATATTTGACTTGTTAAATGTGGCACAAGTAAGTGGCAAAGATGTATGCTATCCATACCTTCTTGACCATCTGCAATATCACATAAAAAATTGCGAAGAGGCTGCTTATAAAAGGTATCAGGAAATATTGCTTTCATTTGATTTTAACAACAGTTATCCAAGTTTGTCATCTCAGATTGTTGATGCAATAGGTGATGTGCTCTCAGATAGTGAAGCTCATGATTTTGCAAAGGCAGTAAATCGTAAAGTAATTGATTATATGAGTAATTCTTCATCTGCTTCAAATCCATTTGATTTTCTTTATTTTAAGCTGTTGCCAAAGTATCAGGACGATATATTGGAGGAATTGTGTGATGTGTTAGCATCTGAGGATAAATACATGATGTTCTATTACCAAATGAACAACTATCTTGGATCTGGCTTTGATTCTGGTGCTGGTCCATTGTTCCAATGTAATCATGAGGTATTAAAAGCTGCATGTTATAGGCATCCTTCTGTACTACCTAGACGGTTTGCAAAGATGTGTCCTGTATATAAATATTCCGAAAACGGCAAAGAGCAAGAATTTAGTGATTTCTTTTTGTGGCTTTGTGATAACTTTGGAGACCAAAAGGAAATGTTAAGTGCGTTTAGTTCAAATATGGGAACTTACAGCTGGGTTGGAGTTAATGGCTTTTCAAACTTTATTGCAGAACGCATTCCTTGTATAAAACAATTGCTTTCGCATCATAATCCTAATGTAAAAGAATGGGCAGAGACTGAGCTAGAATCAGTACGAAAAGAAGTTGTTCGAGAACAAGGAAAAGAAGCCTATGAACGAATGATAAGAGGATAGAAGTGAATGCGTGATATTTCTTTCTCGTAAGATTTCACGAGATATTCATATTTGTCCCAAATAAACTTGCCCATGTGCAAAAATATTAGTACCTTCGCAAAAGAAAAATAGAAATGCAGAGACAACGATAAATGTCATCGCAGGAGTGAGAGCACGGATGGCTCTCGATAGTTATTTGGAGATAACATCCAAGATGCTTATGACGTTCCTTATTTGTACCACAAATTTCATAAATCACTGATAATCAGTAGTGGTCAATTTCGAGGAGGTTAAATAAGATAAGTAACCATTCAAAGAGATAAACAAGAAAAGGAGCGTAACTTTTTGTGTTACACTCCTTTTCTTGTTTATAGATTCAAGATAGACATGCAATACTTCTACCAATATAGCACATTCCATATCCGTCAGCATTGACACGTTTGCTTAAGGTAAGCATTACTCAAAATGCCGGATGATTCTATTATCTCTTGCTTTTGTTTCTGGTGCGCCACAAAGCGGTCATGTCCTCAAGAGATTTTCCTTTAGTCTCAGGAACAAGCCGTGCGACGAAGATGGCTGCCGCTATGCATACTATGCCATAAAGGGCGTATGCGAAACAATGACCGAAACGGTCTCCCATTTCTCCAAGCCGCATGTTATACATAGGCACAAATGTCGAAGAGACTATGAAATTGAATATCCACTGGAAAGCCACGGCTATAGCCACAGCCTGGCTACGGATTGTGTTCGGGAATATCTCGGCAATGAGCACCCAGCATATAGGCCCCCATGAGAACATGAACGATGCTGAGTAAACCATAATGGAGACAACAGGAACGACAGGATCAACTGTGACAATGTTTGACATTGCAACTCCTAATGCTCCGACAGCCATCCCTACAGAGCCCCAGATAAGGAGAGGCTTGCGGCCGAGCTTCTCTACGGTAAATACGGCCACAAGAGTGAACGAGATGTTTACAATGCCCATTATCACGGTCTGCACCATAGGATTGCCCATATTCATAGACTCGAAGATACGCGGCGCATAGTAGAGTACGGCGTTGATGCCTACAGCCTGTTGGAACACAGAGAGCATAACGCCAACAAAAATAACCATGACTCCGAACGAGAACAGGCGCTCGCTCTTTACCTCGACGGGATTTTTTATCTCCGTCAGTATCTCGCGGGCTTTTGCCAAGCCGTTGATCTTTGAGAGCACACGGAGTGACCTGTCGTCTTCGCCTATAAGTGCCAAATAGCGTGGAGACTCTGGAACGAAGCATACCAACACGGTGAACATTGCGGCAACAAACGCCTCGGAGCCAAACATATAGCGCCATCCTGTTGTGACAGTCCATGGGTCGGAGCTTGAGCTTACCTGATACACAGCCTCGCCAAGTTTCTCTATTACAGGCTGTGTGTGCTCGCCAAGAATCATAAAATTGACGAAGTAGACCACAAGCTGACCGAAGATAATGGCGAACTGGTTCCACGACACCAAGGTGCCACGCATGTTCGAAGGTGCAACCTCGGCTATATACATAGGGCAGATGGCTGAGGCGAGGCCTACGCTGACACCTCCCAATATTCTGTAGAAGTTGAACGCTATGAGCAGGTTGAAACACGGCTCGCCGTAACTGAACAGAAGAAATTCGGGGCAATATGAGCCAAGAGCCGACAGGAAGAAGAATACACCAGCTATAGCTAACGACTTTTTACGTCCGAACTTGCCAGCCATAAAACCAGAGAGAGACGCACCAATGATACATCCGAGCAATGCGCTTGAAGATGTGATGCCGTGGACTGTATCAGTATATACAAAGTCGGGAGCGCCTAAGAAGAATGCCTGCAGACCTTTCTCGGCACCTGATATGACGGCAGTGTCGTAACCGAAAAGGAGTCCGCCAAGAACTGCCACAAGGACTATGGAAAAGAGGTAGGCCTTGCTGCCTTTTTCAGAAAGTCCCCCTGCCCCCCGGTGAGGGGGTGCAGGATTGGGCTGGTGGTTGATTTCATTACACATAATTCTCTTACTCCCCACAAGTGGAAAATGGTTGTTAATGTTTAAAATAAAAAGTCCCCACAAGTGGGCAGTTTTTTTAGCAGTACATATTCACAATAGCCTCATAGAGTTCCTGCTTGCCGCTGGTTTGTACAGGTTCTGGCTGAGTCTTGGCGTATGCCACAACATCCTCAAGTGTGAGCTTGCCATCCTCAAAGTCCTTACCCTTGCCGTTGTCGAATGACGCGTAGCGGTCGGCAACCATCTGTTTGTAAGGTGACTTCTCGAGAAGCTCGGCAGCACAGAGCAGCGCGCGTGCCATGGCATCCATACCGGCAATGTGCGCGATGAAGATATCCTCAAGATCAGTAGAGTTTCGGCGTGTCTTGGCATCAAAGTTTGTACCACCGTTGCCAAGACCTCCGTTGCGGATAATCTGCATCATGGCCTGCACGAGCTCGTAGTTGTCAATAGGGAACTGGTCTGTGTCCCATCCGTTCTGGTAGTCGCCACGGTTTGCGTCTATTGAGCCGAGCATGTTGTTGTCAACAGCTACACATAGCTCGTGCTCGAATGTGTGTCCGGCAAGTGTCGCATGGTTGACCTCGATATTCACCTTGAAGTCCTTGTCAAGACCATGAGCCTTGAGGAAGCCGACAACAGTCTCTGTATCAACATCATACTGGTGTTTTGCCGGCTCCATAGGCTTTGGCTCGATGAGGAAAGTGCCAGTAAAGCCATTTGAGCGGGCATAGTCGCGGGCAATGGTGAGCATCTGTGCCAGATGCTCTTTCTCACGCTTTTGGTCAGTGTTCAGAAGGCTCATGTAGCCCTCACGTCCACCCCAGAACACATAGTTCTGACCGCCGAGGGCTATTGTCGCGTCGATAGCGTTTTTAATCTGAACCGCAGCACGTGCCACAACATCAAAATCAGGATTTGTGGCAGCACCGTTCATATATCTGGCATTGCCGAACACGTTTGCGGTGCCCCAGAGGTTTTTAATGCCTGTAGCAGCCATCTTCTCCTTAAGATAAGCCGTAATCTCGCACATGCGGTTCTCGTAGTCTGCGATGTCTTCTCCAAGGTCGCCTATGAGGTCAACATCATGGAAGCAGAAATATTCAATGCCGAGTTTCTGCATAATCTCAAAACCCGCGTCAGCTTTCTGCCTCGCTACGGTCATAACGTCTGCCCCCTCGTTCCACGGGAATTTCTTTGTACCTCCACCAAACTGGTCGCCGCCCTCGGCGCAAAGTGTATGCCACCATGCCATGGCAAATTTCAGCCACTCCTTCATAGGCTTGCCCAAAACCATACGCTCAGCGTCGTAGTAGCGGAATGCCATGGGGTTGTGTGACTCTGTTCCCTCAAACTTAATTTTTCCAACTGACGGGAAGTATTCTTTCTGTGTCATTTTGTTAATTGTTAATTATTAGTTATTAGTTATTAGTTGACGGGCAAACAAGTTGATACCAAAGTTTACCCAATATTTAGATTCTTCATTCTTCACTCTTCGTTCTTCACTTCTTAAGCGTCTCTTTCCACCTTTCATACGCCTCAATATATTGACTGCGGTCTGCGGCAGGATGTACTTCTGCAATGGTTTTTAGAGATGCGAACGCCTCATTGTGATCCTTATAGTATCCAAGCCCCATGCCTGCGCCCTTTGCCGCGCCTACAGCTCCGTCTGTGTCAATGAGCTTTATTGTAGCGCCAGACACCGAGGCGAGAGTATCGCGGAATATAGGGCTGAGGAACATATTGGCATTGCCAGCATGTATGGTATCGATCTTCATGCCTATGCTCTGCATTATCTCCATGCCGTACATAAACGAGAAAACAATGCCTTCCTGAGCTGCACGGATTATGTGACGACGGTCATGGACATTGAAATTAAAGCCGTGCATTGAGCAGCCTGCGGTGCGGTTCTCCAAAACTCTCTCGGCTCCGTTGCCAAACGGCAAAATGGTTACTCCATCGCTGCCTACGGGCACCTGAGCGGCTGCGCCGTTCATTGCGGGATAGCTCAAATCGGGTGCGACATTGCGGTGAATCCAGGAGTTGAGGCAGCCTGTGCCATTGATACATGTCATAACGCCAATGCGTGGATTTTCCGCAGTATGGTTAACATGGGCGAAATTGTTCACTCTCGACAGAGAGTCGTAATTTATGGCGCCGTTGACACCATACACCACTCCAGATGTCCCGGCAGTCGACGCTACCTCTCCAGGCTCAAACACATTAAGCGAGAGAGCATTGTTTGGCTGGTCGCCCGCCCTGTAAGTAACAGGAGTTCCTGGAGCGAGTCCGAGATCTGCGGCGGCTTTTGCTGACAGACGTCCCTGCTCACAGAATGTAGTGCGAATATCAGGGAGAATAGACTCGTCAAAACCAAAATAATCCATCAGCAACTTTGCCGGAGCATTCTCCTTAAAGTCCCACAACATATATTCTGAGAGTCCCTCGGGATTAGTGACTATCTCGCCTGTAAGCCTGTATGCGACATAGTCTGCAGGGAGCATCACCTTATATATGTTATTGAAAACATCAGGCTCATTCTCTTTTACCCATGCCAGTTTAGTTGCCGTGAAATTGCCAGGAAGGTTGAGAAGGTGCTCCAGGCACACGCTGCTGCCAATCTCGCCTGCGGCTTTCTCTCCGTATGGAACACCACGTGAGTCACACCATATTATGGCATCACGCAACACCTTGCCGCTTTTGTCTATTGCCACAAGTCCGTGCATTTGGTATGAAAAGCCTATTGCCTTGATATCTGCCGAAGCCACCCCCGACTGCGCAAGCACCAGTTTTGTAGCCTCACGCAGGTATTCCATCCATGAGTCCGGGTTCTGCTCTGCCCAAGATGGCTTCAGAGCCTTGATGGGGGCCTCAGTCTTTGGAACGAAATCGGAGGCGACGCATTTGCCTGTTTCGGCATCAACTATAGCCGCCTTTACAGAAGAGGTACCTATATCGTATCCTAATAAATACATAATGATGGTTTTTAGTTTTAGAATTTGTTTTGCAAAGATACAATTTTATTACTTATTGCGGGCATAAAAACTGAGAAAAAAAGTCTGATTATCAATTTGCCCCCAATTTGTAAACATTCTGATACCCTGCCTGTTACGCATTGCTCACGCAAAGACATGAAAAAAGGAGTTACGAAACTCGTAACTCCTTACATGTAAGTGTAGCGGGAGTGGGACCCGAACCCACGACCTCCGGATTATGAATCCGACGCTCTAACCAGCTGAGCTACCCCGCCATCCTTGTTTGCGGGTGCAAAGGTACATTAAAGTTTTGAAACCGCCAAATAATTCTGAAACTTTTTCAGTTAAAGATTAAATATTGACAGAAAAACGCAACTACCCCTCAAGTGTCGGAGAAGCCAGCTATTCCTGCGGGAAGGCAGAGATACGCAGTCGTGCCGCTCCCATGGGCACAAGGGTCAGCGGAGTCTCTACTGTGCTGCGTGGGGCATCAACAGAAGGAAGAACATCTGTCATGCCTGTAGCGTCGTAGCCCCAAGACGGTATCTGCACGCCAACGGCTGTAAACTCTAAAGGCACGTTCTTAAGATTGAAAGGGAAATCGTCTACAGGCCATGGCTTCCGCTTTACCGTGAACTTCAACGGCAGATTGTTGCCGTCCAACTTCAGTGCATAGTTCCATGCCGATTTTGGCTTGAGCACGTAGCAGGGCCATAACAACGCATCCACACCATTTTGCCAGTGTGAGTCATCTTGTACAAATGCCTTGTCGCGGCTGTCGTATTGTTCAAAGCTCTCATCAATTTTCAGAGAAAGAGTAAACGGGCCGTAATTTACGCTGACGCTGTTTTTGTTTTTCTGCCATACATGTGAATGAACAGACATTGGCAAAGTAAGCGTCACCACATCGCCATTTTCCCATTGCCGTTGCAGGCAAACATATTTACCGGCAGCATCGCTGACGGGTTGCTTTTTACCGTTAATGCGAACCATAGTTCCTTTTGCCCAGACAGGTATACGCAGATAGAGCGGGAAAGTCACCTTTCCGTTGGTATTCAGTTTTAGAGTAACAGTTTCGTCAAACGGATAATTGGTGGTTTCGGTAAGCGTCACCGTCCTGCCGTCAGCCACCTTTGCAGTTGTAACGCTGGCGGCATATAGCATGGTTGCCAATCCATCGTCGGCTGTCGCCATAACGAGATGCTCCGTATAGTAGGGCCATCCCATGCCATGGTTGTGTTGGCAGCAGCGGCTGCTGAACGGACTCATTGAGAGCATGCCACGCAGATTGTTGTCTATGCTCGGTCCGTGGAGTTTCTCGTCGCTTATTGCCATGTTGGGCGATGTTATGTATCGCAGGGCTTTCATATCCTCAGTCATGGCGGCTGTGAAAGTGTTCAGAGCAACGTTCTCGCAATGGTCTGCCCAAAACGGGTCACCGGTGATGCCCATCAGTATCTCGTCTGATGCCATCTGCTCAACAATTGCACACGTCTCAGCTCCCTGACGAGGGTCGGCATATCCGTCACGCGCATTCTCATCGGCACCATACATGCCGCCAGGCACCTGGCCATAGCACTCACGCATGGTGTTGAACCCATTGTAGGTTGCCTCGAGCATGTCCTTGTTGCCTGTGTACATATAGTAGGTGGCAGGCTCACGGAAGCCCTGTGCCACGTTAACGCCATGCCAGTTGGGTAACGTGCCCTTCTGTGTCCAGTCTGAGGTATTCTTATGGAGCTTGTCTATAAGAGGCAGAATGGATTTGTCACCTGTGCGGTTATAGAGCCACAATACACTCCACATGTTGTCGCCTCCACGCTTCTCTTGCCACAGCCCCTTGAGAAATTTCGCATCGGGCACAGTCATCTCCCACTTAAAGTAATTAGTCATGGCAGAGAGCACCCTCTCGTCTCCACTATGCTCATAGTAGGTTTGCATTGCCCACAGCATAACCATCTGAGCCCATAGTTCCGGATTGTCGCCCTCATAGTTTCGGGGGCCGAGAAATCCGTCAGATTTCAGATTGGCGAATACCGTATCAAACCACACCTGCGATTCTTTCTTCATCTCCTCATCGTCAAGTATGTAGGCGAGACTGCAATATCCACGTAGCCAATAGGGAACTTCCTCCCATCCATGGTCGCCATTGTCAGAGAGCCACTGATTATTATTCTTGTCGAGCCATGCGCTTACAGTGCCGAGCTTGCCGTTGAGTCCTTCTTTCTGAAGCTCCAGATACTTGCGGAGCCATCCTTTGGGCTGCACTTTGCCCACAGGCAACTTTATGAGCGGAGCCTGCACAAGCGGAGCACGGAAATTGGTATAACTGGAATTGACACCCGCAGACGGCCGTTCAACAACCGATACTTTGTCTTTTGCCGTCAAAGAAGCAGGGCAAAAAAACAGAGCGGCACAAAGGATTAGATTATGAGATTTTAAAATCATGAGGTTGTGAGGCTATAGGTTTAAATGCCACCGTAAATATTGTTTTTTTCCAGTAGATAAACTGCAAGCATAGCATATTCGGAAGCAAACGAGAACTGATGAAATCCCTTTGTCTTCACCTCATCACCCCATCCGTCGAACAGATGTATGGGCAGCATGTTGCCACGGTTATGATTTTCGAATGCATAGTCAAGAAACTTCTGGAACGATTCCAGGCCTGTTGTGGCCATAGCATTCCCGGCATAAGGGAAAGCGTCTATGTACGAGCGCATCAGCACATCATTAAACCATGTGTTAAATCCGTTCTCTGCCGTCTTGTCCGTATTGAAAAGATAGGCTTTTTGCGAGCGCATATATTTTGAGAACTTGTTGACAGAGGCACCGACCATTGCTGTAAGATCCGTTCTCAACGTCCCGTCGCCTGTAACTTTAAAAAGCTCTGACGCACCAGAAATCATAGTGCCAGTATTATAACTGATAAGGCTTCCACAAGGATCTCCACAGTCTACATGCTGACGATATCCATGCAACACCTTAATTGTATTATCGGCTCCCATCATGTCCCAAAACACGCCGGACTCGTGCAGCAACCTGTCTTTCTGCCAGTCGTAGACCTTACGGGCAAATTCGAGATACAGATCTGAGCGCAGGCGAGTCTCATGTTTTACGCTGTTATTTGCGTCGCGATAATAATATTCGGTTTCTGCACCGCTACCCTTATAAAGGCCGTGCAACCACACCAAAGGCTGTATAATAGGGGCATTGCTGCATGAGTGTTTAGAGTTGTAGCCTGGCCCCCATGTTATACCTCCATATTCCTTGCCACTGGCATCGCGCCAGCAGTCCCAGCCCTCCAGCACATAGTCGGCGAGATAGGTGGCAAGGTCAAGATATTCTTTGTTGTCCGTAAGACGGTATGCGCGAATCAGCTCACGTGACAGCCACATCTGGTCGTCGTAGACATTCAGAATGCCGCTGACATCAGCACCACCCTTCTTGCTTGCACGAGGCACGGCAAAAGGACTCCACCGCTTGTCGGTTGTGGCGTACGAAGACAATTTATAGGTGCCACGATAATATTCCAAATTGTTTATGAGCAAGTCGAGCTGGTGCTTGTATTTAAACCATTTCTCATTGTAAAGCTTCTCATTGACTTTCTTAACCGTCTGAAGGGCCTCAAGAAGAGAACAATGCGCCTCTATAGCTGCTGTATATGGCCATACATCAGACGGCCCGCTTACCTCACCAGTCTGAGTATTATATACATCTGCCATATACAAGTTGTCTTCCGTGCCACGCATTGTTTTCTCCCATGTGGCATCAACAATTGCCATGGCACGCTTGATATTGCGCATAGCTGTCCGCTTATCGGTCTTGTTGGCTGCGTGTGTGCCAAAGAAGGCACACACGGTCAACACAAACATTAAAAATAATTTCTTCATACTTTATTTCTCATTCGAAAATGAATATGGCTTGTCTGCATTCTCAACTCCACGGTTCTTGTTCGGCTTGTCTGCCATACGATATTTAACCGTGGCACCGGCTTTAAGATCCTCGTGTGTTAAATAGTTTTTTGTATAGGGCTGTCCGTTGAGGGACATACTATATATATAGCGGTTTTCCTTGCTGATATTGTCTGCGGAGAGAATTATTTTTTTGCCTTCAGGAAGTGTAACCGTCATTTTCTTGAAATACGGCGTGCCAATGACATACTGACTGGTACCCGGGCATACAGGATAGAAGCCCATGGCAGAGAAAACATACCACGCAGAGGTCTGACCGTTATCCTCATCACCGCAATAACCGTCGGGATTGGCATTATAAAGGCGGTCCATCACCTCACGGATCCAATATTGTGCCTTCCAAGGCTGCGCCGCATAGTCATACAGATAAATCATGTGCTGTATAGGCTGGTTGCCATGAGCGTAATTGCCCATATTCATAATCTGCATCTCGCGTATCTCATGGATAACCGACCCATAATAGCTGTCGTCGAAAAGTGGCGGTACAGAGAATACAGAGTCGAGCATCTGAACAAAGACCTCGTTGCCGCCCATAAGCGAGATAAGACCTTCCGGGTCATGGAATACCGACCAAGTGTAATGCCACGCATTGCCTTCTGTAAAGGCATCACCCCACTTAAGCGGATTGAACGGACTCTGGAATTTGCCGTCGGCATTGCGCCCGCGCATCAGGTTGGTTTCCTTATCAAACACATTGCGGTAGTTCATGGCATGCTCACGGAAGGGCTTCAGTTCCTTCTTAGACTTTCCAAGTGCCCTGCCGAGCTGGTAGATACACCAGTCATCGTATGAATATTCGAGCGTGCGTGCCACATTCTCCTTTATACCAACATCGTATGGCACATAGCCAAGGCGGTTGTAATAGTCATAGCCAAAACGTCCTGTTGACGAAACAGTAGGATGCACGGCATTAGCCCCATGCACAACAGCTTTCCACAATGTCTCTATATCGTAGCCACGTATGCCCTTCATCCAGGCATCAGCCACCACAGAAGCAGAATTGTTGCCAACCATACAGCCACGATGACCAGGTGAAGCCCATTCCGGCAAGAAGCCACTCTCAAGATAAGTGTTTACGAGTCCTGCCTGCATCTTCTGGTTCATCTCGGGATAAACAAGATTGAGCAAAGGGAACAGGCAGCGGAAAGTGTCCCAGAAACCAGTATCGGTGAACATATATCCATCACACAACTTACCGTTGTACGGGCTGTAATGTACGGTACGGCCCTGAGCATTTATCTCATAGAAAGCACGTGGGAAAAGCACTGAGCGATAAAGACATGAATAGAATGTGCGCAGATGGTCGATGTCATCATCCTCTACATTTATTCTGCCAAGCACATCATTCCAACGCTTACGCCCGGCATCCTTAACAGCTTCAAGCGAGCGTGAACCAAGCTCTTTGAGATTTATCTCAGCCTGCTCATAGCTGATAAACGAAGAGGCAACACGAACATTTACCTGCTCGCCGCGATGTGTTGAGAAACCCACAATAGCACCGGCATGGTTGGCAGAAAGTTCCTTGCCTTTTTCATTTATCTTGCCGTCGCCAACAACGGCTGTATAAGTAAAGGGACGGTCGAACTGCAACACAAAATAGTTGCGGAAACCGTCAGGCACTCCGCCGCTGTTCTTGGTGGTATAGCCTATTATCTTGTTCTCGCCGGGAACAATATGTACATACGAGCCATTATCAAATGCATCGACAACAATGTAGGCGTCCTTAGCCTCTGGATAAGTGAACCTCATCAGTGCGGCACGCTCTGTAGGTGCCATCTCAGCAGTGATGTCGTAATCAGCCAGATATACACTATAATAATAAGGTGTGGCTTTCTCTGCCTTATGCGAGAACCAGCTTGCGCGCTCATCCTCATTAAACACAGGCCGCCCCACCTCGGGCATGATAGCGAACTGCCCATAATCGTTAATCCAAGGAGAAGGCTGGTGTGTCTGCTTTAGGCCACGAATTTTATCGGCATCGTATGTATAAGCCCATCCGTCGCCCATCTTTCCTGTCTGCGGCATCCAGAAGTTCATACCCCATGGCAATGCTATGGCGGGATAAGTATTTCCTGTAGACAAAGAATGTTTCGACTGAGTGCCCACAAGCGTACTAACATAGTCTACAGGACTGTTAACTGCTGCCGACGGCACAACCGACGGCAGCAGCATTAATGTATAAATAATTCTTTTCAGCATAATTGTAATTTCTTAATTACCACATAATCTGATCTTCCTCAGGCATCTGAGTGTTCAACTTACGCTCCATCGTCATTGAGCCTGTGACATTGTAAGTGATTACAGAGCCATGGGCAGTGGAGAAATCGTCGAAAGTATAGTCGACATCGTTCAAGATTACGGTTTTGCGCTTTATATAAGTCTGCACCTCGTCGTCTTGCTCAAGAATGGTGTATGTAGCCACCTTGTTCTGAACAAAGTTCATCTCTGGTGTCTTGCTTGCAAATGTGACCGTACCTCTGTTTGGAGTACCAGGATTTGGCTCAAAGTGAGCATACACCTTGTAATCTCTGCGCAACTGGCTGCTCTCATCGAATGTTCCTGCATAGAAGAACACGGTGTTCTCGTCAACAACGTAAGTCTGGACTGTTGTCATGGCACCAGGCTCATTATCAGCAACACCACCAGACATTATGTAAAATCTCATGTTTGTAGCCTGATAAACACCAGAATAGTCTGTGTAAGGCAATACGCGGAGCATTGCCTTGGCATAGTTCTTACGTGGATTACGCTGGTAGCCATATTCAGGTTTCTCTACAACTGTGAGCGGAAGTACATAACGCTCAGCGAGGTCTATGCCACGGAAGTCGAAATTGATATGGAAAAGACCTACATTCTCACCCTTAGGTATTGAGAGAGTCTCCTCAAAACCAGCATAGTTTATCATGTCGTTATAATACAAGTCCTTGCGACTGCTGAAACGCTCATAATTCAGAACGCCGAGTGTATCAGGATCGTGCTCTACGTGTACAGTAAGATTTCTCGAGTTGTTGGTAGAGCCGCTTATTATTATAGGCAACTCATAGCTCGAGAGTCCCTGCTCACCATACTTGGCATTTCCGTCTGCATTCTTTCGGGTGTATGGCACATAGACAGTAGTTACACCCACGCTGTTTCCCTCAGTATCGAGAGGAGCCTTAAAACTGACATACTGCTCATACTGCTCGTCTTCCCACTCATCGTTGCATGAGGTAGCCACAGCCACGGTAAGCAGAGCCGCACCGCAGAGAGAGAATATCTTGCCATAATTAAACTTATTCATTGTCATGATCTTTTAATCGTTTATAAATTAGTCATTATATTTCCATCCCGGGTTCTGCGAAAGATTTTTGTTGCGTTTCAGCTCACTTGTAGAGATTGGCCAAAAATACATCTTGTCTGAGAACACTGTAGGCAAAGAGTAAACTGGTACAACCTTTTGGAATTCATCTTTCTGATTTGAAGTCATCAGCACATTACATCCATAGATTGGCTTAGCTTCCTCTATCGGAGCGTCCATCCAACGGCGCAGGTCGTAATAGCGCTTACCCTCGCCAAGGAACTCAATCATACGCTCACGCTTAATCTTCTCTCGCAACAAGTCAACCGAGGCATATTCAGCAGCAGAATAGTCGGGTATACCGGCACGGCAGCGTACAGGACGAATACCACGTTTCATCTCTGTCACGTCACGGCTAACGGTGTATGTCTTTGAACCGTCCCAAGAAGCCACTTGATATGTAGATGTCAGCTCATTAAGTGCCTCGGCATACATCAGCAGAATATCGGCATAGCGGATTGCAGGCTCCCACTTGTGAACGATATGGTCGTAGTCGTTGCCGTCACGTATTGAGCGCCAGTCGTTGGGGTTAACCCACTTTTTGCATCCTATACCTGTACGCAGATAATAAGAGCTATTGTTGTAACCATTATTTTGAGTGGTAGTAACATCAGAGCCCGACGATGACGAGGTTGTTCCACGCCAGTAGAAAATCTGCATATAGTGGTTGCTGACTTCTGTATTGGCATTCCACCAGTAAGAGCCGTTGAATGCGACACTTGCATAGAAACGTGGCTCACGCTCTGCATACTGCATAGATACGCCCACACCAAGAGGCGGATATTTAGCTGCGGCAAACTCACCACGGCTGGCTGTCCATCCCTGACGGCGCTCAGAGCCGTCGCCGCCATTCTGCTCACTGTCCTTGCCGGCACAGTCTGTACCATCAAGCATATAATAGGCATCCACCATCTTCTGTGTGAGTCCATGACAGTTGAAACCAAAAAGCGAGTTTGGCATCTGGTGCGTTACAAATCCGTCGATACTTGTATGCCAGTTACCGCCACTGTTATATCCGCGCGAAAAGATAATCTCCGAATTGTCGAGGCCCACCACACCGTTGAACAAGTCACGATATGACAGATACGGGTCAATATCAGCATATCCCTCTGGCCAATTCTTTGTAGAGAAGTCACCGTCATCAAACGGCTTGATAGTCTTCGGATATCCCGTAACGCGGTTGTCATTATCGTTCACACCTGCGTGATACAGCTCGTAATGAGCATCACACTCTATGACATCACGGCATGCAGCGGCAGCTCGTGCCCACTTAGACTCGTCGTAAGTGAGACTTAACAATTGCTTGCCGTCCTTGTTTACAAGAGCTTTTGCCACGGCGTCGGTAACACCTGCGGGATGAGCCCCGTTCTGAAGCTGCCCGTTAGCCAACGGACTGGCAGCATACAGATACGCCAACGCACGTGTGGCAAGAGCGGCACCCTTAGTAGGACGTACCATCGACTCGGCATCGGTGTTGTCGTTATAACGGCTCCATGACTTCAGCTCATTGGCAGCCTGCACCATCTCTGACGCAATAAACTCCACACACTCCTCGTATGTGCTGCGAGGTATTGAGAGGGCATTATAGCTGAGTGTATAGTCGGCACCCTCATCAGGCATGATTGGCACCGGACCATAACGGCGAAGCAACAGCCAATAATAGTAAGCACGCACGAAACGAGCCTGTCCTTTCAAATCCTCACGCTCCACGAGTGTAAGTTTATCATTACGGTCTATGTTGTGTATGAATATAGATGCCTGATAAATACCTTTATAGGCGTTTACCCATGCGGCAGAGCCGTAATTCTCATCGTAGTCGCCCTGTTTGAAGGCATTGTACGAGTCCATATACGAATAATCGTCACCACGGTTCGGGTCTCTGTCACCATAATACATGTCATCAGCAAAACAATGCAAGCCCGCACCGTTATTCTCCTTAGTCGTGACGTCAGCCAACGGACCTTTGAGGAAAGAGAATGCCTGAGCCAGCCATCCGTTTGTCTGGTTGATGTCTGTGAACACAGACTCCAGTGTACGGCGGTCGTCAAAATATTTGTCAGAGTCCAAGTCATCAGCACACGATGTTAGCAAAGCCGCACCGCCGATAATACTTCCGAACATCCATATAGCAATATTCTTTTTCATAAATTTTCTATCATTATAAGTTAATTTGTATACCTGCTGTTATCGATTTCGTGATAGGATAAGCCTCTCCGTTTGAGCTGCCCATTTCCGGGTCCCACAACTTGAAGTCAGACCATGTCAGGAGGTTTGCGCCCTGTACGAAGATACGCAGGTCGTTGATGTGCAACTTGTTGACCAAAGCCTTTGGCAAGGTATAGCCGATGTCAAGGTTCTTGAGGCGGATATAGCGGCCGTCACGCATCCAGAACGTAGATGCGCGGTAGTTGTTGTGTGACGCATTTCCCTGCAAATAAACCAAACGTGGATATGTGGCATTGGGATTCTCATTGGCAGGGATACCAAGCTGAGCAGCTGTGTTATTATCCACCCAACGGTTCTCAACAAGGTCAGAGAATATCTGTCCGTAACGGTCCTGACTGAATGCCCATACACATTTGCCGTCCATCATGAATGTAGACTTGCCGGCTCCCTGGAAGTGTGCGTTGAAATCGAAGCCCTTCCATGTCACCGTAAATCCGAGACCGTATATCAGATTAGGTCTGGTTGTGGCGCCTATGGCTACAATATCACCGTCGTCAACCACACCGTCACCGTTGACATCCTTATATTTGATATCACCAGGCTGAACATCGCCAAACATCTGCTTAGGAGAGTTACGTATATCATCATAATCAGCAAACAGTCCTTCTGAAATCAGTCCGCGCAACTGGTTCACACGGTAGCCCGTCTGATACTGATACGGATATACGCTGTTTTCAATATCATAGTCGAGAATAGTGTTCTTGCTATAAGTTACGTTTCCACGAACTGTAAGTCCCACCTGCCCGAAACGGTCCTCATACTTAAAGTTGCCGTCGAAACCTTTCGACTCCACTCCACCTACGTTTGCCATCGGCGCGCTCTCAAGTCCCAGTATCGCAGGCAGATAGTTACGCCGCATGTAGATGCCGGTACGCTTCTCATAGAAGTAGTCAAGTGTAAGCGAGAAACGGTTATTGAACATCACGAGGTCGATACCAATATCGTCCTTTGTCGAGATTTCCCAAGTCACATTGCGCGACGCCAGTGCGGTGTAGTGCAGACCATGCTGATATTCTGGACGTGTTGGAGTTGACAGTGTGCCGAAATTGTAGACATTGTCACCAGAATAATTGATGTCGTAAAGATATGGGAATCGTGTCGGTGTGGCATCGTTACCCACCTTTCCGTGAGAATAACGGATCTTGAACATGTCGAGCCATGGAGCCATCTTCTGTACAAACTTCTCCTCTGCCACGTTCCATGCTACCGACCATGCAGGGAAGAAGCCGAAGCGGTGACCGTCGGCGAAATTCTCCGAGCCGTTATAACCAAAGTTCCAGTCGATGAAATAACGGTTGGCAAAGTTGTATGTCAGCTGTCCTGCCAAAGCCATGTTCTTGCGTGACACACTGTTCTTTATATCATCACCGATATTCTGGGTCTGTATATTTGTATCGTAAGTGTATTTCAGGTTTGCACCCACATTGTGCAGGCTGAAGAACGTCCGTCTGTAGCTAAGCAGCAGGTCGAGAAACTCACGGCGTGAGCCGTCATTGCCCGATGACTGGTGCATATCCACCTTATCCTTTATCTTATCGAAAATAATGGCACCCGTCTCTTTATCGCGTCCGTTGGCATACCATCTGTCGGGCTGCTGCTCATGGTTGATGTAATTGTAGTTATATGTATCGTAACCGAAACGTCCTACGAAACGCAATCCCTTGGTTATGAACCTCAGGTCCTGCTCGAGTGTTACGTTTGTCTGTACGTTGTTGTTCCATTCCTGCTTATAACCGGTCTGAGTTGTCATTACCCATGGGTTGGTGCGCAGGTCATCACGGTTCATGTTAATCATAGGCACATAACCGTTGCTGTACATCACTGGTGTAAGGATGGCGTTGTAACCGAAGAGCGAGTTCCATGTATCAGTATCACCCATACCCGGTGCATTACGCTTCGACAAGTCGCCCGATACTCCAAGCTTAAGCAATGTTGTTGGAGTAATATCGATGTCAAGATTAACACGGTAGTTCCAGCGCTTGTAGTTGGCATTGGTATCGTATTTGTCGCGCAGTGTGGCATCAGTCTTGTACATACCGCCGTCCTCCACATAAGAAAGTGAGGCATAGTAGCGTGATGTAGATCCACCACCGCTGATGTTTACATTTCCACGATAGCTCATCGCGCCGTCTTTCAGAATAAGGTCTTTCCAGTCCACATTAGGATAGAGGTCAGGGTCAAGTCCGTTGGCAAACAGCTCCATCTCCGCCGGTGTGAAGTAAGTACCTTTACTTCGTGTTATGTTTGCTTCGTTGAGCAGCGATGCGTATGTGACACCATCAACAAAATCAGGAGTTTTTGTACGGGTGTTGTAAGAAGTCTCAAACTTACCGTTGATGTTTATCTTACCCTCCTTACCGTGTTTGGTTGTGATGAGGATAACACCATTTGCACCTTTAGAACCGTAGATAGCAGTAGCAGAGGCATCCTTGAGTACTGAGAATGACTCAATATCCTCAATGTTGAGGTCATCAATGTTCTCACGCTCAAAACCGTCGACAAGAATATATGCCTTAGAGCTTGCACCGAAGGTAGAGATACCGCGAATCCAGAACTCCGACTTGTTTTTACCTGGTTGTCCTGAAGTCTGCATAGCCATAATACCCGGCACGTTACCGGCAAGGGTGTTTGAGAGATTTGACGAGCTGAAATGCTTCATATCAGCCACGTTGACATTAGTAACGGCACCAGTCACTGTAAGTTTCTTCTGTGTGCCCATACCGGTAACGACAACCTCGTCAATGGCGTTTTTCTTATCAACCTCCATCACAACGTTAATAGTGGTCTTGCCCCCCTTTACAACCTCAGAATAGTTTTGGAATCCTACGTATGAGAAAACAAGCGTCTGGAATTCCTTCACCTTTATTTTATAGTTTCCGTCGATGTCTGTAATTACACCAAGTCCCTTCATGTCTTTCACAATGACGTTGGCACCTATGAGCGGCTCGCCTTCAGTGTCGGTTACCTGACCCGTAACCGTTATCTCGTTTTGCGCCGACACACCTGCCGCGGAGCATATCAGCACCATGAGCAATAATATATATTTTTTCATATTGCGGAATGTTTATTTGTTTCCTTATGTTTATTCGTTCTCTCCTTCTTCCGGATCTGCATCAGGAGTTGGGTCAACAATCTGCGTGTCCTCGCTTTCCTTACCGATGGTACGTATGCGGCGATTATTGTGGTCAAGTACGTAGAACATCTCCTTAGCCTCGTCATACACAATACCTGTCACATCACGGAAGCGCGCTGCCTGACGCAAGTCGCCGTCCTCTGTACCCCAGATGTTGCCGTTGGTCGACGGAGCACGCCCCGCGTATGTGCGCACAAGGCCGTCTGGTGTGATATAGCGCACACAGAAATTCAAACAGTCGGCAAAATAGTAGTCATATACATCCTCACGTCCCTCAGCCACATATTCAGGGTTCTTTACGAACACACCCTGATATGGACGGTTGACACGGGCATTGGTACCTACGGCATCAACCCAGTTGCCTGATCCGTTCTGGCCGACAACCACGTATGGTGTGGTGAACTCTTTCTTGTTCCAGTCGTAATCAGTACGCAAGATGTAGTTACGGTTAATTACGGTAAGATAAGCATAGTTTCCTGACGGGTGTATCGTCACCTGGAACTCATACGACGGGTCTTGAATTTTAAACAGCTCACGGAAGCATCCGTCATCCTGATATCCGGTCCAATCTTTTGTCTCGCCAGTCTCAGGGTCAGGGATCTTGCTTGCCAGATAGTCATCAAGGCTCATGCGGAACAGCTGCCCGTTCTCGTAGCTGTTAAAATAGACCTCGCCGTTTACAGGATGGACAGCCACGCCGTTGCACTGCTTGTAGGCTACAAGAGGCTGGCACGACGACGCGTCGCTGAATGTCCCGTTGGCATTACGTGTGACAATCCACACGCTGGTAGATTTCGTTCCGTTGTCGGCACGGTCGGTAGACACGAGCATATACTTTCCGTCGAGTGAGAAAGCAATGTTGCGCAGACGCTGCGTATTGAATTTATGTGCAGACATGAGGCGTTTTGTCTCACGCGACTTCAAATCAAGCTCCTGAATAAAGCCGTCGCCGCGGTCGTAAGCTATATACAGGCGCTCAGGATATAGAGGGTCGAAAGCCATACAGCCCTCATTGCGGAAACCGGCACAGACATCAAATGATCCCCAAACCTCACCTTGACTGTCGTTCTCATTCTGATAACCGCACAGTGTGCCTACAACATTCTTGGCCTCATATTTGAACGTCTTATCTGACACTCCTGTATGCACATTGCCGTTATCATCGGTAACAGCCACTCTCACCTCGCCAGAGAATGCGCCCGAAGGCACATAGCCATACATCTTGTCTGATTTTACACTGACCAGAACAGCCTTCTTGCCGCCGATAAATAGACTGACACGAGCTGTGTCGATGCCGAAGTTCTTGCCATAGACAATAATCTGGTCCTGATAGCCACCTGCCTCTGGTGTGAAACTGCTTACAACCACATCCTGCGACGGGTCGAAAGGAACTGCATTGCCATTTGCATTGTCGTCGTCCGAACACGACACAACAATACATGAGAGTAAGCCAAGCAACACACTGTAGATGTGTGCGCCAAGCCTGTTTCTGTTAATTTTTCTCATGACATTTTTATTTTTAGTTTGTTTATTTGATTCTTAAATTCATAATGCAAAATCTTTTTTACTGTTATGCAAGCTAATTTTGCATTATGAATTTAAGGAATTATGAATTTTACCTCTTCATTTTATCCACCAGCACCCTCATCCAGTGTCCGCCAATTACCGAGCGTGCCATAAATCCTGTCTTAATACCAGTCTTGGTATCATACCAGTCGCTGATGGGAACACGTGTCTCTGTCTCATTGATATAGAGATACAGAGGGTCGACGAACTTCTGGAAAGTCTTTTTGTCGGCAGCCATACCGGCAGTCCACATTATCCAGTCGCTCTTTGTGTAGTCCTTGCGGCTGTCAAGTGGCAGACCGTATTTGTTCTGCTTTGTCAGATAATAGTTCACCTCAGTCTGCATGGCGTTGTTGGGGAATATGTTGATGTCCCATAGTTTATCCCATATCATGTTGTACTTTTGGCTCCATGTGTTCTCACGGTCGAAAGCCAAACGGTAATGGAGGTCTTTCTTGCTGCCCTCACGTGCATCCTGCTCCCACTTGGCAGCCATTTCTTTGGCACGGTTCATATATTTGTCGTATGCGGCCTTGTCGCCTTTAAGTGCCGACATCTCTGCAAATCCGGCCACACCCATGATAGCCTTTATAGACAGGTTGGCATTGTGTGCCCAGTGGCCGGCGAAGTCATCGGTACAGAGCTGATTCTCCGGGTCTTGTCCGTTCTCCGACAGATAGTCAGCCCATGTGCGGAGAATGTCCCAATAAGGCTCTGCATATCTCGTGTTGCCGTCGAGCTTGCAGCACATAGCAATCAGAGTGAGCATGTTTCCGGCCTCTTCGAGAGGCATGTCGCCACCATATACCTGTCCGTTGGCACGCGGATATTGCCCAAGATCATGGGCGGCAAACGGTTTTGTCCATCTACCAGTGCGGCTATACTCAAGAATAGAGGTCATCATGGCCTTCTGCAGCTCAGGATTATAGACGAGGAACAGCGGAGCCTCTGGATATGTAAGGTCTACGGTGTTTACGCAGCCGTTGGAGTCGTTTTCCTTAGAGAAGAACAGCAAAGTTCCGTTCTCGTCTTGGAAAAGCTTATGGGCAGCTATCACATGACGGTAAGATGCCGCCAAAATTTCAGCATACTTCACACCACCGGATTTCATACCGTCATCGTATATAGTGCGATCCATCTCGCGGCAGCGTTTCATGATTGAGCTGTAGGAGTTGGACAGGCGGTTGAACATGTCGAAGATGGTTACCTGGCCGTTGTGTGCCCAATATGCCTTGTAGCGCTTGTAGAAATACTCTATGTCATAAATCTCATCGTAGCCTATAAGGGCATAGCTTGCAGCCTGCTGTGTCTTGCCGAAATCGTGCATATAGGCGAGCAAAGGCTGGTCGGCAAGTGTCTTTGCCACAACCTCAGTCTTGCTTTCCGGCAACTTACCGTTCTTGAGGAAGCTTGTCTTTATCGCCTGGTCGCTGTTAAGGCTTACCTCACCATTGATTGCCGGTAAATAAAGATATCCCCAATCTATACAGATGTGGTCGCCAGTCTTTGCAAGGATAGGCTGCTCTATGGTACCGGTCTTCAGATATTTCACGCCACGGTGCTCAACAACATTTGAGCGTGTAGGCTGGCTTGACTTGTTCTGGCCAATCATCGGCGAAGCTGTCAGCAGGAGCTTTACATCGTGGGCAGTGCCGTCGGTAGAGCGCACCTGATAGGAAATATAGTTAATGGGCGATGAAAGCAGGTCGTAGTCATTGATAAGCATAGGCGCGGTGAACACTACATCAAGCTCAACAGGACCACATGCGAATGTATAATAAGACGATGTCGCCATCACGCTCACGCTTTTCTGTGTAGCGTTAATTGTAGATCCGTCATCAATGCTTTTGTTTCTGTAAATACCGAAATCGGTATATGCACCACCAGTAGTGTTGTGGCAATGTGCCGCAATGACGTTCTTGCCAGTATGCAGCAGTTTCTTCATATCATCAGTGATCTGAAGCTGTACGCCCTCGCGCCATGTCTCGCCAGTTGATACCACCTCTGTACCATTAATATAAAGGTGGAACACATCATCGTGAGAATAAATCATGAACAAATCACCCTGCAGGTCTTTTTCTGTAAGATTTACAGTACGGCGAACATACAGGTCGCTGTTTTCCTCACTCCATCGTGTACGTATAAAGCTGAGGTCTGGCGAGCCGAAAGCAGCCTGTGAGCGTTGCCACTTTGAATCGTCAAAATCAGGTTTCTGCCATCCGTCAGCTTGTTTTGTACGGCTTATGGCACCTGTCCATGCCTCCTCATCAGCCATAGGAACTACGGTCTCAGGAATTATGCGCTTACTGCCCAAGAAGCGGTAGTTCTTGCCGTCAACCCTGAGTATGCCTTCGAGAGGCTTCTCGTCGTTGGTCCAATGTGTTGTCACCCCCCCATTAAGGGTATTGTAAGGCGACCATATAGAAAAATATGGATCAGAAACTACCAACGGCACAGAGGGAAGCCTCAGCGATGTGGCTTTGTAAGGGGTAAACAAATCGGCAGTCTGAGCTTTCGCAATGAATGCGAAGCATACCGCTGCGACTAATGACATCAATAATCTTTTCATTCTTCTTTTTTTTAGGTTTTTATTATATTTATTTTTTATTGTTCTCAAAAAAGTGTCATCCTGTTAACAATTGCTTATCTACCGTAAAAAGACCGCCAGCATCTACAAAAAAACTACTGCTAAACAAATTCTAACTATTACAACTAACTACCAACTATTATATCCAACTTTGCTATTATTTTCTCTTGGCGGGCACTAATCACCATTGCTTAGATTTTCCGATTGCAAAGGAACATAAAAAACAAGAATTAACAGAATATTTACTATTCATATTTGAAAAATATCTGTTCATTTAGCCACAAAATCTGCAAAAAAAGCACGGCAAACAGCCTAATGACTGAATAAAAGCCTAAATGAACAGATTTTTCATGTTTACCTTTTCTTTTTCAATATTTTTATATAACTTTGCCTGCAACTTTCAATAAAAAAACACAAAAATGACACATAGGCTACTTTACCTGATTTTAATTATTGTGGCACTTACCGCATGCTCAAGCAACGACCGTCAGGAAGACTCTTCAGGAGACATCATAGCACTTGGAGCATACCCCTTTGTCACAGAATACAAAGGAACATATTACTACATGCTGCAAACCGACATAGTAGACTCCACAATGTTGTGGGCTACTACAGATTTGGGCAAGCTCGACTTGAAGAACGGTAAAGCCGTGATGACAACCAGGCAGAACAACTTAAGAAATATCTGGTCGCCTGAGCTTCACCGCATAAACGGCAAGTGGTATCTGTATCTCGAGGGTGATGACGGAAATACAGACAACCATCAGATTTATTGCTTTGAAAACCAGTCTGATAACCCAATGCGAGGGAAATGGATACAGCGCGGGCCTATCATGACAAACAAAGAGTGGAATTACGGAATACACCCGACAACAGTTTTGGTCGGAGACCGTCAATACCTGCTATGGTCGGGATGGGAGAAACGGCGCATAGAGACCGAGACACAATGTATCTTCATTGCCGAAATGGAAAATCCATGGACACTGAAATCAGAGAGAATACTCATCTCAAAACCGGAATACGAGTGGGAACGGCAATGGATTACGGCAAACGGACAACGCTCCGCATACCCCATTTTTGTGAATGAGAACCCAGAGGCTTTCCTTTCTCCAGACAAGAAAAAAATAATTGTCACATACTCTGCAAGCGGCATCTGGACAGAATACAACTCGCTTGGCATGCTCTATGCCGAGACCAACAGCAATCTGCTAGACCCACATTCCTGGACAAAAATGAGCGAGCCACAATTTGTCGCCGACAGCACAAGCGGATTATTCGGCACATCGAACATTTCGATAGTGCCTTCACCCGACAAGACAAAAACATATATGGTATACGAGGCGAAACATAAAAAGGAAGAGCACGTCATAATACGCGATATCAGACTAAAGGAGATAACATGGGACAAAAACAGCATGCCGGTGTTCGGCAAGCCGTAAAAACATACAAAAAAACACTATCGCCCGCATGTGCCACCGAAGCCGCTTTCGATGGCACATGCAAGCGGTTGCGTCAGCCATCGAAAGCGGCTGCATTTTTTTAGCAGTATATGGAACTGTTTTTTTAAGATTTTAATTCATAAAAGAAAATTTTGCCATCAGACATACGAGATTGGACTGTCCCCCAAAATTTTCTACTGAGCTCCTATAACTGCTGCTTATCTGCGGCATAATCCTTTGGCAGCACGCCGAATTTAGCCTTGAAACATTTGGCAAAATAAGACGAGGAGGTGAAGCCAACCATAAGTGCGACCTCTGTCACTTTCTCACCACCAGCCAACAGCCTTGCGGCATGGTCAAGGCGGGCGTTGCGCATGTAGTCGACAGGTGTCATTCCCGTCAGTGCCTTTACCTTGCGGTAGAAGCTCGAGCGGCTCATGTTCAATTTCTCGGCAAGCGTATCAATCGAAAACTCGTCATCGCTGATATTTTCCTGCATGTACTTGCCCAGATTCTGCAAAAAGCAGATGTCGCGTCTGCTCATTCCCAACTCACCAGAACCCTGCTCCGTAGTCTCCATGCCATCGATGGAGCGCATACGCTCATGGAACAGGTTACGCATACGCAGCAGGTTCACAATCTGCAAATGCAGCTGCCTTATGCTGAACGGTTTCTCTATATAGATGTCGGCTCCATTCTCCATACCCTCCACCTTCGCCTCGCTGCTTGTCTTTGCAGTAAGCATGATTACAGGTATATGAGAATAGTTGATATCTTCCTTAACACGACGGCACAGTTCCACACCGTCCATGCGCGGCATCATAACATCTGTGATAATCATGTCGACATCGTGATATTGCAGCAAATCGAGTGCCTCTACTCCGTCTTGTGCACGGACAACCTTATACCATTTGCCCAAAGCCTCAGCCGACATGCGTAGCAACTCCTTGTTGTCCTCAACAAACAACACACAGAAATTGCGTGTATCGGCAGGAGTTCCGTCTGTCTCGCCGGTGTTGTCGGCCGCTATATGTACAACGGCATCCGCCACGCTGTCGGAAACTTTTTCATTACATATAGGCAACATCAGCACAAACAGTGCACCGCCACCGTCATTGTCGCTAACAGTCAGGTCGCCTCCATGTGCCGTTGCCAACATCTTAGCGTACGCAAGTCCAAGCCCCGTACCAAGCGAGGCGGCCACGTCGTCATTGCCTATCTGATAATACATGTCAAATATATTACCACGCTCTGAAACAGGAACACCCGGCCCGTCGTCGCCAACTTCTATTGCGAAGGCCGACTCAGAAGTTCTTCTCACAGCCACGCTGACGCTGTGGTTTGAGTATTTCATAGCATTGCCTATCAGATTTACCAGCACCCTTTTTATCTTGTCCACATCGAGAGCCGTAAGGATGTCATCATCTGGCAAGCTGAAAGAGAAATCCTTTCCGTCAACAGACATTGTATGCTCAAACTGCCCACATATATCCTCCATCAGCCCGTTCACACTGCAGTGCCGCTTACACAGATTGACAGTACCGCTGTATTCCGCTTTCTGGAAGTCAAGCAGCTCATTTGTAATGCTCAGCAGATAATCCATGTTACGCTTCATAGACGATATATGCTCACGGCTCTCATCAACAGACAACGCATTTCCTTTATCCAGCTCCTCGCTCATAACCTCCATGGGCAGACTCATCAGAGTGAGAGGTGTGCGTATCTCATGCACAAGGTCTACAAAGAACTGTATCTTAGACTTGAACATCTCGCCTTCTTTGCGCACCTTGTATTCGTGCATCTGTCTCTCATAACGCCTTCGTATAATGCGGCGTGAACGCAGGAAAACGCCCCATCCTGCAAGTGCCGCCAAGACAACATACACAAGCCACGCCCATACCGTGCGGTACCATGGCGGCAGAACCACAATCCGCAGGGTTAAGATTTTGGCATCGTTTCCATCACCGCACCTCAACAGCAGCTCATAGTTGCCAGGACTAAGGTTTGTATATGTTATCTCTGACGATGTGGCGCCACGTATCCAACTATTGTCAACACCCCTCATCATGTAGTCATAACGCACCGGCGGCATGTCGCCATATTGCGATGTAGACAGATGAATTGTGAAAGTGTTGTCTGAATATGGCAGACTGATTTCCTCCTGCATATAGAGCAGCAAATTCAGCCCGAGCCTCTCAAGCTCCGCGTCGCTGTTGTCGAGATAAGGGAAACTGAGCGACAGAGGGTAGACGTTAGTAAGGACATCATTAGATTTCATCCTCTTTGGATTGAACGTGAAGAAACCGTTACCGCTGCCGAAAAGCACTCTGCCGCCGGCAAGACGGCACGACGACCACATGGCTGGCATAAAATCCGTATTGACGTTGTAGGTGTAGAGCTTTGCCTCTTGCGGATTGCCAGACGTGGCGACACGCACAATAACATCGTTAAGTCCTATCCACATTTTTCCCTGCAGGTCTTCCTCCATGAAAAGAACAGTCTTGTTCCACAATGCAGGGACATCAAGCGACACAAACTTCGCCGCGTCTTCGTCATATTTGAACACGCCCAATCCTTGAACCGCAACCCATAAAACGCCCTTGCTGTCAATGTTCATTGCCGTCACAGGAGATGTACCAATTACATTCAGGCCAATCTCATAAAAAATGTCATCTTGCTTAGGACGCATAAAGACACCGCGGTTCTTGGTCCCTGCCCACAGGCGGCCTTGTCTGTCCTCCTTCATACACACGAAAGCTGTCTCCTGGCTCAGGCTGGAGAAAGTCATAAACCGCTCAGTAGCAGGCTCAAACCGGCATAGCCCCCAATTCGTCAGCACTAATATTTCGCCACTACTCATGCGGTAGACACTGTTTATATCATTGCTTATAACGGAATATGGCTTGTCTGCATTGTATGTATAGCTTTTTACCATGCCTGTAGATGTATCGAGCACACGTAAACCCGAATGACGAAGACCTATCCAAAGAAATACACCATCAGCAGTAATAGATGTAATCTCGTCATTGATCTCGTTAAGCGGAATGTAACTCATCTCACCGGTAGCAGTTTTGTAAAATCCAAGTCCACGGTCGGTTCCAACCCATACGCCTTTTTTATCGGCCGAGGGACACAAAGCCCTGACATAGTTGCACAAGCCTCTGCGCATGGTTGACGGAAGACTTACGAAGTCGAATGCGTCTGACTTAAACGGCACATAGCAGATATCTGTAGATGTAACAACTATAAGACTGCCGTCAGCATCCCAGCACAAATCGTTCACATTGTGATCAAGAAGTCCGTATGCATACGATCCGGTAGAATCCAGACGGATTGTCATACCTGTAGCAGTGTCATACTTCCATACACCGTCGGTAGTACCCAAAAGAAGAGTGCCATTATTGCCAGCCAGCAGACAATTGATTATGCCCGGGACCGCATTTCGCGTCTTACAGACAACAGATCGGGTACGTGTGTCAAGACTATATAGTCTGGTACTCAAAGAAAGCCAAATATCCTTTCCTGACACCGCCATGCAGATCTTGTTCTTGTCTGCCACATACTCTGGCAGCTCGCAACTGTAGAAAAACCTTCCGTCTGGATAGAATACAGAAACACTGCCCAAGAGACTGACCGCATATACAAGTCCGTCATTTCCCACAACCATATCGGAGAAGAAAATTCCATGACGGCTATCCTGTTGCAGCTTGCCGTCCGTTGGATTCAGCACAAACAAGCCCTGCCCTTGAGTACATATCCATATTGTACCGTTGCCGGCTGTCACAATCTTCTTCACCACAGAACTGATCCGCACACCATATTTGGTCTTATACGGAAATGGGGCAACAGTATTGCTCTTGCGGTTGAACACAAACAAACCAGCAGTTCCACAGAACCATATATCATCACCGGACTCATATATAGCATTCACATTGCTCGTCTCATTTGAGTGGCGCATACCGGCAGTGTTGCGGAACACAGACTTACCGTTACCATCAAAGCAGTTGAGTCCTATGGATGAGCCTACCCACAGAAATCCATACTTGTCGCGCATGGCACACAAGGGAGCATTGTCACGAAATTTATCTGTGTTGGCAAACTGGCGAAACACATTGTCACCTCTCATTGAAATGCAGCAAAGTACCAACAATAGAGCTGTTGCCGCCAGACACCGGTTAATAGTTATGTTAAGCATATTTGTAGTTTCTAAGGTTGTTAGCGTTCTTGGTTTGCAAAGATAATACAAAATTTCTGTTAAGCGAAGAGAATGCAAATGTATTTGTATTCTTGAGCATGAGAAATTTGTTTAAACGATTTGTGCTTATCTGCCCTCCCCTGTCAAAATACTGTTGTGTCGACAGCTACAGGCGCTACACCTTCCTTCGTGATTTTTACGGGTTTGATATATCCCTGCTCATCGAATTCCATTTTGTCTATACATACCTGCCTTTCATTGGCATCTGTACATCCCAACGGTCTACGGTGGTAAACTATGTAATGCTCATCCTTGCCTGGTACGCTTATCACCGAATGGTGCCCGGCACCAGTAGCCACATTTGTGTCTTGCTGCAATATTTTCCCTATGCGTTTGAACGGTCCCATAGGAGAGTCGGCAATCGCATAGGCTACACTGTAGTCGGGACCTCCCCATCCTCCTTCAGACCACATGAAGTAATATTTACCGTTGCGTTTCATCATGAACGGACCTTCCACATATTTCTCAGGAGTCACCTCCTTGAAAATCTCTCCGTCCTCAAAAGGTACAATGCTCAATAGGTCATTACTCAGACGAGCTATATTGCAGTGTCCCCAACCACCATAATATATATAGTATTGCCCATCGTCGTCTCTGAACACGAATTGGTCTATGGGCTGTGCTCCATTCACGATTTTGTTTATAAGCGGCTTGCCAAGCGCATCCTTGTATGGTCCTTCGGGTGAGTCGGCTATGGCTACGCCAATACCTCCGTCCTGGTCATTATTCTGTATGTCATTGCCTCCGAAAAACAAGTAGTACTTGTTGTTGGCATTAATTACAGATGGTGCCCACAAGGCATATTTCACCCATTTTACGTCTTTTATAGACAGTACCTCTTTATGTTTTTTCCAATGCACAAGGTCTCCCGAAGAAAAAGCATCGAAATGTGTCTGCAAATTGTATGTTTGGTTGATGGCGTCTGTTTTTCTGTCCAAATCACTTTTATAGAGAAATCTGTCATCGCCGTGCTGTGATGACAATGTGGGGAATATCCAGTAAGTATCTCCATACACAATGCCTTCAGGGTCGGCGTACCATCCCGGGAATACAGGGTTTCCTGCCAGCTTTATTCCTGTCTTGGCACTTAAATCTATATCGCTCATCTCCGCAAACAGCTCTATCATACAGGCATTGTCTATCAGGTTTGAGAAGCTGTTCTGCCCATATTCTGCCCAATCAGAGCCAAACAATCCGTCTTTGTTTCGAGAGTAGTTCCACGCAAAGTCAGCATTATCCATCATCGACTTCACATAACGTGGATTTTGGTCAATCTCAAATAAAGCTTTGAAGCCTCTGAATAGTATAACGTTGAACCATGGAGTTGAAGGATAAAATCTTTGTTCGCTGTTTCTTATAATCTTCTTAGCCGTGCAGAAATACTCATACGCACCTTTTGCTGTGAACTGAGCGTCGCGCAGATAACAAACATCGCCAGTTTTCTTGTACAGCAAGACTGCAGCCTGTATCATCTGTCCGCTGTTGTAAGTGAACTTGGCACGTTCTACATTGCCTTTTAGGTTTATGTTGTCCCAATAAACGCCATCTTTAGGGTCGCGCAGATTTTTCTTTACCCATTGATAAGCTGCTATAGCCTGCTCTAAATAGTGTTTTTCCTCTGTCAGTTCGTAGAGTTTCATACACAATACCGCAGCAGGTGCATTTGAGCAAGTGTTTTTTGATGTGCGCTTCTGTTCGCACCAATATATACCACCGCCAAGCTCTTTGTCCCATCCAGAGAAGATGTACTTGTGCATCGTTTTAGCAAGATTCAGGTATTTAGAATCTCCAGTTGCTTCATAATAGTCACAAAAATCCAGTGCCACCCAGACATTATCGTCGTAATAGCGGTCGCTTTTACCGACAAACGACGGGTAAGACTGATAGCACTCCGGTTGCCTTGTCTTGTCCCAATATTTATCCAACCCCGGCTTTATCCGCTTTTCAATCAGTATCTTATATTTCCGGTCACCCGTGATTTTATATAACGACACACAGCCTGAGAAGAAAGTTGAATATGGCCAAAGGAATGATGTCTCCTGCTGTTTCACTCCTCCGCCGTTTATCGTATATGTGATTTCCTGTTCCAGGTTTCTCGGGTAAGTCTCGGTCAGCAACTTGTGTTTGGAGACATTGTACAATTTCAACACCGTACTCAACAATGTATCTGCTCTTCCTACAGACTGCGGATTGGCCAACTCACGTGCCTGCAATAAAGCCGGCAGCAGCAATAACAGGAAAACAGACACTAATTTCTGATTTAATATTCTCATTGATGTATAAGGTTTAAGTTTAAAATAAACACCTAACGGAATAGCAAATTTGAGTAAAGCGTAGCGAACAGACTGAAAAAGCGTTCGTTACGCTATATTTTTCTCTTGTTCAAAAGCCAAGAAGAGACAGAATATGGACAAACGCAGCAAAAGTTCAGTTACTTTATCATTACCCGTGCGATGATGCAAATTTCTTGCGAAACCTAAATTTTGCATCGTTTGGCGTTATGTGTCGTATCTGTCGGTAACTCACTATGAATTAATTTTGTAACCAAAAAAAAGTGAGTTATGAGAAGTACATTTAAGGTATTGTTCTACGTGAAGAAAGGCAGTGAGAAACCCAACGGCAACCTGCCTTTGATGTGTCGCATTACGGTGGACGGAGAGATTAAGCAGTTCAGTTGCAAGATGGATGTTCCCTTGCGCCTGTGGGACGTGAAGAACAACCGTGCTTCGGGTAAGAGTGCCGAAGCGCAAAGAATCAACCGTGCCGTTGACAAAATCAGAGTGGAGATAAACCGCCGTTATCAAGAGTTGATGCAGACGGACGGTTATGTCACTGCTGCCAAGTTGAAAGATGCCTATCTCGGCATCGGTATCAAACAGGAAACCTTGCTAAAACTGTTTGAACAACACAACAGCGAATTTGCCAAGAAAGTGGGACACAGCAGGGCAAAAGGAACATTCCGACGTTATGTTACCGTCTGCAAGCACATCCGTGAGTTCCTACCCCATACCTACAAGCGTGAAGATATTCCGTTAAAAGAGTTGAACCTCTCGTTCATCAACGACTTCGAGTATTTCCTGCGTACTGAGAAAAAATGCCGCACCAATACCATTTGGGGCTACATGATTGTGCTGAAACACATTATTTCCATAGCGAGGAATGACGGTCGTCTGCCGTTCAATCCCTTTGCAGGGTACATCAACTCTCCCGAAAGCGTGGACAGAGGGTATATTACGAGAGAGGAGATACACACAATGATGAACACCGATATGCCCGACAAGACACACGAGCTTGTCAGGGATTTATTTCTGTTCTCCACCTTTACAGGTTTGGCATATTCCGATGTCAAGAACCTTACGGAAGACAACCTGCAAACATTCTTTGACGGAAATCTGTGGATTATCACCCGAAGAAAGAAAACTAACACGGAATCCAATATCCGATTGTTGGATGTTCCCCGAAAGATAATAGAGAAGTACAGGGGTATGACAAGAGATAATAAAGTATTCCCCATGCCGAGTAACACGACTTGCAACAAGAAGCTGAAAGCCATTGCCAAGTTGTGCGGTATAAAAGTCCACTTGACCTATCATGTAGCAAGACATTCGGCAGCGACCACTGTGCTGTTATCCAACGGAGTACCCATTGAAACCGTCAGCCGACTTTTGGGACATACCAACATAAAAACGACCCAAATTTACGCAAAAATCACAGCCCAAAAGATTAGTCAGGATATGGAAACATTGTCGCACAAACTGGAGGATATGGAAAAGAACATTTGCAATGCCATTCAGTAACCCTTAAATCAAACGATAATGAAAGAGGAAAGAAACATCATAACAATGAACGAGTTCGGCAATGTAGTTATGCCGAAAGATATACAGGCAACCGCCATGAGTGAGTGGGAGCTTTGCGAGTTGTTCAATGTAACCGCCCCGACTATCAGGGCAGGGATAAAGACACTCTGCAAGAACGGCATTCTGAATGAGTGTGAGATAAGGCATACCATCCGACTGTCCGACAAGTGCAGCATGGAGGTTTACAGCCTTGAAACGATAATCGCCCTTGCGTTCCGTATCGGCACATACAGTGCGAAGCAGGTGCGCAATGCCGTTCTTGAAAGACTGTACTTGCGAAAAGAGAAAACAAGCATCTTCTTTTCGCTGAACACCAACGGCATAGCCAAAGCCGAATACTTCTCGTAGCTGAATTGGTTGCACGACTGACGGAATCCATTCATTCAGTCACGAATAGAGTAATCAAGCCAGCGTGTCAGCATATAATCTGACCGACATATCAACAGGAACTCCAATTTTTTCTCCCGAAAAGCGTAATCCCCACATTCGTTTTTTGGGAGTTTTTTCGTCTGTCCTGCCCGACTTCCGTTCCAAACCATTGAAAGTTTTTTCTTCGGGGGCTATTTGTCACCGTTCTGCCGCGTTTTGCGTAACAACTTATCCGATAAATGCTTATACTTTTGTAGCTGGTATTTTTCAAACTTAAAACCATTTGATTATGTCAGCTAACAAACAACAAGACAGCCACAGACCGCCATCGGATGGTGGCATGGCAAAGGAGGAATTCATCCGAGTGGGGACTACGCTTTACAAGATTGTGGAGCAGCCCAAACTGAACGGAGGGTATGTAAGGAAACGCATAGCATGGAACAACGAAACCCTGCGCCAAGACTACGGCAAGGACTACATCGGCAGCGTTCCCAAGTATGACGGCTTCTGCACCGTACCCGAACACATCGGCTACCATCCCGTGGTCGGCAAGTTCCTTAACCTCTATGAACCGATAGACCACCAACCTAAAGAGGGCGATTTCTCGCATATCCAATCTTTGGTAGGTCACATCTTCGGGGAGCAATACGAGTTGGGCATGGACTACCTACAACTGCTCTACTTGTACCCCATTCAAAAGCTGCCTATCCTGCTGTTGGTATCAGAGGAACGCAACACAGGCAAAAGCACATTTCTGAATTTTCTAAAACTCCTATTTCAGAACAATGTAACCTTTAACACCAACGAGGATTTCCGTAGCCAATTCAATTCCGACTGGGCCGGCAAACTGCTTATCGTGGTGGACGAGGTGCTGCTCAACCGTAGGGAGGACAGCGAGCGGTTGAAGAACCTAAGCACCACACTTTCCTACAAGGTGGAAGCCAAAGGCAAAGACCGTGACGAGATAGCGTTTTTCGCCAAGTTCGTGCTATGCTCCAACAACGAGTACTTGCCTGTAATCATTGATGCAGGGGAAACACGCTATTGGGTACGCAAGATAGACCGCTTGCAGTCTGATGATACCGACTTCCTGCAAAAGCTGAAAGCGGAGATACCCGCCTTTCTTCATTTCCTGCAACACAGAACACTATCCACCGAAAAGGAAAGCCGTATGTGGTTTGCTCCATCGCTGTTGCATACCGAAGCCTTGCAGAAGATAATCCGCAGCAACCGTAACCGACTGGAGATAGAGATGCACGAGCTGATACTTGACATCATGGATAGTGTCGGCACGGACACATTCTCGTTCTGCTACAACGACATTCTTCTGTTGCTGGTACACTCGCAGGTAAAAGTGGAGAAGCACCAAGTCCGAAAGGTGTTGCAGGAGTGTTGGAAACTTACGCCTGCACCCAACGGACTGACCTATACCACCTACCAATTCAACTACAATCGGGAGTGTCGGTATGAGCCTGTAAAACGGGTCGGTCGTTTCTATTCTGTCACGAGGGAACAACTTGAATCCCTGTAATATCATTCTTTTTTTTGTTGAATTGATGAATAAGGATATAACTATGCTGACAATAAACAATATACACTCTCAACAAAATCTCAACAATCGAAAAGAGAAGTTGAGAGAGGAACAGCACCCGATTGTTGATTTCTCTTTTGGCGAGTGGTTTGTTGAGAAGATGTTGAGCAAATATCTTTCTGTAAATAAATGTGTTATATAAGCCATTCAACAAATCAACGTTTTTACAATCATCATCAAATCTATAGAATATCATGAACATACAAGAAGTTAAACAAATCAGAATCGCAGACTATCTGCAAAGTTTGGGTTACACGCCCGTCAAGCAACAGGGCAGCAGCTTTTGGTACAAATCACCGCTGAGAGAGGAAACGGACGCATCTTTCAAGGTAAACACAGAACTCAACAAATGGTACGATTTTGGACTTGGCAAGGGCGGTAACATCATCGCATTGGCAGCGGAACTCTACCATACGGAAGATGTAACCTGCCTGTTGAAGCGCATAGAGGAACGGACACCATACATCCGCCCTGCATCGTTTTCTTTTGGCAAGCAGCAATCCGACAACCGCACTTATCGGGTATTAAGAGTTGGCGAGCTGTCATCACCTGCGCTCATTGCCTATCTGCAAGAAAGGGGGATAGACATTGAACTCGCCAAAAGGGAGTGTAAGGAACTGCGGTTTGAGAATGCCGACAAACCCTATTTCGCCATCGGCTTCCCGAATATGGCAAGAGGGTATGAAGTGCGTAATAGATACTTCAAGGGATGTGTCGCCCCGAAGGACATCACCCATATCCGACAGCAAAAAGAGCCACGAACCGTCTGTTATCTTTTCGAGGGCTTCATGGATTATCTCTCGTTCCTGACCATCCGAGTAAAGAACAATCCGCAACACCCACGATTGAATGCACAGGATTACGTCATTCTCAACTCCGTTTCCAACCTCTCGAAAGCGGAAAGCATATTGGCAACCTATACCCGAATCGGCTGTTTCCTTGACAATGACACAGCAGGACGGAACGCATACGCCAACCTGCAACGGATGTTGGGTGACCGCTTGCAGGATATGTCGGTTCACTATGCAGGGTATAATGACTTGAACGAGTACCTGTGCAAAAAACTCTTGTCCCAATCGACAGAGCCGATAAAGGAGGAGAAGCAAGTACAATCCGCAAGGCGGATGATGCAGCCACCGAAAAAGAAAGGGGGATTTCATCTGT
>OGLR01000067.1_pt1 | contig 58137 bp, 49 predicted proteins | sample 1572931 | NCBI WGS metagenome assembly OGLR01 (sample SAMEA2581997, study PRJEB24529) | metagenome | biome: Human gut stool | place: China | collected 2011 | reverse complement strand
GGAAAAGGAGAAAAAACGAAAAGGGTGCGCCATAGACTTATGACACACCCCCTTTCTTATTTATTTTATTTTTTTAATCTACCTGTGGTACAGTCTGGAGGAACTTGTTGATTTCCTCATCACTCACCTTATAATCATGCAAATCTCCATTGATATAGCTTTCGTATGATGGCATATCAATGAGACCATGACCAGAAAGACAGAAGAGAATCACGGTATTCTTACCCTCTTCAGTTGCCTTCTTTGCCTCACGGATTGTTGCAGCAATGGCATGACAGCTCTCTGGAGCTGGAATGATACCCTCTACACGGGCAAAGAGCATACCTGCTTCGAAGGCTTCTGTCTGAGCTACATCTACACCATGCATATAACCATCCTTGATCAGCTGAGAGATAATCATGCCGGCACCATGGTAACGGAGACCACCTGCATGGATGTTGGCTGGCTTGAAGTCATGACCCAAGGTAAACATAGGCAACAGAGGAGTATATCCAGCCTCATCACCAAAGTCATATTCAAATTTACCACGAGTCAGCTTAGGACAGCTCTCTGGTTCTGCTGCGATAAACTCGGTATGCTTCTCACCCTTCAGGTTATGACGCATGAATGGGAAGGCAAGACCACCAAAGTTACTACCGCCACCAAAACAAGCAATCACCTTGTCAGGATACTCACCCGCCATCTCCATCTGCTTTTCAGCCTCCAGACCGATGACAGTCTGATGCAAAGCCACATGATTCAAGACAGAACCCAAGGTATATTTACAGCCAGGAGTGGTTGTAGCCAACTCAACAGCCTCAGAAATGGCAGTACCCAGAGAACCAGGATGATGAGGATCGCGGGTAATGATGTTCTTACCGGCACGTGTACTCATACTAGGAGAACCCTCAACGGTAGCACCAAAGGTACGCATAATGCTGGAACGGTATGGCTTCTGCTGCATGGTAATCTTTACCTGATAAACGGCAGCCTCTAGTCCGTAGAGCTTGGCAGCATAGGAAAGGGCACACCCCCACTGACCGGCACCTGTCTCTGTAGTAACATTGGTATCACCCTCCTGCTTGCAGTAGTAGCACTGAGGAATGGCAGAGTTGATCTTATGTGAACCCAATGGTGTAACACTTTCATTCTTGAAGTAGATATGTGCTGTAGTACCCAATGCTTCCTCCAATCCGTAAGCACGGACCAATGGAGTAGAACGGTAGAACGCATACTTTTCCTGTACATCCTCTGGAATGTCAATCCAAGCGTGCTCGGTATCAAGCTCCTGCTTAGAGCACTCCTTATTAAAGATGTGAGACAAGTCGTCTGCACTGAGCGGCTTGTGAGTCTGTGGATTCAACGGTGGCAAAGGCTTATTAGGCATATCTGCCTGAATGTTGTACCACTGAGTAGGGATATCCTGCTCCTGGAGAATAAACTTTTTCTGTCTCATGTATATGTTTTTATTAAATTGTTAATTCTAGCTACAAAAGTACAAATAAAAAATGAAATACAGAAATATTCCCTGGTTTTTTAACGAATTTGATGTATTTTGAGCATAAAATAGGAGTAATTATTATTGCGTAAGGATTATTTAATGTTTAATAAGTGTACTTTTACCAGTTTTCACCCCTACTAACAACAATTATTCCCCCTATTTTTTTCATTTTCTTCGTACCTTTGCATCAGTTAAAACAAAGGCGTTGGGAAACGCTATCATCATCTTTTACTTATACAAAAAATATAAAGCATCGGAATATCTGATAAGAGAATCAGATTTCCAATGCTTTTTTTATTTCTGTTTCATTCCTAGTCATTCACCTTGATCTGAGAAATGAAACTCAGCAGATTCTTTGCCTGTTCCACACTCTTCATATCACGGATGCGAAGGTATCGCTTGTTGTTCTTTTCCTTCAAGGAACAGTCCTGGATATGGGTAGTGGCATAAGCGAGTACCCGAGAGAACATCTCGCTGCGATAGAACGGACTGTTCACATTGCTCACAAACTGCAGCTGCATCGTACCCTGCTTGAGCATAATCTTCTCACAGCCCAGCGACTTGCCCAGTCGGCGCAGACCTACCACACACATCAGCTCATCCGCCTCTCTAGGAACCGGACCGAAACGGTCGATCATTCGCTTGCGGAATTCTGCCACCTCCTCTTCACTCTGCAGATGGTCGAGCTCGCGATAGAGCAGCATGCGCTCAGAACTACCCGGCACGTAGGTATCCGGAAAATAGGTCTCCAGATCACTATCCACGGCACAGTCATCCACGAAGTCATCACCCGTGAGCAACTTTCCGTCATCCATCTCCTGCTGATACAGGTCGTTGAACTCCTCGTTCTTCAATTCGGTGACAGCCTGAGAGAGAATCTTCTGATAAGTCTCGTAACCCAGGTCTTCCATGAATCCACTCTGTTCAGACCCCAGCAGATTACCAGCACCACGAATATCCAGATCCTGCATGGCCAGATTAAAACCGCTACCCAGGTCGCTGAAGGTTTCCAAAGCTTCCAGACGGCGACGGGACTCCTGCGAAAGATAGATCTTAGCCGGAGCTATCAGATAGCAGAAAGCCTTCTTGTTGCTACGTCCTACTCTACCTCTCATCTGATGCAGGTCGCTCAATCCGAAACGGTGGGCATCATTCACGATGATGGTATTGGCATTGGAGATATCGATTCCGTTCTCTACGATGGTAGTAGAAAGAAGCAGATCATAGTCGTAATTGATGAATCCCATGATGATCTTCTCCAGTTCTTCAGGCTTCATCTGTCCGTGTCCGATGGCTACGCGGCAGTCAGGCACCAGTTTCTCGATGAGTAATTTCAGCTCGGTCAGTTTGACAATTCGGTCGCAGACGAAGAACACCTGACCGTTACGGCTCATTTCAAAATTGATGGCATCGGCGATCACCGTCTTGTCGAAGGTGATGACCTCGGTCTGGATAGGATAACGGTTAGGAGGCGGTGTGCGCATGATACTCATATCGCGGGCTCCCATCAGCGAGAACTGCAGGGTTCTCGGAATCGGAGTAGCACTCATGGTAAGGGTATCCACATTCACCTTCAGCTGGCGAAGCTTTTCCTTGGTAGATACACCAAACTTCTGCTCCTCATCAATGATCAGCAGTCCCAGGTCGTGCCACTGTACTGACTTCGATATCAGTTTGTGGGTACCAATCAGGATATCCACCTTGCCCTCCTTCAGCTCTTCCAGAATGCGCCTGGTATCCTTGGCAGTACGGGCACGGCTCAGATATTCCAGGGAAACGGGAAGTCCCTCCAGTCGATGCTTGAAGGTCTGGTAATGCTGGTAGGCAAGCACCGTGGTAGGCACCAGCACAGCCACCTGCTTTCCGTCGCAAGCCGCCTTGAAGGCAGCACGGATGGCAACTTCCGTCTTACCGAATCCCACATCTCCACACACCAGACGGTCCATCGGTCTGCCGCTTTCCATGTCTTTCTTCACGTCAGCCGTAGCCTTGCTCTGGTCGGGCGTATCTTCATAGAGGAACGAAGCCTCCAGCTCATGCTGCAGATAACTGTCGGCACTATAGGCAAATCCCTTTTCACGTCGGCGCTGCGCATAGAGTTTGATCAGGTCGCGGGCGATATCCTTGATTCGCTTCTTAGCCTTCTCCTTCAACCGGTCCCAGGCACCTGTCCCCAGGGTAGAGAGGCGTGGCGGTTCACCGGTATCGCTTCTGCGGTATTTACTGATCTTATAGAGCGAGTGGATGCTCACATCTACCTTGTCGTTGTTCTTATACACGATGCGGATCATCTCCTGATAGCTGTCGCCGGTAGGCACACGCACCAGTCCGCCGAACTTTCCGATACCATAATCCACATGCACGATGAAGTCGCCATAATCCATCTCCTGCAACTCCTTCATGGTGAGCGCCATCTTTCCGGCTCTTGCCGAGTCTGAACGGAGGTTGTATTTATGGAATCGGTCGAAGATCTGGTGATCGGTAAAGAAGCAGGCATGCTTCTCATGGTCCACGAATCCCTCGTGGATAGTTTTCTCTACAGGGGTAAACCGGATCTGATATCTTTTCAGCTCCTCACTGTCGAAGATATCCTTCAGTCGCTCCTGCTGCTTCTGGCTATCAGCCAATATATATAAGGTATAGCCCTGGAGCTGATAATCCTCAAAAGTCTGGGCAAGGAGATTGAAATTCTTGTGGAACAGCGGCTGCGGCGCCATATTAAAAGCGATGAGAGCCTGGTTATCGCCCTTGGCTGTCAACAGATGCTCCTGCTTTCTGGCAACCTCACTCTCAGGCTGCTTGCCGAATTCGATACGTACGTGCTCCACCAGCGCATGCTGAAAATCTGAAGCGGAAACGAGATTCAGCTCTGCCTTCATCTCCCTTCTTATCTTCTCAGCCTCCATCTCGGTGGCACCTTCCAGCTGTTCGGTTAGACTCTGGGTAGAGAAACCGTCCTTGTAAATCTGCTCTATGCGGTCGTGCAGCAGCGTATAGTCATTCATCACCACAAGTGCATCCGCATCCAGGAAATGGAGGAAACACTGCTTCACTGACTGTTCGGCAGCAAGTTCCGGAACGATTTCGATGGCATCACGCTTATCCTTCGAAAGCTGGTCTTCGATGTTGAAGGTACGGATGGTATCAATCTCATCACCGAAGAAATCAATACGAAACGGATATTCGCAACTGTAGGAATAGACGTCGAGGATGCTTCCACGAACGGCAAACTGCCCCGGTTCATAGACGTAATCAGTCTCCTGAAGTCCGAAATCACGCAACTGATGCACGACATCTACCTGTACAATCTGTTGTCCTACAGTAAGTTTGAGAATTCTCTCATCCAGCACCTTCTTGGAAACCACGAGCTCTGCCAGGGCATCAGGATAAGAAACGATATAGATTTGCTTGCCAGCCGACAATCGTGCCAGCACTTCCGTTCTCAGGATTTCGTTTGCCGCATCCCGCTGCCCATACTTGATGGCGCGTCGGTAGCTGGAAGGAAAGAAGAAGACGCACTCCTGTCCCAGCATCTGCGTAAGATCATGATAGAAATAACCCGCTTCATCAGCATCATTGAGCACGAAAAGCACGGTGCGCTTCATTTTAGCCTGCAGCGAACCGAAGAACACCGAGGCAGAAGAGCACACCAATCCCTGAAGAAAGACAGAATGGACCGACTTCTTCTTCAATAAATCAAAGAGGGCATTCGCCTGTGGCGAACGCCCGTATAATTTAGCAATTTCCTGTAATGTCACTTTTACTTCAATTTCGGATATTTCTTGAACCATCCATCAAGACGCAGTCTCATCACGCCGAAGAAAGCCTCTCCAAAGATACCGCCACTCATCTTGCTCACTCCCTCACGGCGATTCACAAAGATAACCGGCACCTCCTTGATCTTGAAACCAATCTTATAGGAAGTAAACTTCATCTCAATCTGGAAACCATAGCCCTTGAAGCGGATGGCATCAAGATTGATAGTCTCCAATACCTTGCGGCGATAGCAGACGAATCCTGCAGTGGTATCATGTACCTTGAAACCGGTAACAAAACGCACGTACTTGGAAGCGAAATAGCTCATCAATACGCGACCGATAGGCCAGTTCACCACGTTGACACCCGAAACATAACGGGAACCGATGGCTACATCGTAGCCCTCATCGTGGGTAGCCGCATAGAGGCGGGGCAGATCATTAGGATCGTGGCTGAAGTCGGCATCCATCTCGAAGATGAAGTCATAACCCTGCTTCAGCGACCATTTGAAGCCCATGATATAAGCAGTGCCCAAGCCCAGCTTACCCGAACGCTCCAGGATATGGAGACGGTCGGAAAACTCATCAGCCATCAGCTTCTTAACGATGGCTGCTGTTCCGTCCGGGCTACCGTCATCGATAACAAGAATGTCGAATTTCTTCTCCAGACCAAACACGGCACGGATGATTTTCTCTATATTTTCCTTTTCGTTGTATGTAGGAATGATTACGATACTGTCACTCATAATGTTCTAATTTAATATGATACTGCAAAGATACAATATTTATTTGAATTACTGGTCAGGATTCTCCACGAATCCCTGATATTCCTTTACCAGTCCGCCCATGATGGCATCATAGCTCTTGGTCATCTGGTTCTTGATATTCTCAGGTCCCTTGCCAACCGGCTCAATCGGTTCATGGATGGTGAGCTTCAGCGGATGCCAGAATGCCCAGTAGATATCCTTCATACGGGGCTTGACATCGAAACTGCCATTGATGGTGAGCGGACAAACCGGCAACTGCAATTCATCGGCAAGCATGAAGGCACCACGGCGGAACACCCCCATGTGACCGGTAAAGCTACGGGCACCCTCCGGGAAGACAACCAGCGACATTCCCTCCTTCAATACCTCGCGCGCCCTGTCATAAGAAGCACGGATCTTGGAAGGTCCGCTCTTGTCAATGAAGATATGGTGTGCATATTCGCAAGCCAAACCTACCAGAGGAATCTTGCGGATGCCCTTCTTCATCATCCACTTGAAGTTACGTCCCAGGAAGCCATAGATCAGGAAGATGTCGAAAGCACCTTGATGATTGGCAACAAACACATAACTCTGATTCTTCTTCAAATGTTCCCTACCCTCTACCTTCACCGGCAGGAGAAGGAGACGGATCCACAGGATAGACCACCATTTGCCGGGATAATATCCCCAGAAGTGACCATTGCCCAGTCTGCAGCCTATCACGGTAGTAAGACTGGTCAGAATGCTCGCCAAAACAAGAATCGGCAAACATATCAAAAGCTGATATAATCGATATAAGTATTTCATAATCGCAATTTCATGAATGATTGGAAGATCGTAATTTGATCATCTTATTTTCGTTTCAATGTGATGACTACTATTTCAGGAGTTGCTCCGATGCGGATTGGAATGGTTCCTCCCAATCCGGCTGTGGTATAGAGCTGGCATCCCTCGCGCTCATAGAGTCCGTAATCGAAAGCCGAGAACATAGACGGGCGCAAGCCGAGAACAGAAACCTGTCCGCCATGGGTATGTCCGCTCAGGGTAAGCTGTGGAGCTACCAGCACGCTGTCCTTCGAACCATATTTCTCGTTGATACGTGAAGGCGTCATGTCTTTCCACATCTCCGGAATATGCTGGAGCATCAGCACAAACTGTCCTTTCTTTATACCGTAGAGTGCCTGTGCCACCTCTGCACGCGAAGGCTTCTTGAAGTTTTCGGTACCGGCTACATAGATGGAATCCTTGCCGCGATGCAGCACGAAGTGCTCGTTCATCAGCAGATGCCATCCCATCTCCCGTTCCGTCTGCTGCACCTTTTCTTCTATCCTGCGGATTTCAGCCTCGTCATCCACATTCATATAATAGGTGTAATCGTGATTGCCCAATACGCTCACCACACCATCCTTCGCCTTGAGACTACTCAATACCTTCTTGAAAGGATCCAGTTCTTCCGGTCTCACATTCTGCAGATCACCAGTAAAGCAGATCAGGTCGGGATGCTGGGCATTGATGCTATCTACATCCCGCTGAGGCATGTGACTGCGCCATCCATAATAGGAACCTACATGGATATCACTGAAATGCACGATGCGGTAACCCTCAAACGCCTCAGGCAGATCGGGTACATAGACCGTGAGATGCTTCACCTGGAACTGTCGCACCCCCATCGTAAAGCCATAGATGAAACTGAAGAAAGCCCATACAGCAAGGATGATTCCTACCAGTTTTCCCCAGTTGCGTGCCCGATGCACACTGCCACTAAACCTGCCATCCCCTTTTTTTGCCTTGAAGCAGCGGGAGAGCTTCATACATTCCCATCCCACAAAACTGATGAAGGCAAAGACAAACTGAGGAACAGCCAACAGTGCCATCATGCCAAACCAGATGTCTATGAACACCGGATTGGCAGGCAGGAAGTCAGGCTCCAGGGTGAGATAGGCAGTATATCCTATCACGATGGCAGCAGGCAACCAATATAGTATCTTTCGTTTTCCCTTAGGAATATGCAGGTATTTCCGGTCTATCCAGAGATAGGGCAATACCGTGAGCACAATCACGGGAATCAATAATCTAGCTATCATTGTTAAAAACTATCTTTTTTATCTTCTCTAACTTCTGATTACTAACAACATCTTCTCACCTTCTATTTCAGCAGGCTCGACTGCAGGAACCTTTTCATCAGTTCCACGGGAACGCCCCTGCGGCGGGCATAATCCCTCAGCTGATCATCCCCGATCTTACCCAGTTCGAAATATCTAGCCATGGGATGAGCGAACATCAGTCCCGACACACTGGCATGGGGTGTCATCATTCCGCTTTCCGTGAGTCGGATGCCCACCTGCTTCATATCGAGAAGCTGGTCGATGAGGAAATTCGCACTCGTATCCGGCAGCGAAGGATAGCCGATGGCTGGTCGGATGCCCTGATACTCCTCCCGATGCTGCTGTTCGATGGTAAGATGTTCATCGGGTGCATAGCCCCAGTAAGTCTTTCTTACCTCTTCGTGCAGTTTCTCGGCAGTAGCCTCTGCCAGTCGGTCGCTCAGGGTCTGTGCCATCATATTGAGATAATCATCGTGCCGGTAGGCATCCATGATTCCTCCATCTACCGTAGAACAGAACACCCCGATCTGGTCTTTCTTGCCCAGAGACAATGGGCGGATGAAATCAGCCAGACAGAGATTCGGTGCGCCCGGAGCAGATGGATGCTGCTGGCGGAGCATCGGAAAACGGAGCTGCTGTTCCAGGAACAGGATATCATCTCCATCGCTGTTGGCATCGAAGAGCTGGAAGATGGCATGGCTGTGAAACCTGTCCTCCCAGGAGGCAAGCATATCCAGTGCTTCCTGCTGCATCTTCTCCTTGTCGCAGCGTGGTTTTCCGCTCAATCCCCAGGCATGATAGAAATAGAGCCAGTTGATATAAGGCACCAGTTCTGATATTCTGTATTGCCTTACGATTCTATCTTTTATCATAAGTCATCTCCTCGCCACGGTAGGCTGCATCAAAGGCACCCTTGTCATAGACAAGGTGACCATTGCAGAAGGTCTGCTCCACCTGCCACTGATATTCATGTCCCTCCATCGGACTCCACTTGCACTTGCTCTGGATGACATCCTTTGTAACGGTCCATGGAGAATGAGGCTTCACGATGACGATATCTGCCTGATAACCCTTGCGCAGGAAACCACGCTGGGCTACCCGGAAGAGCTGAGCCGGCTGATGCGCCATCAGTTCAACCATCCGTTCGATGGTAAGCACGCCTTCATCTACCAGTTCCAGCATGGAAACGAGCGAGAACTGTACCATCGGCATACCCGAAGCCGCCTTGGCACATCCCCCCTGCTTGTCCTTCCATTCGTGTGGAGCATGGTCGGTACCGATGGTGGCAATGGTTCCGTCGTTGAGCGCCTTGCGCAAGGCATCACGGTCTGCCAGGGTCTTGATGGCAGGATTGCACTTGATGAGTGCCTTCTTCGTAGCATAGTCGGCATCCGAGAAGACGAGATGGGCTATCACCGCCTCTCCTGTAATCTGAGGGAGAGGGATGCCATCTCCGGAATGCTCATTCGCCTTTCCGTTCTGATGGGCGAAGAGTTCCAGCTCCCGGGCTGTCGTAACATGGGCGATATGCAGACGGGTACCAAACTCGCGGGCTAATTCCACTGCGAGTTTGCTGCTCTCATAGCATGCCTCTTCGCTGCGTATTTCCGGATGATGCTCCACGGCAGGATCCTCTTCGTACTTAGCCTTAGCCTCCGCCATGTTGCGGTTGATGATTTCGGTATCCTCGCAATGCGTCATCACCGGCAGGTTCAGGTCCTTAGCCGTCTTGAAGACGCGCTTCAGCGACTCCATCTTATCCACCAGCATATTACCGGTGCTTGACCCCATGAAGAGCTTGATGCCTGGCACATAGTGCCTATCCAGCTGGGCAAAGGAATCCACGTTGTCATTGGTGGCACCATAGAAGAAGCTGTAGTTCACATGACTCTTCGCTGCGCCCAGCTTTCTCTTGTCATTCCACGCCTGCAGTTCGGTAGTCTGCGGCACGGTATTCGGCATTTCCATATAGGAAGTCACGCCGCCATAGGCAGCCGTACGGCTCTCACTCTCGATGTCCGCCTTGCGGGTAAGTCCCGGCTCACGGAAATGAACATGGTCATCGATTACACCCGGCAAAACAAAACACCCCGTAGCATCCACTACTTCATCGTAGATGCCACGGGGAGCCATGCCTTCAAATATATCTGATATCACTTCACCATCTATAAGAAGATCGCCCTGGAATGAGCGACCTTCATTGACAATAGTTCCGCCTTTAATTAACATTTTAGACATAGTATTTCTTTTTTCTAAACTTTAATTTACTCTTTTGCTTCAGGAATGCTTGGCTTCGCCAGTTCGTTAGGCGTTGGTGCAGGAGCCGCATTCAGATCGGTCTGCGGAGCCACCATCTGTCCTGCCTGCATGTTCGGATCCATCTGTACCTCGTGGGTACCATTCATGATAGCCTGGTTTTCCTGTGCTTTCTGGTAATAGTCCTTCACGTATGGATCGTTCTTGAAGTGCTCGGTAGCCTTGCTCATGATATCCTCTATCCATGGCGAAAGCATCGGATACTGGTTGCCCATGGTAACGAGGAAGAAGACGCCCGGTCCCAAGACATTCTCGAAGTTGTCGGTAATGAAGGTAGTCACCAGCTTGTCCTCCTGTTCGGAGAGCTGCACCGCCTCAGCATTCAGTTGGGCAGTCACCGCCTGCATATCGCTTCCATTCATGATGGCCTGGTCGTGCTTATGCACCAGTTCTCGCTGCTGGTTCTGCAGCTGCTGGTATTTCTTGAAGAATCCGAAGAGCTTGTCGTTGAGTGGGGTTCCACTTACAACCTGCTGTACATCGTCGAGTTTCACGGTAATGCTTCCCGCCTCCAGCACCAGCGGCAGTACAGGCTCATCGTCCATGAATACATTTGCCATTCTTGCTGAATCTACCGTTCCCTGGAAATGGAACTGTCCATGTACCACATCGCAGGAATCGATCTTGCTGAATTCGTTGTTCTTTAAGATTTGAAGGTAGAGCATACGACCATCCAGGGTACTTACATTGGAAGTACCCGAAATATCGTAGCTACTTGCGCATGAGGTAAGCGCCACCAAGGTGAAAAGTGCGTAAAATATCTTATTCATAAGCTTTATAATTCACATTCAGTGAACAAAAGTACAATCATTTCTTGAAGTACCGAAATAAATTGATGCAATTTAATTGAATATTACAAGTATTTATGTTTTATTTGCATTCTTCCCCCTTCATTTCGTGCGAAATGCGGAAGGTGGTGTAGAGTTCCAGGACAGATGCCACCAGCATCACCACGATCCACTTGCCGTAGAAGATGGAGTAAAAGAGCTGCGGATTGCCCAGCCATTTCTCGGTAAAGGTATAGACCGTATCCACCATCGAGATGCCGGCAAAGACAAAGAGGATGTTGGCTACATTCTGGATTCGCTTCAGGCAATGGATGGTAGCCGACTTGCCCTCGTAGGTCTGCATCGACTGGATCACGCTGAAGAGCACGGTGCCCAGGAGGAACACCCAGCTCGTAGTTTCCACCAGCGAAGGATAAATCTGTTTCAGCACAAAGCTGCACGCACCGACAACCATCAGCACGCCGCCCAACAAAAACAAAGCACTCTGTATTTTATTCAACTGTTTCATCTTTCTTACTTTCTTTTTCTGTTCGTTCACACCTTATTATATATAGATAGCATCACCGGATGGAATCCTGATCCTCCTCATTTTCATCTATTTCCACCGAACCGGGCAGATCCGTGCTCAGCACGAAGATGTCCTCATCGTCGGCCTTCATGAAGTAGCGTTCGCGCGCTATCCTGCCGAAAGCTTCCGGTCCCTTGCGCATCTCCTGCAGGATGCGGAGATCCCGGTCATACTCCGTTCTGTACTTTTCTATCTCAGAACGCAGCGTGGCTATCTCTATTTGATACTTGATATGCTGGCGGATGCTATTGTCGTCAATGACACCCACTATCAAAACACCCGCAATTATCACTATAAGATATTTATAGTGAGCGAGATAATTCCATATAATACTTAACTTTTGACTCATTAATTTCCGAATTTGTTTGCAAAGATAATATTTTTTTGTTATCTTTGCATCACAATTAAGAAAAAATAATGTAAGTGAACGTATATTCAAGCAAAAAAGAATGGAAGAATACATAGTTTCGGCTAGAAAATACCGTCCAATGACCTTTGATTCGGTGGTTGGACAGAGTGCGTTGACTACCACATTGAAGAATGCAGTGAAGAGTGGCAAGCTTGCCCACGCTTATCTTTTCTGCGGTCCGAGAGGTGTGGGAAAGACCACCTGTGCCCGCATCTTTGCCAAGGCAATCAACTGCGAGCACCCTCGCGAGGACGGCGAGGCATGCAACAACTGCGAGAGCTGCCAGGCTTTCAATGAGCAGCGCTCCTACAACATCTTCGAGCTGGATGCCGCCAGCAACAATGGTGTCGATCAGATCAAGACCCTGATGGAACAGACCCGTATCCCGCCTCAGGTAGGCAAATACAAGGTGTTCATCATTGACGAGGTCCACATGCTGAGTGCCGCCGCCTTCAATGCCTTTCTCAAGACCCTGGAGGAGCCGCCATCGCACGTGATCTTCATCCTCGCCACCACCGAGAAGCACAAGATCCTGCCTACCATCCTGAGTAGATGCCAGATCTACGACTTCGAGCGTATGACTGTACCCAACACCATCGCCCACCTCAAGATGGTGGCAGAGAAGGAAGGCATCAAGTACGAGGAACAGGCACTTGCCGTCATCGCTGAGAAGGCAGACGGAGGTATGCGAGATGCCCTCTCCATCTTCGACCAGGCTGCCAGCTTCTGCCAGGGCGACATCACCTACCAGAAGGTGATAGAAGACCTGAACGTGCTCGACAGCGACAACTACTTCAAGCTCGTGGACCTCGCCCTGGAGAACAAGGTGAGCCAGATGATGCTGCTGCTCGACAATATCCTGGGCAAGGGATTCGACGGCGGAAACATGATTCAGGGACTCGCCCAGCACGTACGCAACGTGATGATGACGAAGGATACCCAGACCCTGCCGCTGCTGGAAACCAGCGAAGAGCAGAAGGCAAAATACGTGGAACAGGCAAAGAAAGCCCCTACACCTTTCTTATATAAGGCACTCCAGCTGATGAACAACTGCGATGTACAGTACCGACAGAGTTCCAACAAGCGACTGCTCGTAGAGCTGACCCTGATACAGATCGGTCAGATTACTCAGCCCGAAGACCAGGATGTGCCTAGTGCGGGGCGTACGCCCCACAGACTAAAATCCCTGTTTCAGAAAATCGTTGCCCAGCTTAAGCCTGCCTCTCAGGGTGCAGGTGCCGGGCAAGAGAGCGGCAGCAAGGCTCCTGCACAGGGAGCACAGCCTGTCGCTGCAGCTACTGCTGCGCCTATATCAACAGAGAGAAGCGGCTCACAGGAGGCTGCATCCGCAGCATCGCCGAAGGCAAAGACCATTCTCAAGTCGCCGGCTCAGGTAAAACTGAAAGGCATCGGCATGAGCTTCGCCAACCTGGAGAAGACGGAGCAGAACAGCCAGCGCATCTACAATCCTATCGACCAGCTCAAGGAAGAGACACCGACAGCAACTGGAGCTGCCGCCAACCACGACCAGCCTTTCACCCAGGAACAGGTAGAAGGCCAGTGGATCAGCATGTGTCTGAGAATGCAAGACATCAAGGACTTCATCGGACTTGCCAATCGTATGAAACCGATCGTACCTACCATCACCGACTTTCCGCATATCGAGGTAGTTATCGACAACAAGCTGCTGCTCGACGACGTGGTCAAGATCAAGGGCAGAATCCTGCAGACCTTCAGAATCGGCTTGAACAACAGTCAGGTAACCCTCGACTACCGTCTGGCAGAATCGGATGAAGTAACCCGAATCCTCTCGAAGCGAGAGATACTTGAGAATATGATAAAGGAAAACCCTGCCATCGGCAAGCTGACCCAGGATCTACGGTTAGTCATGGCATAAACAAACAGAATGACAAGAATCAGAACGAATTGCAAGAATCAAAACAGAATAGCAAGAATCAGAACAGAATGGCAAGAAGACTTAGAAAGAAGCGCATAGCCGTGATACTGCTCACGTTTACAGCCCTCATCGGATGGACCACCCACAGCTGCGTATCGCGCTGCACCTCATCCGACAAGGAGAAGTCAGCAGATTCACTGCCTGCGGTACATATCAACGATTCCATCACCAATGCCCTCACCGAGGGAAAGGCATACCAGGAGATGGATTCCGTCATCGAGAGATACCTCAAGAGATGGGAAATCAACGGTGCCCAGCTCGTCATCACCCGCAACGACTCCCTGCTCTATGCCCGTGGATTCGGATGGGCAGACAAGGAAAGGGGCATCCGCATGGAACCCAACATGCTGATGCGCTTTGCCTCCGTATCCAAGCTCATCACCGCAGTGGGCATCATGAAGCTCGTAGAGATGAAGAAGCTGCACATGGGCGACAAGGTGTTCGGACAGAAGGGCATCCTCTGCGATACCACCTACAATAACAGTATCCGGGACCAGCGCTACTACAACATCACCGTAGAGCAGCTGCTGCGCCACCAGGCAGGTTTCAACAACTATGCCGGCGACCCGGTATCCTCCACCCGTTACATCATGATGCAGAACCGCCTCACCACGCCTCCCGACCATCCTACCCTGCTCAGGATTCTCCTGAAGCGTCATCTGGGTTATACGCCGGGCGAGGGCAAGTGCTACAGCAATCTGGGCTATATGATTCTCTCGTTGATTGTAGAGAAGAAGAGCGGAATGAAATACGAGAACTTCATCCAGAAGTATGTTCTCCAGCCAGCCGGCTGTTTCGACATGCACATTGCGGGCACCTATTACAAGGACCGCCGTCCTAACGAGACGAAGTATTACATGCACCAGGGCAGCATCCCGGTATATGAATACAACAACAGCGGCAGGATGGTAGAGAAGTGCTATGGCGATACCGATCTTCCCCGACTATCGGGAGCTGGAGCCTGGTGCGGATCGGCAGCCGAACTGTCGCGCCTCATTGCAAGCATCGACGGCATGCCTCATGTCAAGGATATCCTGAGCAGGAAGAGTGTGCTGTTTATGACGCAGGAGCAGCCCAACCATCAGTACTCCATAGGTTGGAACTACACGCCGAAGAGCAACCGTCCATGGATTCGCACGGGTTCCCTTGCCGGCACCTCTGCGCTGGTACTGAAATATCCCGATGGTCAGTGCTGGATTCTCGTCACCAACACCTCTACCTGGAAGGGGCATGGCTTCAGCAACGACACCATGGCATTCTTCGAGAAGCTGCGCAAGAAATATATGCCGCAGATGCCAAAGCGTGATCTCTTCCTGTAAGAGTGATCTCTTCCTGTAAAAAGCAAATATCCCTCAAGCCTTGAATCTGTGAAAATCTGTGTAATCTGTGGGATTTGTTCTGAGATTTATTCTTTGTCCCACAGATTACACAGATTTACACAGATCTTTACCTTAAAAATATGAGCCTAACTTTTTCTGAAACTTTTCACGGAAAACTCTTGCAGGTTTGAAAATAAAGTCGCAACTTTGCGCTATATAATTTTAAAACGGATGGTTATGAAGTACTTAGATCCTAAGGCAGACCTTACGTTCAAGAAGATATTCGGAAATCATCCTAAAAGAATGATCAGCCTTCTGAACGCACTGCTGCCTCTCAGCGAAGAAGAGCAGATACACGAGATAAAGTATCTGCCTACAGAACTTGTTCCCCAGCTAGAAGGGGGCAAGAACACCATTGTGGATGTACTCTGCACAGATGCAAGAGGCAGAAAGTTCTGTGTGGAAATGCAGATGGAATGGTCTGACGCTTTCCAGCAACGAGTACTGTTCAATGCATCCAAGCTCTATGTGAGTCAGGCTAAAAAGGGAGGAAAATACAGCGAACTGCAACCCGTATATTCCTTGAATCTTGTGAATGATATCATTGCGCATGATACTCCGGATTTCATCCACAACTATCGCATCGTGCATGACAAGGACAGCAACAAGGTGATAGAAGGCTTGCATTTCACCTTCATAGAACTTCCGAAGTTCACTCCACACTCCATCACCGACAAGCGCATAATGGTCTTGTGGCTCCGTTTCCTCACGGAAATCAATTCCAATACGAAGAAGATTCCAGCCGACCTGCTTAATGACCCGGAAATTGGAAAAGCCGTAGAAGAGTTGGAAATTTCCGGCTTTACAGATTGCCGAACTCAGAGCCTACGACAAGTTCTGGGATTCCGTAAGTGTTGAAAGAACCCTCCTGGATGACAGATACCAAAAAGGTAAGGAAGAAGGAATAGCGGAAGGTATGGAAAAAGGTATGTCCCAACGAAGCCTTGAGATTGCCAGAAAGATGCTGGTGAAGGGCTTAGATGATACCACTATTATGGAAATGACAGGGTTAAGCCTGGATGAAATCAGGCTGTTGAAATCGAAAATGAATATAATATAAAACAACATCCCCCATCCTGTTTTCGCAAGCAGGATGGGGGATATTTTAGTTAAGATTAAACTCCATGCTCTTTCTTAGCTTTATATTTGAATTCATCAAATCCATTACCATATACGCCAATCACTGCGCTCTGGCTGACGAAGGCGTGTGGATCAATCTCTGATATCATGCGGAAGATAGTAGGTGCCTGGCGCTGCTTGGCAAGTACGAACAGCATCTTCACATCCTGACCTGAATAGAAACCTGAAGCATTCACCACGGTAACTCCTCGCTCAGCATCCACATTGATGCGCTTGCCTATCTCCTCATACTTCTGAGAAATGATGAAGAACTGCACACTCCTGCGGCGACTGTTTACCACCTGGTCGATGCAGAATGCCTGCACGCAGAGTACCACATAACCATAGAAGATCTTCTCGATATCATGAACTACCAGATAACTGGAAGTGATGATGATGATATCGCAAATCATAATCACTCTACCGAGAGATATGTCACGGTACTTGTTGACAATGGCTGCAATGATATCCGTACCACCCGTACTGCCTCCTACCGAGAAACCTAAACCAATACCGCAGCCGCAGAATACGGCTCCCAGAAAGGCTGACCACAATGGCTGGTCGTGAAGCAACTCAGGTATCACGAGATAGCCTGAAGAGATAAGGGAGGTCAATGCAGTGACAATAGCTACAGCATAGACGGTTTTAAGACAGAATTTAAATCCCAGGATTTTCAATCCCGCCAACAGCAGGGCGCCATTGGCAATCAAATAAGGAATTTGAACCGGACAGCCTGTAGCCCAATAGATGATACTGGCCACACCAGGCAATCCACTTGCCGTTACGTTAATCGGCAATAAGAACACATTCCATCCGATACAATAGGAAATCATTCCTATCGCAATCATCACGTAATCTTGTACTGATTTCCACAAGGGTCGAGGTGAATTCATTGTTTTTAATTAATAGTTTATAATTGATAATGTTTGGTTTTACCAGAATTTATGCTGCGCTTCTGACCACTCAAAGCCCTGAGTAGCCACTTTCGCCTCTAAGGCAGCGCGATTTACATTAAAGTGATTACAAATCTCATCGAGTGTATCAAACTCGTGGTCACGAAGCAGGAAGTTGATGGCACTTACCAGCATCGGAACATCATTCATCGGTAACTTATCCATTTTTTATAATGTTTAATATTTACTTGAGGCACCATGCCTCTTTCGGGGTGCAAAGGTACAGCTATTTTTAGACAAAACAAAAAAAAATCCCGGCAATCTTTACCGATTGCCGGGATTTTATAAATTATTGATTATTTATGCATTCGCTGCAACTGAAATCCAGTCGAATACGAATGAGCAAATACCGAATGCTACGATACCTACCGTGCAGATAGCAAGCGCCAACTTGGTTGAGCATGCGCTCTGGAAAGTAGGAAGCGGATTATCGCTGTGCTTGATGAACATTGCCTTCACGATGAGCAGATAGTAGTACAAGCTCAATACGGTGTTAACCAAGGCTATGAATACTACGCCGTATGCCCAACCACCGAGGGTGGTATGGATATCAGCTCCCTGTACCGCTGCCATGAACACGAAGAACTTAGAGAACATACCTGCAAATGGAGGAATACCACCCAATGAGAACAACGCCAAAGTCATCAGGAATGCCAGACGTGGATTGGTCTTGTACAAACCATTGTAGCTATCCATCTGAACTGTACCGTTGTTGTGCTCCTCGATAGAAGCGATGATGGCGAAGACGCTCAGGTTGGCTACTACGTAAATCAACACATAGTAGGTCAGGGCTGTAACGCTCATCGCTGAGTTGCCTACCACAGCCAACATGATGTAACCTGCCTGAGAGATAGAAGAGAATGCCATGAAACGCTTCAGGTCGCTCTGACGGATGGCAAACAGGTTGGCGATAGTGATAGAAAGTACAATCACGATGTAAAGCAATACGGTCCAGTACTCTACCATTGGCTGGAACACCTTCATGAGGATGGTGCAGAGTGTGAACGCTGCAGCACCCTTAGATACTACTGACAGATAACCTGTAACTGTAGTTGGTGCACCCTGGTATGAGTCGGCTGTCCAGAAGTGGAAAGGAACCAAGGAAATCTTGAAGCCCAGACCACTGAAGAAGAATACCATACCAGCGATGGTCAATGGAGACGCAGTGATGACGTTAGCCATATCCTCGAAGTACAAAGTACCGCAAGCTGCATAGAGCAGAGAGATACCGTAGATCATCACACCGCTAGAGAAAGTAGCGGTCAAAACGAACTTGGCACCTGCCTCAGCAGAATTGTGACGGTACTTATCGAAGGCTACCAAGCACGCCATTGGCACGGATGCCATTTCGAGGCCGAGGAAGAACAGGAGGAAGTGGTTGGCACTTACCATCATGTTCATACCGAGCAAGGTAGAGATAATCAACATATAGAACTCACCCTCCTTGAAGGCTGTGTCCTCACGGCTCAACCACTCCTTAGCCTGTACCATCACGATAAGGGTACCCAGAGCCAGGATAGTCTTCAAGACACCGGCAGCAGGACCAGTGGTGTACATGCCGCCAAATGCCTCTGTGGCTTCTGTTGGGAAGATGTTGATGACGATGTGAGCCACCATCAAGAGACATACCAGAGGATTGAACCACTTACGGTCTGCGCTCTTGGAACTGCAGAAGTCAGCAATGAAAGTGATCAACAGAACTACCATCAGGGTAGCTTCTGGAATCATATTTAAAAATTGACTGTAATTCATTTCTTCTGATATTTATTACATGATTACACTAAAGATAGGACCTACAGCGTCCATGATAATCTCCTCTGCCCAGAGTGGGAACATACCGAGACCTGCAACGCAGGCGATAAGACCTGCTACAGCGATACGCTCGTCCCAGGTAGCATCGTGGAGCTTCTCCAACTTTGGATTAGGAACCTTCTGATAAAGGATCTTACCAACACAACGCAGGATGTAAACCGCTGTTACTACGATTGAGGTACATGCGATGATGGTACATACGCGATGGAATGTATCTGCATTCTGGAATGAACCTACGAAGATGGTCATCTCGGCTACGAAACCTGAGAAACCTGGCAAACCGAGGTTAGCCAAACCAGCTACCGCATAACCTACAGAAAGGAATGGGATGATCTTCATCAAACCACCCAGATAACGTACGTCACGTGTACCAGCCTGATGGTAAATCATACCGATAACGGCGAAGAAGAGGGCGGTCATCAAACCGTGAGACAACATCTGGAGGATAGCACCAGTAGCAGCTGTCTCAGTCATCATACAGAGAGCGAAGAGCACCATACCACAGTGAGATACTGATGAGTAAGCGTTGATGTACTTCAAGTCGGTCTGTACACAAGCTGACAAAGCACCATATACGATAGAGATGGTAGTCAGCACGAGGAATACCTTGATCCAGAATCCGTGAGTAGCAGCTGGCAAGAGGAACATGGCGATACGGAAGCAACCGTAACCACCCAACTTCATCAATACACCGGCATGCAACATAGATACGGCTGTTGGCGCACTGGCGTGACCGTCAGGAGACCATGTGTGGAATGGGAACAGGGCACCGAGAATACCGAAACCGATGAAGAGCAATGGGAAGAACACGTTCTGCACGCTCTCTGGGATAGCATGAGCACCATTGGTATGGTGAGCGATATCCAGGATTTCGAAGGTCTGAGCACCACTGTAGAAGTAGATACCCAGGATACCGATGATGAGGAGTGCAGAACCACCCATCAACATCAAGGTCAACTTCATGGCAGAATACTCCTTTGCACCACTACCCCATACACCAATCAAGAGGTACATAGGAATCAGCGCTACCTCATAGAACATGAACATGGTGAACATGTCGATAGAGATGAAGAAGCCATATACACCGATGCTCAGGAGTGTGAACCAGAGGAAGTATTCCTTCTTCATTGGCTCCATCTGCCAAGAAGCAAATGTACCGGTGAACACGATGATGGATGTCAAGAGAATCATCACCACTGAGATACCATCCACACCGAGTGAATAGTTGATGTGCAATGGTTCAAACCAAGGCACACAGTAGGTGAAGAGCATCGGAGCTTGGTCGGCTGGCATTGTCTCACGAGCTTCGAGAAATGCAAACACCAAATAGATGGAGAGTGCGAGCAATACGCTGGCACCGGCTACCATCACACCACGAACCTGCTTGTCGTTGCGTGCCAACCAGAGGCCGAGCAACATCAGGAGTGGTACTATGACGAATATACTTAAATTCATTTCTTTTCTATTTACTTAATTGTGAGACATTCATTAAAGAAGAGCGAGCAGACACAGGGTCAATGCCACGGTACCGGTGAGGAACCAGATAGCATAGCTGCGAACATCACCACTCTGCCATGGACGGATAGTCTCGCCTGCCTCCTGGGCACCCCAAGCCATGAAGTTGAAGGTACCATCGATGACACGACGGTCGAACCATGCGATTGGCTTTGAGAACAGACCGAAGACAATCTTGTGAGTGAAGAACTGCCAAGCATCGTCGATATAGAAACGGTTCAAGGCTGCCTTGTGCAACTTAGGCATCTTCTTAGCCAAAGCATCTGCCAATGGGGTCTTCTTAGGTGCATACATATAAGTAGCCAGACCGATACCGATGATAGCAACAATCACAGATGTAGTTGCAACGCTCATGTCGATATGGATATCGTAGCTCTGACCTGTAGCAGATACGAAGTGACCGAAAGGAATCAAACCGCAGAGGCAAGAGATGATGGCGAGGAATACCAATGGACCCCACATCACGAAAGGAACCTCCTGTGGCTTGCGACGGTTCTCTGGATCCAGCTCATAGTAGCTCTGTCCCCAGAAGATCACGTAGTAGAGACGGAACATGTAGAATGCGGTCATACCGGCAACCACTGTCATGAACCAGCCCATGAATGGAGAGAACTGGAAGCATGCTGAGATGATCTCATCCTTTGACCAGAAACCTGCGAATGGAGGAATACCTGCAATCGCCAAACAACCGATGAGGAAGCAGATGTTGGTAATAGGCATGTACTTGTGCAGACCGCCCATGTACTCCTTGAAGTTGCTGCCGATGATGACGATGATGGCACCAGAGCAGAGGAAGAGCAATGCCTTGAACATAGCGTGGGTAAACAGGTGGAAGATACCAGCCATGTAACCCAAACCACCGTGGTGGTTATCTACAGCAAAGCAGACACCGAGTGCTACGAGCATGTAGGCAATCTGAGAAATAGTAGAGAAAGCCAGACCACGCTTGATATCACGCTGGCAGCAAGCTACAGCTGCTGCATAGAATGCGGTGAAGGCTGCAATGTAAGCTACATAGTGCAATGTCTCAGGAGCATACTGTACCCAGATTGGGAAGAGGCTGGCTACCTGATATACACCGGCTACAACCATGGTAGCGGCGTGGATCAACGCAGAAACAGGTGTTGGACCCTCCATCGCATCTGGCAACCAGATGTGCAATGGGAACATCGCACTCTTACCGGCACCACCGATGAACATGAGGAACAATGCTGTTGGCATGACCCAAGCTGTACCTGCCAAAGCTGAATTGAGCTCTGGCTGAGCATTCAAGTCGTAGTTGAAGGTTCCTACATAGAAGCTGTAGAACAGGATACCGATGAGGAAGAAGAGGTCAGCGAAACGGGTAACGATGAACGCCTTCTTGCTGGCATGAACTGCAGCATGCTTTGGATAGTAGAAACCGATGAGCAGGTATGAGCACACACCCACCAACTCCCAGAACAGATACATCTGGAAGATGTTGGTAGCTACTACCAAGCCCAACATTGACATGGTGAAGAGGCTCAGGTAAGCGTAGAAACGCTGCATACCCTTCTCATATTCCTCAACCTTGTAGTTCTCATCACGCTCTGCCATGTAGCCGAAGCTGTAGATGTGAACCATGAAGCTGACGGTGGTAATCACGATGAGCATCAATACGGAGATTGGGCTCAGGCGGAAACCGATGTTGAAGGTGAGCAACTCAGTAAACTTCAACCATGTGAAATTAAATACGGTAACAGTTGGGTACATACCTGTAGAGGCATCACGACCCACTGCAAAGAAGTACTCGTATGCTGTATAGACAGACATGGCGAATACACAGCCCATCAATACGGTACCGATGAGTGCTGCTACCGGTCTTTTCATCTTCATACCCACAAGTCCCAGAACCAGGAAGCTCAGGAATGGCAGAAGAAGTATCAAAAATGCATAATTGTATTCCATTGTCTTTTAGAATTTCATGTTTTCAATACTGTTCACCTGGTCACTGTGATAGTTGCGGTAAACGTTGATAATAATAGCGAGCACTACGGCTGTCTCGGCTGCTGCTACTCCGATAGAGAACAATGTGAAGAAGAAACCTTCCAACTGTCCTGGGAAGAGGATGCGGTTGAACACAGCGAAGTTCAGGTCGGCTGCATTCAATACAAGCTCTACGGAGATGAGCATGGCTACGAGGTTACGGCGTGTACAGAAGCCATAGACTCCGATGAAGAACAAGAGTGCTGAGAGCACGAAGAAATATTGTACTGGAATCATTTCTTATCCTCCTTTCTTGCGATTAAGATACCACCGATGATACATGCCAACAGGAATACGGAGATGAACTCGAATGGCAATACATAGCCATACTTGTCAGCACCTACCAGTGCAGAACCTACCTGGTCCATTGGCACCTCGGTGTCGGCTACAGATGCAGCCATATCAATAAAGTGATTCTTCAACACGATGACTGCCAAGGTGACGAAACCTACGAGGCAGACGAGTGCGCGGCCCAAGATCTTGCTACCCTTGACATGCTCCAGGAGACCCTGAAGGGTACGCTTGGATACCAACTGGATAGCGAAGACGTAGAGGATGGTGATACCGCCGGCATATACAGAAATCTGAGCAGCACCCAGATAGGTATAGTCGAGCAGGAAGAACATACCTGCAATACCGAAGAGCACGAACAACAGGAAGGTTGCCGCACGCATGATACGCTTGGTAGCTACGCACATGATGGCTGAGCCAAGGATGACTACTGCCAAGATGACGAACATAAATAAATTAGCTGTTATCATTGTCTAAAGTCCTCCTTACTTAGTCTTGGTGTTAAACTTACCGATTTCCAATGGGGCACCACCCTCGATGAGGTTTGGAAGGCTACCGCCCTTATATACCTCCTTGTCAAGGTGCATCACCAACTTGTTGCGGTCGAAGACTGCATTCTCGAAATCGTTGACAAACTTGATTGCACCGAAGTTACATGCGTTGACACAGAGCTCGCAGAACATGCAGTCACCCAAGTCGTACTGGTAATCTACCAACTTGCGCTTCTTCTTGCCTGTCTCTGGGTCCTCCACCATCTCGGTCTGAATCTTGATGGTATCGTTAGGGCATGACTTCTCACACAATGTACAACCCACACACTTGTAAGCCTCGTTCTCATCACGAACGAACACCAGGCGTCCACGAAAACGTGGTGATACGTGGAGTGTAGTCTTGCGGTTCTCAGGATACTGCTCTGTGCTCTTTGGTGTGAAGTACTCCTTCCAGGTAGTCTTCATACCGATGGCGAGGGTCTTCAAACCCGCAGCAATACCGCCGAAATATGAATTGTTAGACATACTTTCTTATTATTATAATAATGTGTATTAAAGATTATCCGTGGAAACCGAATGCTACGCATACTGTCATCAAGATCAGGATGACCAGTGACAATGGCATCAGATACTTCCACTCCAACTTCAGAATCTGGTCGATACGCAGACGTGGGAATGTCCAACGTACCCACATCAGGAGCCATACCACAGCGAAGGTCTTACCGAAGAACCAGATGAAACCTGGGATGAGGTTCATCAGATTGTCGAAGCCCTCGATACCGATGTTCAATGGCGCCCAACCACCGAGGAATACGGTAGAAGCGATACCAGAAATCACGAAGAGGTTGAGGTACTCAGCCAGGTAGTAGAAACCGAAGCCCATACCTGAATACTCTGTGTGATAACCTGCGGTCAACTCACTCTCAGCCTCAGCCAAGTCGAAAGGACCACGGTTTGCCTCAGCGTTACCTGCTACAAGGAATACCAGGAAAGCCAGGATTGCTGGCACATGACCCTTGATAATCAACCAGTTCCAAGCACCAGTCTGTGCCTCTACGATACCGCTTACCTGCATGGTTCCGGTGAGAACTACTGCAGAAATCAAGCAGAGGCAGAGAGACATCTCGTAAGAAATCATCTGTACGGCACCACGCATGGCAGAAACCACAGAGTACTTGTTGTTAGATGCCCAACCAGCGAGGAACACACCCAAAACGCCGATAGAACTTACGGCTGTGATGAGGAATACACCTACGTTGAAGTCAAGAATATGAGCTCCCTTGTTCCATGGAAGGAATGAGAAAGTACCTACAGAGGCAATGATCACGAGGAATGGTGCCATATAGTAGAGCAGCTTGTCGGCTCTATCAACGGCGAAGATCTCCTTGATCAACATCTTGAGCACGTCGGCGAATACCTGGAAGATACCCCAAGGACCTACACGCATAGGGCCGAGACGGCACTGGAAGTAGGCACACACCTTACGCTCCATGAAGATAAGTACGATAGCGATGAGGGCGTATGCTGTCAAAATGCAGATACCCACGAGCACGCACTCAATCAGAATCGACAGGAAGTCGCCCAGACCCAAGGTCTGGCGAAGCAAATTGTCGATGAATGTTGTTACTATACTAAAATCAAACATAATTATCTATCAATATCAGGGATTACGAAATCGATTGCTGCACCTGTAGTGATGAGGTCGGCGATCTTCTGACCACGGAGCATTGGATCCAAGGCTCCTGTGAGTGAGAGACCCATCGGACGCATCTTCATACGGTATGGACTCTTGTCACCCTTTGAGTCGAGATATACACCAAACTCGCCGCTGGCACCCTCTACAGAGAAGTACCACTGTCCCTCTGGAACCTTGATGATTGGCTTCTGCTTGATGTAGTACTCACCCTCTGGAATGTTGTCGATCAACTGCTCGATGATGTCCAAGCTCTGATACAACTCCTGGATGTGTACATAGTAACGATCCATTGAATCGCAACCGTTAAGGGTGATTTCCTTCCACTCTACCTTGTCATACATATCGTATGGATGACGCTTGCGGGTATCGTTCTTCCAACCTGATGCTCTTCCGGCAGGACCGGTTACGGCATAGTTGATACAATCCTCATAGTTCATTGGACCTACGCCTTCGAGACGGTTGTGAGTAATCACGTTGTCGCCGAATACGTCGAGGTACTCCTGAATCATCGGACGAAGATACTTGCAGAGGGTCTTCACGTTCTGAACGAAGTTAGGGTCGATATCTGCCTGCAGACCACCGATACGGTAGTAGTTCTGGATCAGACGGCCACCAGTGGTTTCCTCCATCACGTTCAATACGTGCTCACGGTCACGCATACAGTAAAGGAATGCAGTCAAGGCACCCAAGTCCTGTGCGGTACAGCCGAGGTACAACAAGTGTGAGTCGATACGCTGCAACTCATCCATGATGGTACGGATGTAGCGGATACGGTCTGAGAGTTCGATACCCATCGCCTCCTCGATAACGCCGACCAAAGCGTGGCGGTGCATCATCGCTGAGAGATAGTTCAGACGGTCGGTCAATGCCAAAGTCTGAGGATAGGTCATGTTCTCCCACATCTTCTCGATACCACGGTGGATATAACCGAGGTGTGGATAGATGCGTTTCACGGTCTCGCCATCGATAACGGTCTGCAGACGGAGCACACCGTGGGTAGATGGGTGGTTAGGACCGATGTTGACTACGTAGTCATCCTCGTCGAAGCGACGCTTCTCTGTAGCAACGAGATGTCCATCTTCGCTCAGGGAATACTCCATGGTGAAGTCATCCTCTGGCTCATCAGTGCAAGGGAACTTGTTGGCATCTGGGCTCATATCGAAATCCTTGCGCAATGGATAGCCCTGGAAATCGGTACGGAGGAAGAGGCGGCGCATGTCTGGGTGCCCCAGGAACTTAATGCCTACGAAATCGAAGACTTCACGCTCCAGGAGGTCAGCCACCTTCCAGAGGTTAATAACTGTAGGAATCACATCACTGCCATCCACCTTCTTGGCGATGGTCTTTACAGAGCAGCGCTCGTTGGTCTGAGTATTCTCGAGAATATAGATACATCCGAGACCTTCCTCACCGAAGTCTTCACCGATGATGGTAACAAGGTAGTCGAAATGCTTCTCGTTCTTCAACTTCGCCATTTCAGAGGCGAAATTATCAAAACTCAATTCAATATTATTCAGTTTCATGTTCTTATACCTTATTATATTAATCAGTTAGACCTTTCTGAGGGTCGAAATCCTCAGGTACTTCAGTTACGATGATAGGCTCCTTGTTGCCGAGCTTCTCGCTGTCAGAGAGGTTCTCGTTGCTCAAGCCGCGGAGACCGCCCTTGCTCATAGAGAGTTCCTTCTCATCCTGAGTCATCTTGTGGTTAGCACCACCGAAGAATTTCTCAACCTTTACCTTACGCTGCAACTGCATCATACCATAAAGGATTGCCTCAGGGCGTGGAGGACATCCAGGGATATAAACATCCACAGGAACCAACTCGCTGATACCACGAACTACGTTGTAGCTCTTCTTGAACGGACCACCAGAGATGGCGCATCCCCCCACAGCTACCACATACTTAGGCTCAGCCATTTCATCATACAAACGCTTGAACACTGGTGCCATCTTATTGGTGATAGTACCAGCACACATGATCAAGTCAGCCTGGCGTGGAGAGTTACGGGTTACCTCGAAACCGAAACGGGAGAAGTCGTAACGGGCACAACCTACAGCCATGAACTCGATACCACAGCAAGAAGTACCGAAGGTCAGTGACCAGAGTGAGTTACTACGTCCCCAGTTGATGGCAGCATCGAGTGAACCGACTACCACGTTAGCACCACCCTCATTGAGCTCCTGCGCAATCTTTTCGAGGGTATCATTGTCCTTAAACTCGTCGTAAGGAATACTCTTGATAGAGGCTCTTTTGTTTACTTCCATTCCAATGCTCCTTTCCGCCAAGCGTATGCAAGGCCAAATACCAATACCAACAGGAAGAACCCGATGCTCACGAGAGCCATTGGTCCAAACTGCTTAACTACAACTGCCCATGGGTAAAGCATTACTGTCTCGATATCAAACATCAGGAAAAGGATGGCGAAGAGATAGTAGCCGATGTGTGATGGCAACCAAGAGCTGCCACGTGTCGGAATACCGCACTCAAAAGGTTCACCCTTTACCGGATTGTATGAACGAGGACCGATCAACTTTGCGATGACATAAGCAGCCACCACCAAGGTTACAGCCGTCAGCAAAACGGTGATAAATAGTGTAAAGTTCATAAAAATTGTTATAACGTTATTTTTGTCTAATTGCTTCTAAGCGGCTGCAAAGGTAGCAAATATTTCTGAAAGAATATAATTTTTAATGTTAAATGTTAAATATCGGGCAAAAAAAAGGTTATTAGATGCTAAAATAGGTTGTATCGGGTATGTATCCGACTGTATATGGATACACATTCGCCAGTGGCGGACAGACATCCGACACTGGCGAACATACGTTATTTTCTGTTATTGAATAAGCCAAACTATTATTTGAATAAGCCAAACAATTCGGCGTCGATGAGATCGGTAACCTTGCGGAAATCCTCAGGATTATCAGCAAACTCCAAGGTATCGCCATCGATGATGATGAGTCGGCCCTTGTAATCCTTGATCCATTCCTCGTAACGGTTGTTCAAGCCCTGGAGATAGTCGATGCGGATGCTCTTTTCGAAATCTCTGCCTCGCTTCTCGATGTGCTTCACGAGGGTCGGGATACTGCTCTTGATGTAAATCATCAGGTCTGGAAGCTTCACCAGACTGATCATCAGATCGAAGAGATCGGTATAGTTCTTGAAATCCCTGTCGCTCATCATGCCGATATCGTGAAGATTTGGGGCAAAGATGCGCGCATCCTCGAAGATGGTTCTATCCTGCACGATGGTCTGCTCCGAACGGGAAATCTCCACCACATCGTGGAATCGCTTGTTCAGAAAGTAAATCTGAAGATTGAACGACCATCGCTCCATATCCTTGTAATAATCGGCAAGGTATGGATTGTTATCTACCGGCTCGAAGTTTGCCTTCCAGCCATATCTCTTGGCAAGCATCTTGGTCAAGGTAGTCTTGCCGCTTCCTATATTTCCAGCTATTGCTATATGCATTTTATTACTTTTTTACGTTTTTACTTTTAAGAGAAGAAGCCGAAGAGCTTGGCATCAATCTTGTCGATGATATCTCCAAACTGCTTGGGATTATGCTCGAAGTCGAGGTTATCCACCTCTACTACCAGCACCCTACCCTTATACTTGTTCATGATGAAATCATCATAGAGAAGATTGATTCCCTCGAGATAATCGATAGGCATCTTCTGCTCGTAGTCACGGCCTCGTTTCTGAATATTCTTCACAAGATGAGGTACAGAAGAACGGAGATAAATCATCAGTTCCGGCATCTCAACCACTTCCATCATCGACTCGAAGAGTTCCATATAGGTATCGAAGTCGCGCTGGTCCATATTGCCCATCTTTCTATTATTGACTGCAAAGACATACACTCCCTCAAAGATGGTACGATCTTGAATGACAGTCTCCTTACAATGCTGAATCTCAAGCAGATTCTTGAATCGCTGCTTCAGATAGAAGACCTCCATATTGAGAGCCCATCGGGGGATGTCCTTGTAATAGTCATCGATGTAGGGATTCTCTGCCACTGGCTCCAAGTACTGCTTCCAGCCGTAATGCTTGGAGAGCATCTTGGTAAGCGTGGTCTTTCCACTACCGATATTTCCTGCTACTGCTATGTACATTTTTTCTTATATTGAGTATTGAATCTTGAATACAGAATGAGGCTGGCTCCAGGCAAGTCCCATTTCTACAGACTGCAAATATACAATATTTATTCGGAATAAACAAAAAAAGTCTCACAGTTTTCACAAATTACGCAAATTATTCTCCGGAAAGAAGAAAAACCGCGTAAGCAGTGAAAGCTGCAAGACTCAACCTAACAATCAACTATACCTATGAATATTCTAATATTCACGCTCTATCAGTTCGAGACACATTCTAGAGTTGTGATAAGGGCACTTCCAGAAGCCCGCCTTATCATCTTCCTTATTCACCGTACCATCTTCGAGGATAGCCCAGTGCCACTCTCCGTTCTGCAGATCCAGGAGATGCTTTGCCACATAGTTCCAGCAACGAATGGCCACTTCGAGATTCTCATCCGTACGGAAATACTGATAGAGATCGATATGTCCGATGATATTCTCACACTGTACCCACCACTGGCGCTGGAGATCAAACCGATCACCATCCTTCCAATGCTCATATACCATACTTCCATCAGGACGCAAGCCCTCATCAGCAGCATCGGCAATGCGGCGGATGATACGCTCTATCTTATGGAGCACTTCCTTATCGCCCAAGACGAGCGCTGTTTCGTGGAGCAGCCAGGATGCCTCGATATCGTGACCGTAACTCTCAATGTTTCGCTTACCTTCCCACTCATCATTGAAGAAGCGGTCGAGATGATAAGTCTCCTGATTGAGCAACTTATCGGTAAAGATATCCAGGAGATTGCGGATGCTCTTTTCCAGCTCTTCGGTCTTCCACACACGATAGAGATTGGTATAAGGTTCGATGATATGCAGATGGGTATTCATGGTATGCGAGCCATTCTCATCCTTATCAGAGAGTCGCATATCAGCGATAGGCTGCCATTCACGGGTCAACGCCTCAATATATCCATTGTTCTTGGCATCGAAGGCATGCTTTTCGATGTCGTGATAGAGGGAGATGGCAATATCCAGCGCTTCCTTGTCACCTGTAGCACGCGCATACTCGGAAAATCCGTAGATGGCAAAGCCAATGGCATAAGTCTGCTTCTTGGTATCAAGCGGATTGCCCTTGTAATCCACGCTCCAGTAGATGCCTCCATATTCCTTATCCAGGAAATGATCACGCACATACTCCTTGGCACGGGTTGCTGCCTCCAGATACTCAGGTTTCTTCAATACCCGGTAGGCTGCAGAAAAAGCCCACAGGATACGGGCATTCATTACTGCACCTTTCTCGGCTTCAGGATGTACCCGGTCGTTGCCATCGACACGTCCATAGAAACCGCCATTCTCTTCATCCTTTACCTTGTGAATCCAATAGTTGAGGATGTTGTTTTCCAACACATCCTTCATTGTTTTTTTCAGATTTTCCATATCTTTACTTTTTTATAGGGAACTTCCAAGCAAGAACCATCAACAGAAATGCGATGAATGCTGGGAAAAGACAGAACAAAGACCACACCATGGTGAGCACAGAATCGGTGACACTGGCTGGATCTATCATGGTATTCCCCATCTTGTCGGTAATCATATTGGCACCCGCCCAACCCAGAAAAAGGGCGATGAGCGAACCGGAAATGGCGGTACCAAACTTCTGACTCATCGTACCTGAGGAGAAGATGAGACCAGTAGCTGAGGTTCCGAAATGATCGGTATGATAATCGGCTACATCGGCATACATAGACCACAACAGTGGTGAATAGATACCGATACCTACAGAGGTCAACACCACGAGGGCAATCATCACCCAGATATAAGCAGGATCCATCGGGATAAAGAAGAACGCCAATGAAAGAACCAGACAGAGGGTTGCTGCCCAGAAGAATGCCATCCGCTTGCTGCCTACTACACGGGTGAACCAAGGAGATACTCCTCCGAAAATCATACAGGTTACCTCACCGAACGCCATGAACACCGTGTAATTGATGATCAATCCCTCGATGGTGACATTGCCATGCAGACAGTAATCGAACATATAACCAGCTACTGCATAGCGGAAACCATTGAAGAAGTTGGTACATACGGCTATGGCGGTCATGTAGAGCCAAGCCTTGTTGTGTACCAGGTCGGCAAACTGGTGGAAGGAGAACTTCTCTGCTCTCTTCGGCTTCAGCCGCTCCTTGGTAAGAAGACCGCAAGCCAGGGTCATCACGGCTGCAGCCACACCCAGGATGGCACCGATAACGGCATACTGATGGGTAGCAGTACCGCCCACCATCTCCTGAAGATATGGGAAAGAGAGCAAGGTGGCGAATCCCATCGCATAGGCACCCACCATACGGAAGGATGAGAACTGGTTCTTCTCGTCATCATCCTCGGTCATCACACCGAGCAGGGAACCATAAGGTACATTCACCATCGTATATATCGCCATCATCAGAAGATAGAGGGCATAGGCATAGATACGCTTGCCCACCGGACCGAAATCAGGCGTATAGAGCAGGAGCGCGAAAACCAATCCGAAAGGAACGGCTCCATAAATCAACCAGGGACGATAGGTACCGAAGCGGCTCTGTGTACGGTCGGCAAGACTACCCATCAGAGGGTCGGTCACCACATCAAACATACGAGCCACCAGCATCAGCACGGCAGCATCGGCAAAAGAGAGTCCGAAGACATTGGTAAAAAACAGAGGGAAAGCGATAGACATCACCTTACAAACGATACCGCCGGCAGCGGCATCGCCCAAAGCATAAGCAACTTTTTCCTTTAAACTAGCCATTTTTACTTTGAACTTTGAATTTTGAACATTGAACTTTACGAAAAAGGGATTCCGCCCTCGTCCATATTAAGAATACGGACGAAGGTTGAGAATCCCTACAATCTTAATACCTTGACACCTATTTACCTAAAGTCTTTTTATTCTTAGCCACCAAGTCCTTGATCTTCTCTACAGAGAACTGAGTGCGATAGTCATCCTTTGGAGTATTCATGCAGTAATCTACCAAACGGTCGATGGTAGAGGTAGCTACATGCATACGCGTATCAGAAGAAGCGTAGTAGATAAATACCTTGCCATCCTCATCAGCAATCCAACCATTGGTGAAGACCACGTTCATCACGTCACCGATATATTCAGGTCCCTCTGGCACGAGGAGGTATCCACCTGGTTCTGCGATGACCTCTGTAGGATCCTCAAGAGAGGTCATATACATATAGAGTACATAACGGAGGCCGCTGGCACAGCCACGAACACCGTGAGCCAGGTGCAACCAACCCTTATCGGTCTTGATTGGGTGAGGTCCCTCACCATTCTTCACCTCCTGGATGGTGTGATAATGACGGGCATTGATAATCTTCTCTTCCTTGATTTCTGCATGGGTGATGTCATCTACCAAAGCCCAGCCGATACCACCACCTGAACCTGTATCGATGAAACCATCCTGTGGACGGGTATAGAAAGCATACTTGCCATCTACAAACTCTGGATGAAGAACCACATTACGCTGCTGACTCTTGGTCTTCAGGTCTGGAAGACGCTCCCAGTTTACCAGGTCCTTGGTACGTGCAATAGCTGCAGTAGCAGTAGCAGCACTCAGGTCGCCTGGCTGGTCATCATCGTGGCGCTCTGCACAGAACACACCATAGATATAGCCATCCTCATGGGCGGTGAGTCGCATATCATAGATATTGGTAGCAGGAATCACATCCTCAGGCATGGTGATAGGTTCATCCCAGAAACGGAAGTTATCGATACCATTAGGGCTCTCGGCTACAGCGAAGAAGCTCTTGCGGTCGGCACCCTCCACACGTACAACGAGGAGATACTTGCCGTTCCACTTGATGGCACCAGAGTTCAGCGTAGCATTCATCATGATGCGCTGCATCAGATATGGGTTACTCTTCTCATCGAAGTCGTAGCGCCACTCCAGTGGAGTATGTTCTGCGGTGAGGATAGGATTCTTATATTTCTCGTAGATACCATTGCCCCACTCTACCGGTTCATTCTTGCGGCTCAACAATTCCTCGTGATGAGCACGGAGAGCCTTCACTTTGTCTTGAAATGTAGTCATAATATTTTTTACTTTGAACTTTAAACTTTGAACTTTATGATTAGTAAAGACTATTGAATTCTTTACTCTTCACTTAACTTTCTTGATGTCTTTGACAAAAAGGACTTTCTTTTCGTTCTTGAATGCCTTGAAGTCATTGACGATGGCTCCATCTCCTACTCCAGGGAGATAAGCCTCCTCCTGAGGCTTGTCCCAGGCATTGCGCCAGAAGAGCACATAGCTTACCTGATACTTCTGGAGAACAGGCCAAAGGGTCTTCGTAAACCAGTCTTTCTTCTGAGAGATTCCCCGGCAACCGGTTTCGGTGAGGGCAGGAATCTTACCCACCTTCTTTGCCGCTGCCATCATGACATCCAGGCTGGCAGAGAGATTCTGCTGATAGGCAGCATCGTCGTTATCAAACTCATAGATATCGATGCCCACCATATCTACATACTGTTCTCCTGGGAAACGCTCCAAGAAAGCTTCGACGGTCTTCTCGCTTCCGAGATTTGGCGACCATGCCCAAACGATGTTGCTGCACCCTGCTTTAGTAAGTCTGTGATAGGTATTTGCATAAAGTTGGTTGTATTGTGCAGGTGTGCAACTGTTGGCGCCCCACCAGAACCATCCGCCATTCATTTCATGCCATGGTCGGAAGATTACAGGAATGAGTTTGCCGTCATTAGTCTTGAGAGAAAGGATGAAGTCTGATACTTTTTTGATCCAGAAGTCAAATTTCTGCTGCTGTGCACCTCCATCCAGGACGGCAGCCACAGCATCTCCCTTTGGATCCCAGGCATTCTCGCCTGTTGCCGGATTCCAAGGATGCCAGCTCAAGGTAACGATTCCACCTCTTTTATACTGTGCAATGATTTCCTGGCGCATTCTGTCGAACGGAACACCATCCAGGTTCTCCTTGCTGTCGAGTTCTATCTTACCCAGGTCAAATCCCATCACTGCGGGATAATCGCCAGTAGTAAGAAGTACATCGCTCTTTCCTTCATCCCATTTCCAGGTGGTACCATACACCGGGTCATCCTGATGACCCAACATGATACCCTTGTTTAATATTTTCTGCAGACGAATTTTCAGTTGTTCAGCTGGTGTTTTGCAGCAAACCTTTTTGTCTTTGCTGCAAGATGCACCTGCAGTCTGAACAGAAGCACCAGTGACACCATCCACCTGTGCCATAGCTCCCTGCATAGCCAGCAGACAAACAGCACTGATCAATATTCTTTTTCCTAACATAAATTTATTTAGTTAATTGTTGAATAATCCAAGCCTGCCATTCATCCCATTGCTCCTGATACCAGAAATGACCGGTCATTTGGTAGAGACTCAGGGTCTTTGGCGCTTTCACACTATTATATAATCCGTATGAAGAAGTTGGAGGAACCACCTCATCGTTGTAACCGAAGCTATACCATCCAGGAACGGTGATGCGACGGGCAAAGTTGACACCATCGTAATAGCGGGCACCTTCCAATCTAGCCTTTTCCTGTTCGGTGAGCTTAGTCTCCTTCCAGGCAGCCCCCTGTGCTTTGTTCTCCTTATAGAAGTAATGAGGCCAACCGCCTGCAACTCCATGAATTTCAGCTTCATAATCACACATGGCATCATGCACAGGAGCCAGGAACGTGATACGCTTATCGAGTGCAGCCACAGCAATAGAGAGGAAACCTCCCTGCGAAGAACCCGTCACGCCGATGGTCTTGGCATCCCATTCTGGAAGCGCTGCGATGAAATCCACTCCACGCACAGCTCCGGTGATGACTCTCTTATACGAGTTACGGTCAGGATTTTCGAGATTGGTATCCCAATAGCCGTTCAGTTCACCGTTCTGGAGATCATCATACACCTTCTGTTCCATCGTAACAGGTATGCCATGAATACCGATTTCCAATACGATACACTTAGATGGCGCGGTATAGGTATCACCTGCATAAGGACGTACACCCGCACCCGGAACCCGGAGCAAGGCTGGATATTTGCCTTCCTTTACCGGAACACTCAGGATGCCATACATCTTAGAGCCCCACCGGTTGTTATTGTAACTGATCTCATATACATTCTTATCTTGAGTGCAGCGCTCTGGAAGCAACACCTTGGTGATATTCAGATCAGTCTGGCGAGCCTCATCCAACGCTTTCTTCCAAAATGCATCAAAATCCTTCGGTTCCTGTGCATAAGGCTGAATCTTTTCGGGAGAGAAACCTGCGGTGCAGAGTCCTTCGTAATCCTTTCCATCCACATGAGCAATGACCTTGAATCGGTAGAAGCCCGGCTTATTCAAGCTTCCGCTCCATTTCATCACACCATCCTTGAGGGTGATACTTTTCTTCACATCCGGAAACATAGCAGGACCAGCCTCATAATCTACCTTCACGTTGTTCAAGAGAGTACCACTCTTCCTGACATTTACCGTAAAGTTGGCTTTCTCGCCTATCTTGTAGTTCCAGTCCTGGTGATCAGGAGTCACACTCACTACGATGTTGTAGCCTTTGATTTGCGCGCTCAGCCCGAGAGAGCCGAGCGCACTCATCAGAACACCTATAATTATTAACCTATAAACCTTCTGCATTTCGTTTTAATTGTTTTTATCGTTTATTTATGTTAGTTATTGCTTATCATAACTGTTATCGTTCACCCAAAATCCTCTCAATAGGATTATTAAGTTTTACGGTTGCAAAGTTAGCACTATTTTCTGAATAACCCTTGTACTTTTTTGCTTAATAAACGTACTATCACGGCAAAACGAAAAAAAATCAATATTTTACCATTAAACAGAGATTGCACGACAATATTTGCAAGCTTCAATAAATAATAAAATGTACGTGTACATTATTATATATAATAACACATACGCACACATTTATCATTCATTTACCTAAATCAACCAGACTGTAAACATTTAAAAAGAAATTGGCATTATCATCTCAAATCCGTACTTTCTTCACTTTTTTCGCATCAAAAATAGAAAATAGCAGAAAAGTATCAGCAATAAGCAAAATAAGTACACTCATTTTTGAAAAAAAATCGTAATTTTGCAACCATAAATGATTCAAGCCTAAAAAAAACAAATAAACAACATAATTAAACTAATAAGTATGGATTTGAACAGTAGAGAAAAGTTGCTTGCAGGTGTTGCTGCCCTGAGTCTTCTCGGCATCTCACCACAACAGACTTTTGCAGCCCAGATCACAACGAGTCAGGCTGTACAGCAAACCAAAAAGATTACTGGTAACGTATCCGATGCGATGGGTCCCATCATCGGTGCGACAGTAAAAGTGAAAGGTACTAAAAATGCCACTGTAACTGACATGGATGGTAACTACATCCTGAATGTGTCTGCCGGTCAGACTGTAGAGGTAACCTACGTAGGTTACGTCACCAAGTCGTTCAAGGTAGGCGGCCAGACCAAGTACGACGTTACTTTGACCGAAGACAACAACAGTCTTCAGGAAGTAGTGGTTGTAGGTTATGGTACCATGAAGAAAAGCGACCTCGCTGGTGCTTCCGCTTCTATGGACGAAAAGACCTTGAAGCAGACTCCTATCACCAACGTTGACCAGGCTTTCCAGGGAAAGATTTCAGGTGTGAACGCTGTCCAGACTTCCGGTCAGCCAGGTTCTGCCGTAGCCGTTAGCGTTCGTGGTATCGCTACTATCAATGCCAATTCTGAGCCATTGTACGTTGTAGATGGTGTCATCTTCAACTCACAGAGCAACAGTGGTTCTTCTCTCGGTTTGGGCGACAAGCTCGGTAACGGTTCTCACTCAGCCGTATCTCCTTTGTCTTTGATCAACCCTAGCGATATCGTGAGCATGGAGGTATTGAAGGATGCTTCTGCCACCGCTATCTATGGTGCACAGGGTGCCAACGGTGTGGTATTGATTACCACTAAGAAGGGTAAGGCAGGTGAAGCTAAGTTTACCTATACAGGTAGCGTTGCTGCAAGCCGCCAGAACAAGCGTTTGGACATCATGAACCTCCGCCAGTTTGCCGAGTATTACAACGACTTGGCAAGTCAGGGCGAAATCTCCAAGCCTGATGCAACCTACAGCGATCCATCTATCCTCGGTATCGGTACCAACTGGCAGGATGCTATTTTCCAGACTGCTTGGCAACAGTCTCACCAGATTGCAGCTGAAGGTGGTACAGACAAGGTAAACTACTATATTTCAGGCAACTGGACAGACCAGGATGGTACTATCATCGGTTCTGAATTCCAGCGCTACTCCATGCGCGTGAACCTCTCTGCACAGTTGAAGAAATGGTTCAAGCTCGGACTGAATGCTACCTATTCAAAGACAGCAGAAAGTTTGAAGCTGGCTGATGGTTCAGAAGGTTTGATCAACTACTCATTGACTACACCTCCAGATATCCAGATTTACAATATTGATGGCGGCTATTCCAGCGTATCTAAGGAAGGATTCACCAATCCTAACCCTATCGCCATGGCTATGGAAGATGATATTCTGCTCGACCGTCAGAGTTTGAACGGTAGTGTCTTTGCAGATATTACCCTGATGAAGGGATTAACCTGGCACAGCCAGTTGGGTTTCGATATCGGTGCATCCAAGGCTGAGACCTACAACCCGATGATTGACCTCGGTACCTGGAAGCGTCAGAGCAACCAGAGCCGTCTGCAGAAGAACAGCAATACCTTCTGGTCGTTGAACAACTATCTGCAATATAGTACCAATTTCGGCAAACATAGTCTTACTGCCATGCTCGGACAGGAGTGCTGGGAATCAAGATACGATTATACTTCAGTATTCAACACCAACCTTCCTAACGATGTAGTCCACAACCCAGCATTGGGTCAGGGCGACCCACAGATTGGTGCAGGTTGGGGCAGTTCATCCATGGCTTCCTTCTTCACCCGTGAGACTTACAACTACGACGACCGTTACCTCGCTACCTATACCTATCGTTATGATGGTAGTTCCAACTTCGGTCCAAACAACCGTTGGGCAGGTTTCCACTCATTGGCTTTGGGTTGGCGTTTCACCAACGAAAAATTCATGAAAGATATCAAGTGGTTGAGCAATGGTAAGCTGCGTCTCGGTTGGGGTCAGACAGGTAACTCCAATATCGGTGGTTACAAGTGGGGTTCTGCCATGAGTACCATGGATACAGCCCTCGGTACCAGCTTCCGTCCTGCCAACCTGAAGAACCTTGACATCAAGTGGGAGACTCAGGAGCAGTGGAACGTAGGTCTCGACCTCGGATTCCTCAACAACCGTGTGAACCTGACCGTAGATTGGTATAAGAAGATGAGTAAGGACATGCTGATGCAGCTCAACCTGCCTTCTATCATGGGTACCAGCGGTAATGCATCTTCAGCACTGGCTGCACCATACGGAAACTATGGCGACATCGAGAACACCGGTCTTGAGATTGCACTCAACACCCACCCTATCGTTACCAAGGATTTCGATTGGAGTTCAGATATCACAGTATCCATCAACAAGAACAAGCTGAAGAGTCTTTCCGGCAGTACCGCATTGCTCGGTAAGGGTCAGTGGAGCGATGTGGTATCTCGTTCTATTCCAGGCGAATCACTCTACGGTTTCTATGGTTACGTAGTAGAGGGAGTATATAAGGATTATGACGACATCATCAGTTCGCCAGTACAGACTCTGCAGAAGAACAACCCAATCTCTGTAACTACAGATGCTGACGGTAACAAGCACTATGCATGGGTTAATGACCCATCCAAGTTCAGCCGCAGCAACACCACCTATGTAGGTGACCTGAAGTATAAGGATATCAATGGTGATGGCATCATCGATGAGAATGATAAAACCAATATAGGTTCTCCACTTCCAAAGTGGACCTTCGGTTGGAACAACACCTTCCGTTACAAGAACTTCGACCTGAACATCTTCGTCAACGGTTCTGTGGGGGGCAAGGTAGCCAACTATCTGAACATGAAGATGACCCACATGAACTCACCTTGGAGCAACCAGTTGAAGGATGTGAACAAGCGAGTACACCTTGTGGCTAAGGATGGTAACCAGACAGGCAACTGGTATGACAATATCCAGAACCTGACCGTGGATAATCCAAGTTCGATGTACCCACGTGCAACCATCAACGACCCTAACGATAACGACGCATTCAGCGACCGTTATATCGAAGATGGTTCTTACCTCCGCCTGAAGAGTATGGCATTGGGCTACACCTTTGACCAGAAGCTCATCCAGAAGATTGGTCTCACCAACCTCCGAATGACTCTCACAGCGTCTAACCTCTTCACTATCACAGGTTACAGCGGTTACGACCCAGAGGTAGGTCTCTCTACACAGAGTGCGAATGTATATGGTCTGGACTTCGGTCGCTACCCTTCTCCAACCACCGTTACATTTGGTCTGAACTTATCATTCTAATATCCAAAACGAACAGTTATGAAATTAAAGAATATCAAATATACAGCATTTGTAATGCTCCTCGGTATGGGAATGACCTCTTGCGGCGACTTCCTTGACAAGCCGGTAGAGGACAATTACAACACAGAGAATTATTACAACGGTGATGCTTCCTGCATCTCTGGCGTAAACTATCTCTACAACTCACCTTGGTATGATTTCCAGCGTGGTTTCATCAAGGTTGGTGAGGTTATGTCGGGTAATATGTATTGGGGATCAAGCCCATACATGAATTTCAGTACCAATGGTACCGATGAGGATCTGGTAAACATGTCTTACTCACTCTGGGCAGAGATTGGTCACAGCAGTACCGTTTACGAATCATTGAAGAACGCCATCAACACCTCAGAGAAGGTGAAAAACCAGTGCATGGGCGAGTGCCTTGCCTGGAAAGCGATGGCATACTTCTACCTGGTACGTACCTTCGGCGATGTGCCTATCATCCACAGCAACTCAGAGACGCTTGGCAAGGGTGACTACAACCAGTTGAGCAAGGTAGAAAAGGCTGATGTATATGAGTATATCATCATGACCCTGGAAAAGGCAATGGAACTTCTTCCTAAGGAAAAGAGCACTACAGGTCGCATCGACTACTATTGTGCAGAAGGTCTGCTCGCCAAGGTTTATCTTACCAAGGCTGGTGTTTCTGGCTCTTTGAATCAGGACGATTTGAAGAAGGCTGCCGAATACTCAAAAGATGTCATCGAGAACTCAGGCAGAGGATTGATGGAGCATTACGAGGATATCTTCCGTGGCTCAAACCAATTCTGCGATGAGATTATGATTGCATGGCGCTGGACAGTAGGTTCTCAGTGGACTTCTCAGAATACCCTGCAGAGCGACTTGGCTCCAGAAGGTTTCGACGAGAATGGTGACTGCTGGGGCGGTTGGGGCGGTCCATCCGTTGACTTGATGGATGCCTTCGGCGTATCTCCTAAAGATGATCCAGCAAGCCGTGTAGATCCAGACCACCGTCGTAAAGCTACTATCATGATGCCGGGCGATGTATATTCTTACTTCTGGAGAGACCACGATCTTCCAGCCAATGCACAGAAGGATGGTCTGAAGAAGGGATTCTCTTACTTGGATTTCTGGTATAACAAGGACTACAACGCAGCAGCAACCGGTCAGTGCCAGGGACCATGCGGTGGCAACAACGTAAAGAACCTCTATGGCGACAACGCAGACCACAAGGCAGAGTTGGGTATCACACCAGGTCGTATGTCAAACGCTCTCCCTACTCCACTTCTCCGTCTTTCAGACATTTATCTGATATATGCAGAGGCACAGGTACAGATGGGTAACAATACAGATGCACTTGCTTTGGATTGCTTCAATCAGGTACGCGGTCGTGCATACGAGTGGCAGGGATTCGTAAGAAAGACCTCTCTGACATTCGACGATATCTGGAAGGAGCGCCGCCTGGAGTTTGCCGGTGAGGGTGACCGCTGGTACGACTTCGTACGCCGTGCATACTACGATGCCGATGCATGCGTCCAGGAGTTGAAGGCACAGCACCGCAATGCGATGTGGAACTGCGATGCAGTTTACAAGGCATACTACAACAGTGGTACATGGGACAGCTCTGAGATGCAGTATGATGAGAATACAGCAGCTCCTAATGTAACAGCCAGCAGCTTTACTTTGCCATTTCCTACAGAGGACGTAGCCCTGAACCCTAACCTGGGTAGCAATGCTACTCCAGTCCATGTAGATGTACGTAACACATATAGTTATTAATCAATAAAGAGTATTTCATTATGAAAATCAAGAATATAAATGGGGCTTTGTTCGCCGTAGCACTTGCAGCTGTCAGCGCAGGATTCACATCTTGCGAGGATGAGCCAGACAAGTATGAAGTTGCAGGCGGAACTCCTACCATCGATTATGTTCGCCCTGTGGATGCTGCCAGCAAGGACTCACTGCTTACTGGTGCATCTCTCAACAATACCATTTGTATTGTGGGTAGAAACCTGAGAAGTGTGACCAAAATCAACTTCAACGACCAGTCTGCAGTCCTGAACACCAGTTACATGACGGACAACACCATCATCGTAACCGTGCCAAAGGCTATCCCTAACGAGGTAAGTGATAAGATCTACTTCATCACCAGCAAGCAGGACACCGTGGCATACGATTTCAAGACCATCGTGCCAGCTCCAACCATCAACAGCATGAGCAACGAGTGGGCTGCTCCAGGCGAGGAAGTAACCATCAAGGGTGACTACTTCCTGGATTACGACAACAGTCATCTCACTATCAAGGTAGGTGATGATTACACCATCCCATACGAGGACTTGAAAATCAGTCAGAACAGCATCCGCTTCAACATGCCTGAGGATATGCCTAAGCATGAGCCTATCTACATCACTACCATCAACGGTATCACCAAGGCAGGCTTCCGCTATATGGACAACCGCGGTATGCTCTTCGACTTCGATACTCCTTGGAAGGAAGGTGGAGATGTATTGGGCAACAATGGTTGGCACAATCGTACCATCACATCCGATGGCACATCACTCTCAGGCAACTACATGGTTCTCGGTGAGACAGCCATGGGCTCAGATGGTGGCTGGAACGACGGTAACTTCTCGTTCGAGTACTGGCCAGGAAGCTGGCAGGACCCAGAGACCTACTCTAGCCGTCCACGTATGCAGGATCTTGCAGACTTCAGCGACTGGAAGAACATGAGTCTGAAGTTTGAGATGTGCATCCCTAAGGACAACGGTTGGTCGGCTGCTCCTATGCAGATTTATTTCGGTAGTGTAACTCAGGTTTCCAATGGTGCTGCAGGTGTAAAGGACATCTATGGTAACGTATTGGCAGGAGCCAACAACACCTTCTTCCACGAGCAGGGTAAGTTGGCACGTGCCCTCTACATGCCTTGGCAGAATACAGACGACAAGACATATAACACTGAGGATAAGTGGGTAACCGTTACCATCCCATTGGCAGACTTCGTCTATGACTACGATGGCAACAAGGGATTGAGCTATACAGGTGTGAACGACTTCAGTGCCTTCAACATCTTTGTTGTCAAGGGTGCATACAATGATGCCAGCGTATTGCCTACCGGTGTAGACTGTAACCCAATCATCAAGATTGACAATATCCGTGTGGTACCAAACAAATAAACTTATAATCTGAATTGATATGAAAAAGATAAGCAAAATATTCGCCATGTTAGTGGTAGCCCTCGTAGGGCTATCGCTGACAGCGTGCAGCGACGGAGATGACCTCTCTACCGACCAGTATGGCAACGAGATTTCCCTCCAGTCATTCGGTCCTTGCCCGGTTCTCCGTGGCGGTACCTTGTATCTCTATGGTAGCAACCTGGATCAGATAGAGGAGATTGATCTCCCGGGTGCTGACCCTATCACTGCATACGAGATTCTTCAGAGCGGTAAGCAGAGCAAGATTTCCATCCAGGTTCCTGCAGAGAAATGCGAACCTGGTCAGATTGTTCTGAAGACCAAGAAGGGTGGTGAAATTACCTCCATCACTCCTATCACCTATCGCGAGGACATCGAAATCAAGGACTTCTATGTAGGCGATAACGAGTCCAGCAAGGTAGGTAATGTAGGCGATGTAGTAACCATCAAGGGTGATTACCTCAACTTGATGCACGGCGTTATCTTCGCTGGTAGCGATACTATCAAGGAGGCAGAGTTCGTTGGTCACGACCGCTATACCATCCAGGTGAAAATTCCGGCAGAGGCTCGTACAGGTGTCATCACATTGACAGATACCAGCAAGGACGGTGCTTCACTGGAGACCAAGGAAGAGTTGACCATCAATACTCCAGAGGTTACTCCTATCAAGGACCGCAACATCAAGGCTGGTGAGGTATTGAGCATCAAGGGAGCATCATTCGACCAGATTGCCAGCGTGAAGTTTGAGGGTGCTACTGTTGATGCTGCCGACTTCAAGTCACAAAGCGCTGCAGAGATTACCGTAGCAGTTCCTATCAAGGCTACCGATGGTACCTTCTACGTAGTAACCAAGAGCGGTATCGAGGTTCCTGTAGGCAATATCATCACCGTGGTTCCTACCCAGCTCGTTGCAACACCTAATCCAGTGAAGAATGGTGCAGAACTCACCATCACCGGAAAGGATATGGATCTGATTACAGGCATCGCATTCCCTAAAGCAGCAGAGTCTAAGCTCAACAAGGTAGAGACAACCAAGGTTACATCTACTGTTCCTGAGGATGCACAGGAAGGTGATATCACATTGAGTCTCGCCAATGGCAAGACTGTAACTGTTGCCTATACTTTGGTGAAGCCAACCGTAGCTTCTTGCGCTCCAGCAGCCATCACAGCTGGCGAGAAGACCATCATCAAGGGTGCAGATCTCGACCTCGTGAAGAGCATCACCTTCCCAGGCGACGTAGAGCAGACCGTTGACAAATTTGCAGCACAGAATGCCCAAACCATCGCAGTAACAGTTCCTTCAGCTTGCGCCGGTACAGGCTTCAAGCTCAACCTGAAGAATGGTACAATGATAGAGGTGAAGGATGCATTGAGCATCAAGGCTGCTACAGATCCAGCTATTGCTTCCATCACTCCTGGTGAGGCTATCGCAGGTTCAACTATCACTATTACAGGTAAGAACTTCCAGAACATCCAGAACCTCTATATCGGTTCTTACAAGGTAAACCGCTATACCTCTCGTACCAATACAGAGATTGTATGTCAGGTTCCTGCCACAGCAGAAGTAGGTACATACAAGATCGTGATGGAAGACCCAGACGGCAACAAGATTGAGGGTCCAGAGTTCAAGGTGGTTCCTGCAGAAAAGGATATTGCTACTATCACAACCAACATGGACAACAGCGCCATCAAGTATCCATATAACTTTACATGGGATGACAGCGGTCGTTTCCGCATCATGAAGGCAGACCTCATCAAGTTGGGTGTCAAGGTTGGTTCCAAGATGCTCTTCTATAAGGAAGCAGGAGCTACCGGACAGGTTCAGATCAACAACGCCAACTGGGGCGGTATTGATACTGTAGCCGACTGGAATGGTGACCAGAACTGTGTTGTGAAGGTATTCGATGCAGCCATGATGGAAGCTGTAAACAGTATCACTGACGGCTGGAGTGATACCGCCTTCATCCTCCAGGGTGACATGAAGAATGTAACCAAGATTGCCATTCTTCCATAGAATGGAAATATTTAACATAAAAAACGCATTTATGTGAAATATAATTCGTAAATTTGTGGCGTAGTTATATAACTGCGCCACATTTTTGATTTTAAACAAAAGAGTAACCCGATATGAAGAAAATAGCATTATCCTTACTGGTAGCTCTGAGCTGCATCTCAGCCAAAGCTGCCGACGGCAAGTCGCTGTTTGTATCATTCAACGATGGAAACAAGATAGAGTTTGCATTGAGCACGCTACCGGAAGTAACCTTTGGGAATGACAAGATGACTGTGACTTCAACTGCCACTACTGCCAGTTACGAACTGTGGAAGGTTTCTACCTTCACCTATGGAACAACCACCGGTATCAAACAAGTAGAAACGAACAACAAGTTTGCCTTCGAAGGTGATCGCATCATTATAGACGGCACCCGCAACCAGGTGAGTGCCTTCGCTCTCGACGGAAAGGCAATAAGTCTCTCTCCGGTCATCGCAGGCGACAAGACCATCATTTCTCTTGATAGTTTTACCTACGGTATATACATCATCAAAATAAACAACGAATCCATTAAAATAGCAAGACAATGAAAAAGATATTACTCTCACTCCTGGCAGTAATGATTTCATTCACTGCCTTGGCACAGACCGATGGTGACAAGATTACCATCAACAATTCAGAAGGAAAGCAAGCTGAATGGAATCTGACAGGCGAAACCAACGCCGTCAGCAGCATGAAGCACAATGCCAGCAACCAACTGGAAATCTATCTCAAGGGGCTGGAAGATTTCGGAGCCTGGGAAACATACGACATCAACAAAATCAACAATGTCGTCTTCTCTATCTATCACGAAAGCGAAGTGGGCGATGTGAATCTCGCTGACCCAGCAGCTACTGAGAAAACCAAGCGTCTCTACAAATATCTGCAGCTGAACTATGGCAGCAAGACCCTCTCTTCGGTTATCGCCAACGTGAACTGGAACACCACCGAGGCTGAAAAGATATTCAAGGCTACGGGTAAGTACCCAGCCATCAACTGCTATGATTTCATCCACATCTATGTACCTAAGCAGGGGTCTAACGGATGGATCAACTACAACGACATCACCCCTGTTACCAACTGGGCAGACGCAGGCGGACTGGTCTCTCTGATGTGGCATTTCAATGTACCCAAGACCGAAAGCACCGTTCTGGGAACAGATGGCAGTGGCGTGACCTGCACCCCATCCGAAACCACCTTCAAGGCTGCCAACGCATTGACGGCAGGCACTTGGGAGAACAAGTGGTTCTATCAGGAGATGGACAAGGTGGTGGAAGTTCTGCAGAAGTTGCAGGATGCAGGCGTTGTTGCCATTTGGCGTCCTTTCCACGAGGCAGCCGGCAATGCCTGTCTGAAATCAGGTGACAGCTGGGGCAAGTCATGGTTCTGGTGGGGATATGATGGTGCTGAAACTTACAAGAAGCTGTGGCAGACCATGTTCGAGTACTTCCAGAGCAAGGGCATCCACAACCTGATTTGGGCTTGGACCACACAAAACTACAATGGCGATGCCAATACATTCAACAATGATGCCGACTGGTATCCTGGCGATAAGTATGTAGATATCATCGGTCGCGACCTCTATGGCTATGATGCAACCAAGCAGGCACAGGAGTTCAAGGAGATTCAGGCTCGCTACCCTGGCAAGCTCGTTGCTCTGGCTGAATGTGGTACTAACATCGATAACAACACGACTACAGCCGGCATTGATGAGGCATGGAACGCTGGTGCCAAATGGAGCTGGTTTATGCCTTGGTATGGCGACAACATGCCATCCAACGACTGGTGGAAGAACGCTTTCAACAGCAAGTATGTCATCACCCGCGACCAGGTAAACCTCAACTCTTCCTATGTAGAGGAAAGCGCTGTAGATGCCGTCAGAAACATGGGTATCGGTACCAACTTCGGTAATTGTATGGATGCCATAGCCATGTGGATGAATATGCAGAGCAACACAGTAACCGACTTTGAGAAAGCATGGGGACAAGTACCTACCACCAAGGCAATGGTAGATTTTCTGAAGAAGAACGGCTTCAATTCGGTTCGCGTACCCGTAACCTGGTTCCAGCACATGAAAGAAGACGGTACGGTGGATGAAGCCTGGATGAACAGAGTACAGGAAATCATAGATTACATCATCGACAACGGAATGTACTGCATTCTCAATGTTCACCACGATACCGGAGCAGATAGCGATGACGTGACGCACTGGATCAAGGCGGATGAGACAAACTACAGTAAGAACAAGGAGAAGTTTGAGAGTCTCTGGACCCAGATTGCCACCCGTTTCAAGAACTACGACCAGCACCTACTCTTCGAAGGTTACAACGAGATGCTCGATGCCAGCAGCACCTGGAATGCTCCCAAAAGTGCAAGCAGCTACAAAGGTTTGAACGCCTATGCCCAGAGCTTCGTAAATGCTGTGCGTGCCACCGGCGGCAACAATGAGACACGCAACCTCATCGTCAACACCTATGCATCAGCCTGTGGTGAGGACGTGATGAGCAACCTCACCCTCCCAACCGACCAGACCGAAGGCCACCTCGCTGTAGAAGTCCATACCTACGCACCTTGGGACTGGTTTGCCCAGAAAGGCAAGTGGGATGCTTCCTGCAGCCAGGAAATCAAGGATATGTTTACCCGTCTGAACAAGCATTTCATCAGCAAGGGCATCCCTTGCATCATCGGTGAATACGGCACCAATGGCAGCAAGGCGGTCAGCAAGAAGAGTACAGCCAGCGAGATTCAGGCGGCAGCCGACCAGGCAGCCGACATCATCCGTCAGGCAAAGACTTACGGCGTTGCCACCTTCTACTGGATGGCCATCTTCGAGGGAGAAGACAGAAATGTACCAGAGTGGACACTCCCTACCGTGGCAGAAGCCATGCAAAAGGCTTATAACGAATAAAAGATATGAGAATCAGATATTTTATATTGATTTTTGCTGCACTCATGGCTTTCGCATCCTGCGGTGAAAAGAAAAAGAAATCGTATGATGAGATTGCCATGAGCGGTCTCACAACCCGCACGGAGAATCTGAAAACCAACATCAAGAGCTATGCCGGCAAGGGCACACTCATCGGACAGATGTACGGCACCCTGAGCGGAATAGGATGGAACAGATGGGAATGCGATAGCAACCGTTGTGATATGAAGGCACTCTGCGGTTACCGACCTGCTGCCAACGGCTACGAACTTTCCGGTATAGAAAGCGGAAAGCTGCAGAATGCGGATGGTGTTCCTTTCAAGACCATCCGGGAAGATGTGCTCACCCACTTCCGAAAGGGAGGATTACTCATCATGAACTGGACGATGCCGAATTACAACGGCAATGAGGATTTGCTGGAGGAATATGCCAAACAGGTAGCCAAATATCTCGACACCCTGCAGGATGGCTACGGCATCAAGGCACCCGTGATACTCCATCTGCTGCCACTGGATGGAAAAGCATGGTACTGCCAGTTGGGTAAGGAGGATTACATCGATCTCTATAAGAAACTGCAGAGTCTGCTGGAGGATGAGGAGGTAACCAATGTGGTATATGGCTATTCCGAGACCTATCAACCGGGCAGACAGCTGATGGATCGCTATCCCGATCATCACATCGATGTCATCAATGTCACTTATTACCAATATAAGTCTGCCATCGATCTTCCTCTTTTCAAGAAGAATATCCAGACCATCATCGCCCAGGCTTTGCCTTTTGCGCAGGAGCATAACAATGCCTTCGGTCTCACCACTGGCATCGAGAGCATCGGTGATTCCAGTGTCTTCTCCGATATTCTCCTGCCTGAGCTCAAGCAGCATCACATCGCCTATCTGATGATGGGCAGAAATCAGGGAGAACCGATTATGGAGCATTACTTCACTCCCTATCCAGGTGTAGAAAACGCCAAGGTTCATGGTTTCATGAAACTGGTCAATGATGATATCACCGTATTCTTGGAAAAGCTCAACGGCTTATATCTGGAGCATTAGAAGCATCAGAACCTCATAAAAACATTCATCGGATTACCCGGGAAGAAACGGAAACAATTCTGTTGCCAATTCATTCCGGGTAATCCGATATTTTTTTACTTGTCTTGCAAGTTTCTTATTTTAGTTTAGCCTCATCTATTCGTATGAGTCATTTCAGCATCATCTATTTCGCATGAAAGGCAATCAGACCTTCCATCGGAGCCCGCATGATCTTGACAATATGAAGATGATGCTCATCCTCCATCACATTTCTCAGCGGAGCTTCAAAATAATGAGCGATGCTACCTACGAATCCTATCATCGGAATGCCTTCTCCCAAAGACGAATCCCAGGCTTTTACTCCCGGTTCCAACTGCGAGATATCCTCCTGGCTGGCTTTTACATACTGGATATAAGGTATGAGATTGTTCTCGTAAAAAGCATGGAAGTTGCTCAATACCACCCGATACAGTGCCATCGCCTCATTCAGTTTATCACTGCCGTTCTCATATTTTTCTCCCTCTGCTATCTGCTCAGAAATAAAAGGACAGATGGAAGCCAGAAAACGGTTTGCCAACGGTTCACGATACACCTTGTTGATGATACCGGGATAATCCAGTCCCGACCACTTCAGAAACCTCTTTTTAATAGCCGAAGGCAGACTGCCCTTGAAGATACCGTTCAGGAAGAGTTTGCCCAAGACGGCACCACTACCCTCATCACCCAGAATATACCCTAGAGGTGGCGTATTCATCACAATCTTCTCACCATCATAAAGACAACTGTTGGCACCAGTGCCCAAAATGCATGCCATTCCAGGCTGATGTCCGAAAAGCGCCCTTGCCGCTCCTATCATATCCCCCTCAGCCTCTACCTGGGCTCCAGGAAAAGCCTGCTGCAAGAGAGAGTTCATCCGGGGCTTCATCGCCTCGGTTACACCGCTGCCATAGAAATATACTTCCTGTGGTGATTCCGGCAAGATGAGTTCCGACTTCAGTATCTGAAGTACTTCAGCATCCTGCATGTGAATAGGACTGATGCCCTGCGTCTTGCAGGTCATCACCACCTTACCCTCTTCATCCACCAAAGCCCAATCGGTCTTGGTGCTGCCACTATCTGCTATGAGTTTCATCATATTCTTGTTTTTATAATTTCCTGTTTTTATAATTTCTTGGTCTATATCAAAAACTACGTGTTTTCTGATGATTTTCCCGGAAAGACAGCCCGTCTCCCTCTAACACGCTGCAAATGTAATGAATTTCGGCGAAATACAGAAAGGATAAGGAGAAAAATCGAAAAAACGCACTTTATTCTTGGGTTTTTCACGAATTATTAATAACTTTGCACACAAATAGTCAAATAATAAGGAAGAAATAACAATAAATACTATAATTATGGCAACATTCATAGCAGGACCATGCGTTATCGAGTCGATGGAACTACTGGATACAGTAGCTCAGGAACTCGTTCGTATCAACCAGAACTTAGGAACCGACATCATATTCAAGGCATCCTTCGATAAGGCCAACCGTACCAGCATCCACTCTTTCCGTGGTCCTGGTCTGGAGAAAGGTCTGCAGATGCTCAGCGACATCAAGTCGAAATACGGACTTCGCATCACCACCGATATCCACGAGAGCTATCAGGCTGAAGCTGCGGGCGAAGTGTGCGATATCCTCCAGATACCAGCCTTCCTCTGCCGCCAGACCGACCTGCTCGTATCGGCTGCCAAGACCGGCAAGATTGTCAACATCAAGAAGGCTCAGTTCCTGAGCGGAAGAGATATGAAGTATCCTGTTGAGAAGGCTTTGGATAGCGGTGCCAGCGAAGTATGGCTCACCGAGCGTGGCAACAGCTTCGGCTACAACAATCTCGTGGTAGATTTCCGCAACATTCCGGATATGAAGGAGATTGTACCGAATGTAATCATGGACTGTACCCACAGCGTACAGCGACCAAGCGCAGGCGATGGCAAGACCGTGGGCGACCGCAAGTTTGTGCCAGCCATGGCAAAGGCTGCCAAGGCATTCGGTGCCACAGGCTACTTCTTCGAGGTGCATCCCGACCCAGACCAGGGCAAGAGCGATGCAGCCAATATGCTGGAATTAAATAAACTAGAATCACTTATTGAAGAATTGATGAGATAATGAACGATAAGACAATAAGAAGTTATGGAGAACAGGCGCTGAGAGACGAGGCACAGGCCATCCTCGACCAGATCGCCTTATTGGACGATAATTTTGAGAAAGCCGTAGATATGATGTTTCATTGCCAGGGCAAGATCATCGTTACGGGTGTGGGCAAGAGCGGACACGTGGGTGCCAAGATTGCAGCAACCCTCGCCTCTACTGGTACACCGGCTTTCTATATCAACCCGCTGGACGTATATCACGGCGACCTCGGTGTGATGACCGACAAGGACGTGGTGCTGGCACTGAGCAACAGTGGTCAGACCGACGAACTGCTCCGCTTCATCCCGATGGTGCTCCACATGAACGTGCCTATCATCTCTATGACAGGTAATCCGAATTCACTGCTGGCTAAATACTCCAACCATCACATTACCGTCAAGGTAAAGAAGGAGGCTTGTCCACTCAACCTTGCCCCTACCAGCAGTACCACGGCAGCCCTCGCCATGGGCGATGCCCTGGCAATAGCCCTGATGCAGGTACGCCACTTCAAGCCACGCGACTTTGCCCAGTTCCATCCGGGCGGCGAATTGGGTAAGCGTCTCCTCACCACAGCCGAAGACGTGATGCGCAGCGACGACATGCCTATCATCCCTAAGGAGATGCACCTGGGCGAGGCTATCATCCACGTGAGCAAGGGTAAGCTCGGACTGGGAATCTCGCTCGATGAAGACCAGTGCGTCATCGGTCTGATTACCGATGGAGATATCCGCCGTGCCATGGAGAAGTGGCAGGCTGAATTCTTCAACAAGACCGTGAGCGACATCATGACTACCACTCCGAAGATGGTAACTCCGAAGACCAAGATTTCGGAGATTCAGCGCATCATGCACAAATACAAGGTACATACGGTACTCGTAGTAGATAAGGATAATCATTTGAAAGGCATCGTAGATCACTATGCATGCATGGTTTAAGATTCAGGCACGGATTACACAGATTTATTGATTACACGGTTATAGATAAGATGAGATATTATTTATTAATAGCGACTTTATGGCTGGCTAGTTCGCTGTGCAGCGCACAGACCAGCGATTCATTGATAGTCAACCAGCTTCGTGGAAAGGGTGTCAGCTTTTCCCGCGACAACTCCGTCGCGCTCCTGATGAGCGGACAGGAGAAATTCGATGATATGTTTCAGGCAATCCGTCAGGCTAAGCACAGCGTGCATCTGGAATATTTCAACTTCCGCAACGACAGCATTGCCTCCCTCCTCTTCGACCTCCTTGCCGAGAAGGTGAAGCAGGGTGTCAAGGTAAGAGCCCTCTACGATGGCTTCGGAAACTCATCCAACAACAAGCCGCTGAGGAAACGGCATCTCAAGGAAATCCGTGCCAATGGCATCGAAATCTTCGAATACAAGCCCCTGAAGTTCCCATGGGTGCATGCCGTTTTCAACCGCGACCACCGCAAGATCGTAGTCATCGACGGACAGATAGCCTATACCGGCGGCATGAACGTTGCCGACTATTATATAAAAGGTACGAAAGTGGTAGGCGAATGGCATGATATGCACTGTCGCATCGACGGCAGCGAGGTGAATACCCTGCAGAAGATCTTCCTCAAGATGTGGAACAAGGTGAGCGGACAGCATATCGACGGCGAGGAGTATCACCGCAAGGAGAAGGAAGATTACCTGGTAGAGAATCTCAAGCCAGACACCACCGCCACAGCCTATCACAAGATGGTGGGCATCATCAACCGTGAGCCGCATATCACGAAGGATATCATCCGCTACTTCTATGTGAATGCCATCAACGATGCCCAGGACAGCATCAAGCTCATCAGTCCCTACTTCACCCTGAGTCCCAAGCTCAAGAAGGCATTGAAGCGGGCGGTGAAAAGAGGCGTCAAGGTAGAGATCATGCTTTCTACCAGGAGCGATATCCCGCTCACCCCTGATTGCGGATTCTATAATGCCCACAAACTGATGAAGGCTGGCTGCCATGTATGGCTGTACACGCCGGGCTTCCATCATACCAAGATTATCATGGTAGATGGCAAGTTCTGTACCGTAGGCAGTGCCAACCTCAATGCCCGAAGCCTGCGATGGGATTACGAAGAGAATGCCGTGATTGTGGATTCATGCACTACCCACCAGCTCGACCGTCTCTTCGACAGGGAGAAGAAAGACAGCTTCCTGCTCAACGAGCAGAACTGGCGAGAGTGGCGCACCGGATGGCAAAGATTCAAGGGATGGTTTGCGGCAAAGTTCCTCACCCCATTCCTGTAAACAGATAACAGATATATCAGCAATATGATGAACGAAGAAATGAAGAAAGCAATGGCAGGCAAGGCGATGCCCGAACTCGCCATTGTAGATAACAACACGCTGGCAGCATTGGGTCTCAAGGGACTGCTGGAGAGTGTCGTTCCGATGGTAAAGATCAGCATCTTCGGTACATTCGGCGAATTTGAGTCGAATGCGCCCGAACGTTTCATGCACTATTTCGTGTCGATGCAGATTCTCCTGGCCCACCGCAACTTCTTTATCGAAGAGGCGTATCGCCCCCATACCATCGTGCTTACCCCCTGCAACGACCTCAACTCGCAGTTGCAGGGATTTCACTGCATCTGCGTCAACGTACCGGAATCAAAGCTCATCCGACAGTTGATCCGTCTGCAACGTTCGGGCCATCCCCACGGCGAATATATCCCGCCGATGGATTCCCCAGAGTCCAAGGAGAAAGTCCTTACAGATAGGGAAATCGAGGTACTCTCGCTTGTGGCACAAGGCAAAATCAACAAGGAGATAGCCGAAAAGCTCTTCATCGGTACCACCACCGTGATTACCCACCGCAAGAATATCCAGGAAAAACTGGGTATCAAGAGCGTTTCTTCGCTCACGATCTATGCCGTGATGCACGGTTATGTGGATATCAACAAGATCTAGCAGCCGGAGAGGCATCCCCCAAAATGATGATGCCTCCTATTCACATACCTATATATAATGATAGTGCCTTCCCCGCAAGCAGCAGGGAAGGCACTATCATTTTATAAAAAATAACATTTCTAAGAGGGAGTACTGAGTAGTTACAGCCATTTTTTCTAAGCAAAACTAGAGTTTCACCGTAGAAATATCAACCAGATCGTTTACGATGGCATAAATCGTCAGGCCCGCAGGAGAATGAATCTGGAGCTTTCGGGCGATGTTTCGGCGATGGGTAATCACCGTGTTCACGGAGATAAAGAGATGGTCGGCTATCTCCTTGTTCGACATACCCTGAACCAGCGCAATGATTACATCCTTCTCTCGGTCGCTCAACTGCTCATCGTTGTTCGGCGTCTGATTGATCATACTCGAAATCTTGGCACTCACATCATTCTGCTTCAGTTTCCGCTCGGCATTTCTCACGGCAGGTATAAAGATTTCTTCCTCCACCTCAGAGTGATGCATAAGCCACTCCTCATTGTTGTAGATATCATAGAGAGTGGCACTGAGCTGGTTGTTGTGCAGTCCATCCGAAGGCAGATACTTGATGATGATGCTCTTCAGCTCTTTCAGTTTCATATCCACCTGCACATGATGCTTCGAGAAGGTTTCAATATCAAAGTTGGTATTGGCATTACCATCTATAAGTGCCTGAACATAAGGAAAAACCATCTTCTCCTCATACTTCATGTGGTTGGTGATGCTGTGGGCATAATCATCATAGAGTTTCAGGATCAGTCGCGCCAGATTATCCGTTTCATCCAGCGCATCCACCAACTCCTTACGGATAAAAGGTAACTGGAAATCTATGTAGTAGGCATGCGATGCCTTGAGATAATGCAACAAGGTGGGCAACGACAACCGGTCAGCATTGTCGTACTCCTTGTAACCATTTATCGTAAAGTTTACCACGGCAAGGAAGGTGTAGGTATCCACGTTCTGCTCATCGCAGACTTCCCTTACCGTCTTGTCGCCGAATCCCAGGTTGATGCCGAAGCTACCCAGGCTCTGCAAGATATTGTAATTGTCTCTAATGATGCTGATCATCTTGTCGTCAGCCTCATACATCTTTTGATTTTTCATCTTGTTCTATCCTTAAATGCAAACATCCTTGTATCAAGAACATTCATCATGTTTTTATTTTGGTTGCAAATATACAAAAAAGTTTCGAAACTCGCAATACCTAGAAATGGGGATTCCGATATTTACCAAAATTTAGGTATTGCAAGATTTTTTAAAACACCGTACCTTTGCACCCGAAATCGAAAAAGAGCGCAGTGATGATTGCCACTTCCGAGCGGCAGAGCTGCGTAATTCCTTATTAAGCTACAGGGCTTTAAGGAGATACTAGGTCTCTAAAGTATCGAGACCGCAAACAGACATCTGCGCTCTTTTCTTTTTTATCAAGGATAATGATAACAATAAATTCAAAATAATAAAGATGAACAGTTTAAGAATTGGATTAATGTCAGCTGCCCTGGTTGCCGGTTTGGCAAGTGCCAATGCACAAGTTGCAGCTGCTGATAGCGTAATGCAGCACGCTAAGGGTAACAAACTCAGTGTCGTTGGCTATGGTGAAGTTGCCATGAGCCGCAACTTCTATAGCGATGCTGGCAAACGCTACTCTAACGCTACTGCTTATAAGAACGCTCCCGACCACGGACGTTTCGACATTCCACACGCAGTCATCTACTTAGGTTACGACTTTGGAAAGGGATGGACCATGGGTACTGAGATTGAGTTTGAACACGGAGGTACCGGACAGTCTATCGAATACGAGGCTGAAGAAGCCATCGAGTACGAACAGGAAGTGGAGAAAGGTGACGAGGTGGAACTGGAACAGTTCTGGATTCAGAAGTCATTCGGCAAGGCTGCCAACATCAAGATGGGTCACATCGTGGTACCTGTGGGTCTGACCAATGCCTATCATGAACCATTAAATTTCTTTACTGTTTATCGTCCGGAAGGCGAAAACACCATTCTTCCCTGCACCTGGCACCAGACCGGTATCAGTTTCTGGGGAAAGAGCGGCAAGTTCCGCTACGAGGCACAGTTCCTGGCTGGCTTGAATGCCTATCGTTTCAGTCGCAGCAACTGGATTCAGGGCGGTGCAAGTGTCTCACAACTGTACCCAGGCAGTGGTTTGTACCTATCATGACTATACTGGTATGGACGAAGAGACACTCAAGAATGTAGGCAATGCCTTCGCTGCAGGAATGGGAAACATGGAAGGAACCTGCGGTGCCCTCGTAGGAGCAGGAGTGGTATTAGGCCTTGCAACAAAGGATAAGGCTAAGTCTGTCAAGGCGATGCGACAGATTATGACCCAATTCCAGCAGCGTAATGGGGCTACCCAGTGCAAGCTTCTCAAAGGTGTAGGCACAGGTAAGATACTCAGAGAATGCCCGCTCTGCGTAGCCGATGCGGCAGAATTCCTGGAAGGGCAATTGGAAAAACTAACCGATCAATAAAAGCAGATGGCAAAATACAAGGCGCAAAGCGAGCACGACCGCTGCGTGGCATGTGGTGTTTGCGTAAAAGTATGTCCCAGAAATGCCGTCAGCATCTACCGGGGATGCTATGCAGTAGTAAACGAGGAAAAGCAAGAAGTGGAGTGATTATCTGTGGTTGGTATCTGCCACCTATTTCACCCTTGGATTCTTTAATATCGTGTTTGCGTGGCTGGGAGTCATCTGTTTTATGATTCCACTGTTCAAGTGGGTGTACTCCTCACCATCTTCTACCGTCCGAGAATCTGGTGTGTTTTCTGTCCGATGGGCAACATGACTCAACTCATCTGCAAGCTCAAGGCAAGATAAGCCCTGTACCTGGCTGATGATATAAAGAATAACGATATGAATTTACAGCAACTGAAATATATTGTGGCACTCAACCGCTTTCGCAATTTTGCGAGAGCGGCAGAGGCTTGCCAGGTTTCGCAGCCCACACTCAGTGCCATGCTTGTGAAACTGGAGGAAGAACTGGATACCCGTATCTTCGAAAGAAACAACAAGACCGTATCTCCCACTGCATCAGGCAAGAAGATTATCCGTCAGGCAGAAACGGCATTGCAGGAGATAGAACGCATCTCGGAAATCGTGATGGAAGATAAGGGAGAGATAGGCGGAAGACTGTCGCTCGCCGTGGGTCCAACCATTGCCCCCTACATCCTGCCCAAGTTCATCAGACACTATCGGGAAAACTATCCATCGGTGGATCTCAACATTCAGGAACTGAAGGCTGATTTCATGCTCGATTCCCTGCTTCGTGGTGAGACGGATGCCGGCATAGCCATCTCCGACAATATCCGTGAAGGCATTCTGGAGATACCGCTCTACACGGAGAAGTTCTATGTGTATCTTGCCGAGAGCTGCTGGCGCAAGCTCCCTGTTTTCAAGCCAGAGAATCTGGAGTATGAGAACATGTGGATTATGAAGGAGGCACAGTGTCTGCGCAACAGTGCCTTTTCGTTCTGCAAGGCGCGCAGCAAGGGTCATCATATCTATGAGGCAGGCAGCATCGAGACCCTGATAAGGATAGTGGATGAGAATGGTGGCTTCACCATCATTCCAGAGATGCACCTCCCCTTCCTGAGTGAGGAGCAGAAGAGGAATGTAAGAAAGATAGAAGGAGATTATCTGTCGCAGCGGCGCATATCGCTCTATATCAGGGAGGATTACATCCGTGAGCGGATGCTGAACACCCTAGTCGATACCCTCAAGATATTCATTCCGGAGGAGATGATGGGAGAAGGCATCAGGAAATACGGCATCAGGTTGTAACCTTTAAATGAATAGACTCCATCTATCGCCGCATTGACTGAGTGATTTGGTGGAATGCCGGATTCTTCTTATCTTCGCACCGATAAAAACAAGTAATAACTTTTAAATATCAATAATGATGGAAAAATTCA
>OGLR01000063.1_pt1 | contig 60916 bp, 57 predicted proteins | sample 1572931 | NCBI WGS metagenome assembly OGLR01 (sample SAMEA2581997, study PRJEB24529) | metagenome | biome: Human gut stool | place: China | collected 2011 | reverse complement strand
CCAATGCTAGTCACACTAGAAGGAATGACAATATCTGACAGAGAACGACAACCCATAAATGCCTTATCACCTATGCTAGTAATACTAGTAGGGATGACAATATCTGACAGAGAACGACATTCCCAAAATGCACCACTTCCAATGCTAGTCACACTAGAAGGAATGACAATATCTGACAGAGAACGACAACCCAAAAAAGCACTATTACCAATGCTAATAATACCAGTAGGGATGACATATGATTTTATATTTTGATTTTTAAAAGAAATAATTTTACTTTTATCCTTATTAAACAAGACATCATCCTCATAAATAAAGTTCGGAGATAAACATTCTAACTTGCCATCCCAATCAGCAATCGGATTGCCGTTTAAGCAAATTACGCTTTTAGGAATGGATATATATTTCAACGAAGAACAACCCAAAAATGCACAATCACCTATGCTAGTAACACTAGAAGGGATAACAATATCTGACAAAGAACTACAATCATTAAATGCTCTATTACCAATGCTAGTAATACTAGTAGGGATGACAATATCTGACAGAGAGATACAACCACAAAATGCATGATTACCTATGCTAGTCACACTAGAAGGGAGGACAATCTCAGACAAAGAACGACAACCCATAAATGCCTTATCACCTATGCTAGTAATACTAGTAGGGATGACAATATCTGACAGAGAACTACAATCTCCAAATGCCCATTCACCTATGCTAGTCACACTAGTAGGGATGACAATATCTGACAGAGAACTACAACCCCAAAATGCCCATTCACCAATGCGAGCAACACTAGCAGGAATGACAATCTTAGACAGAGAAAAACAACACGAAAATGCATGATCACATATTATTCTAGTCCCCTCTTTGACCGAATATGCTCCACTTAGTTTGTTTGGAACTTTCAACAATTTTCTTCTATCTTTGCTATATTTCACTCCCCATTCATCAACAAAAACCTCTTTTAACTCTTCTTCTGTTGGTTTTGTCGATAAATCTTCATCCATCACAAAAGTTATATTAGGCTTTTCGCCAATAAACAATCTAAAAGAACATGCAGAAAGCTCCTTTCTTGCCAATGCTAGCATAAAAAGAGAGTAAAGAGTGCAGAAATTCTTATCACACATCAATTCCTGCAAGGCAGATATAACCTTGCTACTAGCAGGATTTCGATAATCATTTTCTGAGAAGAGAAGTCTGTCTGAAGCACCATAGGTGACCAACAAACTGGAATTCATTGATATAGCCTTCAATGACAAGGCTATACTTGCCAATGAAAAGTCATCTATCGTTTCATCAAAATCATCAACAGTACGCAGAGGATGACAGAAATCCTTGGTACCGATAGTTGGAGATTTACTGCCCTTCATAGAAGGCACAAACATTCCATCATAATCCACCAATGTAAGAGAACCATCGGGACGGACTATGATGTTGTCTGGCTTAATATCACCATGAGCAAAAGATTGGGTACGGAGCCAAGCTGCCATCTTTCCAAAACGATAACAAAGCATCGACATGGCAGATTGATTCTGGTAATTTGCTGCAATGTAAGCTTCCATCGTTTCTCCATCTACCCAATCCATCAACAATACTGGAAATTCGTCCTCCTCGCATTGACTGTCAACGAAGAGTTCCTTCTCCATATACTTTACAGAAGTAATGTATGGAGAATCGAACATTTCCAATTCGTCTGCAATCTGGCGATAGGCTTCAGCTCGTCCCTGCTGTTCTTCCGTAAAACACTTCAGGGCATAATATTTCCCGGTACGCTTGTCCTGCATCTTAAACACCACGGCAAAAGCACCACTACTGCGATATGGCTCTCCGTGATCATCCAGTACGGGAGTCAGGTGAGCCAACTGTTCAAGATTATCTCCTGCATCTTGAATGGCCTTTACATATTCTGATATCAATGGATACTGCATATTGTGTACTGTAATTTTATCTGTTTCTACAAATCTTAATAACAACAAATAGGAATATAAAGAAGATGGGCGCTAGCCTTTAAAATAAACAAGCGTGAAATCATCCAAATCTAAAATCCCTTCCGAGTTCAGTTTTTTCAGATACTGTTCAAACAGGCTGTCGGATGATGTTGCATCCAACAAAGATTGGAGCACATCCTTCCAAAAATCAAACTTCATGGTCTCTGCTGTTTTCAAAAGTTGTGAATTGCCAGATGCTTTTAGGTATTCTTCAGCAAGCTCCGCACCATATTCCTTACTTTTAGACAATTCATACATCATCATGATATAATGCGATAAGGCATCGCTGGCAGCAAATACTACCGAAGATGCATCCAATTCAAAGTCACCACAACTGAAACCTTCCTCTTCCAGGGGATCTTTACAGCTAACCAACCTGGGAGGATTGCTAAAATCAGACAATTTCGTAAAACTATGTTCCAAGACACCTGTATCCTGACTATAATGAAAGACTACGCTATCGCCGTATGCCATCCATTTACATTGCTTATTCCCTGTTATCCATGCAGCAGCAATGGTGGCGCAAGACCCCTCATTATAATATTTATTCAAAAGAATGCCATCGCCTTTCTTTGCTCTTTCCTCGTGTTCATTATAAAAGGGCTCCCAAATGCCATCTACCCATTCGTCAAGTTCTTTAAAGGAAACGATAGATTTATCTTTTGGAAGATGTTTTACAAGATACTTCGACCACTCATTGGCAAACAAGCCACAGCCTCCTGCCCCATCGGATACCGCTATACAAGTATCCGATGAGTAGAAAGCATCTTCATTTGCAACATGGTCATTGAACTTTGCTATACTAACACCTCTGTTCATATCTTTTCTTTATATCATTACAGATTTTGATTAACCAGCATACTCGAAAGTGTGCCAATCTTCATCATTTTAACCAATCTCTCCATACCCGTATTTACACCCATAGCATGATAGCGAATATCTGCCTGCTTGTCTCCAAAGATGTTACGGATCTGCTCATTATAGTTGAGAGGCAAGAGACTTGACATATTATAAAGTTTCTCACCATATCCATTTCCGTTCAATTCATCTGCAGTTGCAGGGAACACTACTGATTCAGCATGTCCTGGCACAACGTGAATATTGAAGAGCAAGACATTGCCATCATTGGTAAACATCGATTTCAACTGATTGGAAAGTTGCAGCATCTCATCATGCGAGGTTCCATTATATTCACCATCAGTGATATTGATAATCGTTGGCGGATAACAGTCCTTGTCGTGATGGTCTTTCATCCAGCTTTCGAGCAAACCTTCCGCACGTTTGAAAGCCTTATCCATGTGTGTCCAACTACCATCATGGCGAGCTACCATCCATTGTTTCTTCTCTACTTCTTTGATGGTTATACCCTTACGGGTACGCACCTCTTCCTTCACCATTTTCTTTTGGTAAGGATTATCACGAATCTCTTCTGGAGTAACGAAGTCTTTTCCCTCCAAGCTACCATTCCAAGCACTATAAGCCTCAGTGCCATAGCCTATCATGGCAATATCAAAGTAATGACGAGTCTCATTATTTTTCACACATCGCTCTACCAACTCGTTGATCTGGGAATTTACGATACGTGCCACGGCCTCAGACAAGGTCATGTCCTCACCATTGAAGGTGGTTATTCTGCGCATGGAAGCACTCTGGTCTATAAGGAAGATGAAGGCAGTAGGGTGCTCACGGTCAACACGAGCTGTATATGCATTCTTGCTCTGCAATATCTGTGGCTGACTTGGAATCGGAATACCAAAGTTACCAATGTTCTTGATATACTTCAGGGGTATGCTGTTCTTTACCAGAATCTCGGCTTGATAGAAAGGCTGTTCATTTATATCCAAGTCAAAATGCTTGTTTGCCTTGACTGTCTGAAAATGAATTTTCTTGAAATCTTCCAGGTTTCCGCCAACGTTTGCACCGCTTCTTGTAGCATTTCTATCTGAAAACTTAGTCTGTTCATCAAATATCACCTCTGGGTCAATTTCCAAAATTACGGGGTTAGATATACGTTGCTCGCTCATCGCTACATACATCATTGGATGCTGCTTGGTAAAGCTCGCTCTCACATAATGCTCCAGCCCATCTCGTTTGTCGAGCGACCAGGAAGTAGAGCCGGGGCCACCACCTCCGGGCTTAGGAATCGTAATTCCACGTTCCTCACAATCCTTCCAGGAAAAGAGGCCACCATTCTTGATGATGTTCTCTAAGTTGTCACGATCTGTAAAATGATACAACGTTGTAATATGATGCTGCTCAAGGATATTCTTAAAATCCTCCCAATTATTTCGTTTACTCATAATTCATATTTTTTTTGTTATTCTATCAAAAAAGATCTAATTCCTGTGGCTTATCAACCTGTAGTTTTGCCTCCGTATCCGGTTTTTCTCCATAAGGATAAATACCATCTACGTATGCCTTGATCAAAAAGGCATGAGACAAGGGTTTGCTTGGGTCATCCACATCACAGTTGGTATCATAATCCAACAAGATGATGGTTTTCGTTTTACTTGCCTCCCTCAACCGTTCAATGATTGTTGGCACTTTATTCTCCAACATCCATTGGTAGGTTGGAATATATATCTGCTTTCTTGCTTCTATATATCCTAGGAGTTCCTTGCCATTTACTCCCTTGCGATGTCCCAACGGCTTTCCAAACTTGCGTACAGTTCGCTTGATATTCTTCATCGTGTCATTCTGGAACATCCGCACATCTACATCTGCTCCTTCAAACACTTTCAATCCCTGCCAAATAGCCTCTACGCATGTGGCTGTCACTCCATTGCTGAATGGAACTGGTATTCCACCATGTGGATAGAATGGGCTTAACTTGATTAAGCTATCTTTGGCATGGCTAGTTACATCCGCAATGATGGCATCGGGATGTTTCTTTAATATGTTTTCGTATTTCTTACGCTTAGATTCTATTAATATCATAATTATCGAAATATTTTTGTAACAACTTAAAATATTTTATCTCCAAACCGGGAGATTAATTCTTGTTTAAGATTGTCTGGGAATTTGCATCTAGAAAGTGCCCAACTACCAAATGCACTATCACCAATGCTAGTAACACTATCAGGAATAACAACGCTACGCAAAGAATTGCAACCTTCAAATGCACTACGACCTATGCTAGTTACACTAGAAGGGATGACAATCTTAGATAGAGAGCCACAACTCCAAAATGCCCAATCCCCAATGCTAGTAACACTATCAGGAATAACAACGCTACGCAAAGAATCGCAACCTCCAAATGCACTACGACCTATGCTAGTTACACTAGAAGGAATGATAACCTCAGACAGAGAACGACACAATTCAAATGCCCTTTCCCCTATGTTAGTTACACTATCAGGGATGATATATGATTTAATTTTTTGATTTCTAAAAGAAATAATTTCACTTTTATCCTTATCAAACAAAACACCATCCTCATAAATAAAGTTCGGAGATAAACATTCTAACTTGCCATCCCAGCAAACAAACGGATTGCCATTTAAGCAAATTACGCTTTTAGGAATGTATATATATTTCAACGAGGAACAATTCCAAAATGCAATATTACCTATGCTAGTCACACTAGCAGGGATGACAATATCTGACAGAGAACGACAATCACTAAATGCACCATTACCTATGCTAGTCACACTAGCAGGGATGACAATATCTGACAGAGAACGACACAATTCAAATGCACTATCACCAATACTAGTAACACTATCAGAGATAACAATATCTGATAGAGAGCGACAACAACTAAATGCATAATCACATATTATTCTAGTCCCCTCTTTGACCGAATAAGATCCACTTAGTTTTTCTGGAGCTCTCAACAATTTTCTTCCATCTTTGCTATATTTCACTCCACATTCATCAACAAGAGCCTCTTTAAACTCTTCTTCTGTTGTTTCAGTTGATAAATCTTCATTCATCACAGGAATTATATTAGGCTTTTCGCCAATAAACAATCTAAAAGAACATGCAGAAAGCTCCTTTCTCGCCAATGCAAGCATGAAAAGAGAGTAAAGTGTGCAGAAATCCTTATCACACATCAATTCCTGCAGGGCAGATATTACCTTGCTATTTGAAGGATTGCGATAATCATTTTCTGAGAAGAGAAGTCTGTCTGAGGCACCATAGATATCTAACAAAGTAGATTTCATCGAGATAGCCTTTAATGACAAGGCGATGCTTGCCAATGAAAAATCATCTATCGTTTCGTCGAAATCATCCACAGTACGCAATGGATGACTGAAATCCCTGGTACCGATAGTTGGAGATTGGCTACCCTTCATGGATGGCACAAACATCCCGTCATAATCCACCAATGCAAGAGAACCATCGGGACGGACTATGATATTGTCTGGCTTAATGTCGCCATGAGAAAAAGACTGGGTACGGAGCCAAGCTGCCATCTTGCCAAAACGATAACTAAGCATCGACATGGCTGACTGATTCCGGTAATTTGTAGCAATGTAAGCTTCCATCGTTTCTCCATCCACCCAATCCATTAACAATACAGGGAATTCATCCTCCTCGCATTGACTGTCAACGAAGAGTTCCTTCTCCATATACTTTACGGATGTAATGTATGGAGAATCTAACAAATCCAGTTCGTCTGCAATCTGACGATAGGCTTCAGCTCGTCCCTGCTGTTCTTCCGTAAAACACTTGATGGCATAATACTTCCCGGCGTTCTTGTCATACATCTTAAACACCACGGCAAAAGCACCACTACTGCGATATGGCTCTCCATGATCATCTAGTACGGGAGTCAGGTGAGCCAATTTGTCAAGATTATCACTAGCATCTTGAATGGCCTTTACATATTCTGATATCAATGGATACTGCATATTGTATATTTTTATGTTATTCACTATCTTAGGCTGTATTTTCAGTCGACATTGCAAAGATAATCATTTTTACTGAAACGGCACAAACTTTAGTCAAAAACTTCATAGAAAGATTATAAAAAATAAATATCTTAGCTGGGCAAGGAAAAAGTTGTGTGAGGGGACACAATTGGGAAGAAGAAGTAGTCTTACTTGGCAAGCGGCTTTAGATTTTGGGGAATGTTTCTACATACTTTCCTCATTTTCCACACCATCTATTTTTGGCATACAAATCATAAGCACCTGATAATCAACCCATATCTTTTTCTCTCTTCTTTTTGGCACACTGATTGTGACTATGATTAGTGGGTTCGATAATGAATCCACAAAGAAAGTAAGTAACATTAATATAGTAACAATTTTAAAAAGATAAGATTATGAAGAAGTTTATGTTTGCAGCTATCGCAGCTATGGTAATGGTTTCAGTAAGCAACGTTTTTGCATCAAGCAGAATGGCAGGTAACGCAGAGGTAGCACCAGCAGGCTACAGAGACTGAGCAGCAGACAAATGCTGAATAAGAATCCAATAGGGTTCAATAGAGTTCATTTTGCAATCGACATATAAGATCAGCGAAGCCATCATCAAAACCTACATCATAGTATGGTTTGATGCTAAGATCAAGAGCAGAAGTGGCATCATGAGTTTGCTGAGAGACAAGTGTGGATTGAGAAGAATCTATGCCGACTTTTGAAACAGAAGTCCCCTGCGGCATATCTTCATAAATTACCGCAGTATCCATTTGGGCATCTAAAAAATTTCAACCTGTACGGTTGAAATATTTATCAATTAATGTTAATGAGGTGGGTACAAGCCACCCCATCTTTTTTGACAGTTTCTATCTTCATCATCTGGTGCTCCACAACGGTTCGTTCTCCCAGTTGTTTGATGGGAATCCCATGGCACGGATGTCAATCATTGGATATTCAGCAAGGAGTGCTTGTAGATGTTCAAGCATATCGTTGTTGGGCGATACTATGTTAATAAACCACTTGATTATGCAGATATCAAAATATATTCGCTTGGGCGACACACCGGAAACTATCCACCTGTCATTCAGTCTTCGTGGTATCATCGGACTGATGGCATTCTCTTTATTCCACACACGGGCATGATGACAACAAGCATTGCGGGTTAGGGTGACAACGGTTATCCATGATGTGAATACTGGCACAGTCAGTCCGAAGCGTGCAGCAATCTTCTTTCTGAGAGAGTTATCAGCCAAGTTTTCAAACATGCGTGTAACAACGCCTAGTGGAAGTATCTCAACGAGAATCCATGCAGGAGGATAAGGGTTGCTGTACTTTTCCTTGAAATGAAGTATGAATTCCTCTTTCGAGTTCCTCAGTTCCTTGTCCACCAATTCCATGGTTCGTCTGAACTTGTCACGATTGGCAAACAAGGTCTCGTCTGTCATCCAGAATATATTGCCAGTCTCCTCAGCAACAAGGTTTGCAAGAGTGCTGCGAAGAGCAATCTCCACCTTTTCTATCTCGTTGAAGAGGAAAAGGCGTAGTTTCTTGTCGAAACGATATAGATTTAGTGCATCTTGAAATTTGCTCCCCTGCTTGAAACGGTGCTCATCCTTAGGTTGGCGCAGGAATGGGAACATATACGCACTCAACCTATAATAGCCGATGTTGCGTATATAATGGGAAACTCTCTGAGGGTTCTCGATTTCCAACCCTCTATGTCGAAGCAGCTCAACCATATCATCAGGCTGCATAAAAGACTTATCGAACAATAATTTCATAGTAGTATAAAAATAAAACGACCCCCGATTTGAGCATTGTTAAGAGGCTTGGGGGTTCTGGTGGTGCAAAGGTACGACTTTTATTTGAGTTGTGCAAGAGTTGGCGGATAAAAGTAATGATTTGGCGGGTGTTTTTAACAGTTGTTGGTGTTTTGGTGTTAGTTTTTCAAGAACGCAAGTATCAGCAGACTTCTTATATTTCAATTCGAAGATGAAGATGCTCTGCTCTGTCTTGAGCACAAGGTCTATTCTTCCATCCGAAGTGGTATGCTCCGCCTTCACATCTTCGCCAAGCATCGTAAAGATGGTAAACATTACTGCTTACCTGACGAGACTATCAGAAAACCCTTGTCTAACTTCCAGATTAGGGAAACAGAGATGATACAACTTGCCTCTCTTCTCATATCCTTTAATGGTAAGGTAGCCACTCTGGAAAAGGACAGGAATAGGATCAGTAAGCCTTTCCGTAGGTGCATCAGATACAGATAACATTTCAGAAAGCAAGCGTTTTTCTTATTATTAACAATATACCAGCAAGGATTCATCACGCGCATACGTATAGATATTTTTTCTCGGAAAAAGTATCAAAGTCTCATTATTTATATAATACCTAATGTTAAATATCTAACACTCAGATGATTTTATCTAATGAGACTTCTCGAAAAATAGCGAAAGAAGTATCATAGAAGTATCATCAATTCTTGGAAATGCATCATAAAAACACTAATAAGAAGCAGAAAAAATGCTATTAAGAAACAGGAAAATGCACTAATAAGCTACAAAAACATATAAAAAAGTGCTGTTTTCGGGCAATAAATACCCATTTTTCTCGTTATAATAGAAATTTTTACCAAAAACATAGCAACTATGGATGAAAAGGAACTTTTGAAAAAGGCTTTCGAATACGGAAACGTTCCTAGCCTCATCACCTATTGCTTCACCGAACCATGTCCGATGAAAGACAAGTGTATTCACTATCTATCCGGTCTCTACAAAAACGAGAAGACTGATAGAGGAGATGCCATCTTCCCAAATGCCCTGAAAAACGGGAAATGCAAGTACTTCGCTCCGCTGCGTGTCGTGAAAATGGCATGGGGATTCGACAAACTCTTTGCCGAAATGAAAGTGAAAGATGGACCAGCATTGCGCGCCGAAATGAGAGAGTACCTCGGTAGCAAAGGACAATACTACCGATACAAACTGGGACAACTGAAACTCCTCCCGGAACAGCAGAAATATATCAAACAGCTCTTCGCCAGATACGGATATAAAGACGTTGAGTTCGAACACTTCTCTGAAGAGATTGACTTCACAAACATCTAATCTTTCCAAGAATTTATTGTTCTACTTTTTCAGTTCATCAGATGTTCCCTCTATGCCCATTAGCTGATCCTACCATGCCCGTTACACGGGCATCCATAGCCCACCAAGTGGGCATCCACAGAACAAGGGCTGGGCAACAAGTGCCCATAAGGCGGGCAATGAGTGCCCAAACTTCGGGGCTCGTTTCGGGCAACGGAATTAATAATTGATAATGTACAATTGATAATTTACAATTTACAGTTAACACTTAACCATTAACCAGAAATACAATGAAGGTAACTATCGTACATACAAATAATAAAAAACAGCTTCTCGTAAGTACCAAGACGATGGAGAAGCTGATGGAACGATTCGCAAGGGATGATAGCAAACTGACAATCACCCACTTCCGCGAAAGCGTTCCGTATCTTAGCAACAACTATGAAGGTTACAAGGATTTGCCGAAATGGATGCACATCTATCCCGCTGCTGAATTCGCCAAAGATGAAAACAACAACCTGAAGATGAAGGCTTTCAACGGCATCCTGCTACTAAAATTTGGCAACATTACCGATGTGGATGGTGTGGAGGGTATTAAGCGCTCGGTAGCCATTCTGCCTTCTACCCTTGCCGCCATCACAGGTGCCGACGGAAAGACTGTTATCGTTCTGATAAAATTCCAGGGCGAAAATGATTCCCTGCCTACATCTGAAACGGATGCTGAGCATCTCTACCGCATCGCTTACCAGCAGATTTTTCCTGTATATCAGGCTATTGTCAAGGCTTCGATTCTTGTAGATGGTCCGAAACCTTCTATCGAGGCTGGATCTACCCTATCCCAAGAGCCTTCGATTCACAACAGTTTCATGATGACGCTCGATGCGGAGCCTTATTTCAACAGCAAGGCGGTGGCGATGAAGATTGATAGCCATGCACGATCTCAAAGCCCAGCTCCCAGCACGGATAATCATCAGCTGACAATTCCTGATTTCAAGGCTCCGGAAGAAGGAAAGAAAGTTGACAAGAACAGTATTCGCGAGAATATCGTGAACATGATGCAGCTGCTGAAAAGCAGATATGATTTCAGATACAACACGGTGATGAAATATGTGGAATATCTGCCGAAGGACAAGGGATGGTATGGCTACCAACCTGTGGATCCGAGAGTGCAGAAGCGCATGACGCTGGAGGTGCAGCTGGCTGATATCCGGGTGAGCATCAAGGATGTACGTAATTTTCTGGAGTCAGATTATATCAAAAATTATAATCCGATAGATGAATATCTCTTCCAGTGCTACGACAAATGGGATGGAAAGGATCATATCCGTGCCTTGGCCCGCACGGTGCCTACCGCCAATCCTCACTGGGCAGACTGGTTTTACACCTGGTTCCTAGGCATGGTGGACCAATGGCGAGGCTATTCCCATCGCCAATACGGCAACTCGGTGGCTCCGCTTCTCATTTCCAAACAGGGTTACAACAAGAGTACTTTCTGTCGCCGACTGCTACCGCCGGAACTGCAGTGGGGGTATAGTGACAATCTGATTCTGTCGGAAAAGCGTCAGGTTTATCAGGCGATGGCGCAGTTTATGGTTATCAATCTCGATGAGTTCAACCAGATTTCGCCACAGGTTCAGCAGGGATTTCTGAAGAATCTCATCCAGTTGCCTACGCTGAAATACAAGCCTCCGTATGGCAGTCATGTCATGGAATTTCCTCGTCTTGCCTCATTCATCGCCACGAGCAATATGAAGGATATTCTCTCCGATCCATCCGGCAATCGAAGATTCATCGGTGTGGAACTGACGGGACCTATCGACGTGAGTGTTCGCCCGAACTACCAGCAGCTTTTTGCTCAGGCACTTTCTGCCTTGAACAATGGCGAAAAGAGTTATTTCGATGCGCAGCAGGTGAAGCTGATCATGAAGAGCAACAGCCAGTTTGAGATCATCCAGCCGATAGATCAGTATTTCCTGCTCTATTTCGAATTGGTTGAGGATGAGAAAGAGGGTGAGTATCTTACTGCCGCCGAGATTTTCGACTATCTGAAGAAGCAGATTGGTTCATCGCTCAAGGTAAACAGCCTGATGGGATTCGGCAGAAAACTGGCGAATATGAGTGAGTTGAAACACAAGAGATTTGCAGATGGAATGAAGTATCTCGTAAAGAAAAAGTGAAATAATGATACTTCTATGATACATGAATGAGACTTCCCGGCATCAGAACCGAGAAGTCTCATTCTTTTTATCTTATTATCTATCAAGTCTTTAAGCCGATATTTTCAACAGAAAATGAGACTTTGAGACTTTTTCTTCAAAAAAAAACTTTTTCACGTAAGAAAAAAAAGTATTATCCTTTAGATAGCATAAAGGAAGGTGCGGATGAACCAGTAGCAAACGATACCTGCGATGTAACCTACGAAAGCAATCCAGGAGATGTGCTTCATATACCAGCCGAAGGTAATCTTCTCCAAGCCCATTACTACCACACCAGCGGCACTACCGATAATCAGCATTGAACCACCTACTCCGGCACAGTAGGCAAGCAACTGCCAGAAGACACCATCCACAGCCATATCACCAGCGGCAGCTACAGGATACATTCCCATACATCCGGCTACCAGAGGCACATTGTCAACAATACTTGAAAGCACACCGATGATACCAGTAACCAGGTAGTGGTTGCCATCGAATACGACATTCAAGCCCTGACCCAAAGCAGTCAATACGCCAATCTCAGCCAGGCAGGATACTGCCATCAGGATACCGAGGAAGAAGAGGATGGTACTCATATCAACACGAGAAAGCAACTTGGTTACTCGCTTCTGAGTGCCCTCGGCATCAGCTCCACGATGCAAACCGCGATAGAAAACTTCGGTAGCAGTCCAGAGAACACCCAATACCAGGAGGATTCCTACGAATGGAGGCAAGTGGGTGATACTCTTGAAGATAGGAACGAAGATCAAACCGCCTACTCCCAACCAGAACACAGCCTTGCGCTGACCTTCGGTGAAATCGCTGACCGATGCATTCTGCTGGTCAGAAACCTCAGGCATCACGAGTTCGCCCTTCAACATGGTCTGAAGGATGAGGGCAGGAATCACCATGGAAACCACAGACGGGATAAAGATTTCGGCGATAACGCCGGCTGCGGTAATCAATCCCTTGTTCCAGAGCATGATGGTGGTAACGTCGCCGATTGGTGAGAAGGCACCACCCGAATTGGCTGCGATGATGACGAGGGATGCATAAACCATGCGATCCTTGTGGTCGGTGACGAGCTTTCGGAGAATCATGATCATCACGATACTGGTGGTCAGATTGTCGAGGATTGCAGAGAGGAAGAAGGTAAGGATAGCAATACGCCAGAGGAGCGCACGCTTCGACTTGGTCTTCATCACCTTGCGAACCCAGTTGAATCCGCCGTTCTGGTCAACGATTTCCACGATGGTCATTGCACCCATCAGGAAGAAGAGTGTTGTGGCGGTATCGCCCAGATGTTCCTGGATGATTCCGGTCACCTTCTCCACCATTCCTGCTGCACCGCCTGTATAATCAGGGTGCATCAACTGGAGATACTGCATTGGATCCATCATGTAGAGGGTCCAACAACCTACCAACATCAACAGGGCAATCGCTGCCTTGTTAACCTTAGTCAAGCTTTCGGTGGCAATGAGTGCATAGCCGAGCACGAAAACGACAATAATAGAAATTGTAAGTGTAGTCATTACTTCTTATTTATTATTAGATATTCTTTTTTCCTTTATGTATGATTTGGCACGTACAATTGTCAAACGGTTGCAAAGATACAAAAAGAAAAGCAATAACCACCCTTTTCTATATTATATTTATATGAAATCGTTTACTTACTTACGGTTTTAACCTGATAATAACCGATTTCGACCAGTATGGTTGAGGCATTTCGTTGTTTAGAACATGCTTGTTGAATTTTGGGAACCCAAAAATGACATCAGTATAACTAGTAAAAAGTTAATTAGTAATAAAGTTCTTACTAAGATACTTCTTACTTTAAAAATTATCACTATCTTTGCATTCAACATTAAATAATGAAGAAGGAAACGATTATGATAGAAAATCCATTTGAATTCGGTAGAGCTGTGGAAGATGAATATTTCACCGACCGCATAGACGACGCTAAGCGCCTGGAAGCCAATCTTACACATGGCATCAATACCATCCTCATCTCTCCTAGAAGATGGGGAAAGACTTCGCTTGTCAAGAAAGTAATAAGCCAGTCAAAACGGAAAGATGTGAAGTTCATCTTTGTTGATATATTCTCATGTAAGTCCGACTATGAGTTTTGTAAGATGTTGGCAACCGAAACCATTTGCCAAACGTCTTCCAAATGGGACGAGTGGATTCAGATGGGAAAGACCTTTCTTTCCAACATCACCCCGAAGTTCTCCTTCGGTACTGATCCCATGAACGACTTTTCTCTGTCTTTTGCCTGGGATCCCAAGGATAACCCTGAAAGGGAAATCTTGCAGCTTCCTGAGAAAATTGCAGAGAAGAAAGGCATTAAAATAGTCGTGTGTTTTGACGAGTTTCAGCAGATAGCAGACTTCAAGGACTCGCTTACCTTCCAGAAGAAGTTGAGAACAGTATGGCAACATCAGAAGTTGACAACTTACTGTATGTTCGGAAGCAAGAAGCATCTGATGACTAAACTGTTCCACACCACAGAATGTCCATTCTACAAGTTTGGCGACATCATGTTTCTCGACAAGATACCGGAAACAGAGTGGATACCTTTCATCTGCGAGAAGTTCAAGAATACAGGGAAGCATATAGAGGAAAAGCAGGCTCTTAAAATTTGCAATGTATCGGAAAACCTGTCTTCGCTCGTCCAACACCTGGCCTGGCTCACCTGGTACAAGGCTAGTCCGAAAGTTACAGATCAGATGATAGAGCAAGCTATCGATGAACTTTTGGATCAAAATCGCCTGTTCTATCAGCGTGATATGGAAACCATGACGGTTTACCAGAAGAATTTCCTCATAGCAGTGGCGAATGGCATCAATACCGGACTTTCCCACCGGGAGGTATTGAATGAATATCGCCTGGAAAGCTCTGCAAATGTGCAAAGCGTCAAGAAGGCGTTGATAGCTAGAGATTTCATAGATGTGGATGGGGATTTCGTATCGTTTAACGACCCGTTCTTCAAGTTGTGGATTAGAAGAAACATTACGCAGCTTTGATGGTATTCGCAACAACTCAGCCCCCAAAAACGAAGTTAGCTTCATTAGGCAACGAAAGTAGTTTCGGTGTCTGATGAAACTACTTTCGATGCTTGATGAAGCTAATATACTTACGGAGGGAATTCTTCCTTCATCAACGTTTCCTTTTATTGCCCTGAAGATATAGAAGCAAACAAAGTTACTTTTTGAGGAGTTGCTTCTCTATATGTCCAGTAGAGACTGCTTTCTTCGGGAAAGGTATCCATGTATTCATTGAGAGAAGCCAAATGCTTGGATAGAGCCTTCTCATCATACTTACCTACTGTAAACGACAGAAGATATTTGCCATTGTCTTTTAGATTAACAGACTTTAGGTGGCAGATAGCCTCAGCTATGGCGTCTTGATATTCATACGAATAGACAGATACCACATTCTTTCCTCTGATGATATCGGCGAAACTTCTGAAATCAAAGCCTACCATACCATGAATCTCCACATTCTCATGGTACACTTGCAAGAAGTGCTTCAATTCCATATATGGATTACAACCTGGCTCTGGCAGGAAAGACAAGATAGAGTCGATATCGGATTCATCCTTGATGCTGAGTTCCGGAGTCATTTTTACGACTACATTCTTTCTGGCACGTTCGTGGTTCTCCAATACCTGATGAATATGTTCTGCTCCTTCGGCAGTAGATACCACTACCATATTGATAAGTGTGCAAGAACGGTCCTCGATGGAATATATTCCTTCTGAGCGAAGCTGATTGATAGCTTGCTGACTAACATCGTCAGCAGCTATCAGCAGCAATGAATCAAATGCGATTTCTTTCATGAGATTGATGCTTGGTAATTATGCAATTCTATTATGTGCATTTATTTCTACTAATATTTTATCTTCATTAGCTTCATTAAATACCTGACTGAAAGACACTTTAGCTGCATCAGAAAAGAATGGTAGCAAAAACATCAGTTGAGACAGTTCTCCTATCAACAAAGGACATTTCCTTGATGTTTCAATCCGAATATCTACCTTGGTATAAGCAGCCCATTCTACCAAGGTGTACAATTTAAACGAACGACAGATTGCCTCAGCCCTACTCTCACCTTCCTGTGGAAAAGAATAGATACGGCGCTTAACCGATAAATTATGATTTTCCAGTTTCATTGTATCTTGTTTTTTTAAATTCCAGTGCAAAAGTACAGGGAACATGAGTAAATTGGCTGCACAACTTCAATTTTGATTGATATTTTTCAGTGGTGTGAAAGAAATTAGCACACCTAAGCAATAACTTTGCAGTAAAAATCGTTATATAGGTATCAACTTTCATCATGACCTGACAGCCACAGAAAACTGTGCAGCCATTGTATGGAAGAATTATAGAACTTTTCAAAAGTAAAACTTATGAGCAAGGACATTTCTCTCAAATCAATAGTTGATTTTGAAAATGACAAAATCAACTTCTATATTCCCCGCTATCAGCGAGGATATAGATGGAAAAGCCGACAAGTCAGTCAGCTGATAGATGATATTGACTCTTTTAGTCCCACCGAATCCACTCCTTTCTATTTTCTTCAAGCATTAGCTGTTGCTAAAGATATAGAGAATAATAGAGTCAATGTAGTGGATGGCCAACAGCGACTTACCACGTTAAAGCTGATACTCGGTGAGGAAAGTGGCGAGTTACCTATTGACTATGCCCGTGACGCGAACAAGGATCTCGATCAGTATTTCAAGTGTATAGCCAAAGACGTTATTAAGGAAAAATTGGGTGAGATTGGAACCGAAAGAAGAGCCGAATTCTGCAAAAAGACAAAAGAGTGTTGCAAATTTCTCTACTATGAAGTTGGCAAAGACAAGGAATTATCAACCTTCTTTGAACTTAATAGTGGCAAAATCCCTGCAAAGGATTCTGAATTGGTGAAATGCGTCATGCTGACCTTAGGAAAAGACGAGTCCTCCGATATAACCAATGCACGTGCTGTCGAATGGGATGAGATTGAGCGTAAACTCAACGATAATAGTTTCTTTTCATTTTGCACACCTAGAGATACTTGGAGAAAAGACGACAGGATGACCGTGTTGTTGCGCTATGCAGGACTGACTCCAACACCGCAAGAACAAAGAGAAGAGGTTTTTCCTTTTCTTACAAGAATCCTTGACGAACTGAAGACCAAGTCGCGTATCACAATTTGGAAAATGATATATTCAGTGTTTTATCGTTTATTAGAATGGTACAACGACCCTCTGATGTATCATGCATTTGGAGCTATTGTTCATCAAAGGAATAATAAAGATATCAAGCCCAAAACAAGAAAGGAGATATTGGATGCCATAGAAAACATGGCAAAATACGAGCACCTAGAAGACAAAGATTGTTACTCCAACTGGGGAGAAGATTTATTTAATTATCTACTGCTCAGCAATGTTGCTTTTTGTTGGAAAAGATGGCCCTATCGATATAGCTTTGAAATGCATCTAAAGGTAGATGCTTGGTCGATTGAGCATATATTTGCAAGAAACCAAAAAGATTTGGGAAAAAAAGAACTAGCGGAGTGGTTAGGCGAAGATTATTCAGAAAGTGCGTTTGACGAATATCAGACAGAATGTAAAAAAGGAAAAGGAGATGATTGGCTAGCTAAAAAACTAGGCAGTAGATACCCGACAACAGAAGATAATTCTATCGGGAATCTTGCATTGTTGCCAAAAGATGCAAACTCCTCGTTAAATAACAAGTTGTTTGAAGGAAAACGGGAAGCTGTTTCTGAATGGGCACGTAATAGTTGGACTGAGTATTGGGCACCTCCTGTCACAGAAGCCGTGTTTATGAAATCACTCCCTGGATTAAAGATGACAGATCCATATTGGTCAGAAGAAGATAAAAAAGCTTATCGAAATTCTATGAGCAAGGACATCGATAGTTTTATTGACAAATTAAAGAATCCTGTAAAAATATGAAAAATGATATTTTAAAGCACTATATAGAAGTACCAGACAATTTGTTTGCACTATTGTCCAGGTATCGTGTGGTTATTCCTGGCATTCAACGCCACTATGTCCAGGGAGCCAATAATCCCAAGGCCGAAAGCGTACGTAAACAGTTTATAAAAGAAATCTTCACTGCAATAGAAAAAAAGCAGAATGAATTCAATCTGCATTTCATCTATGGCCCCATCAACACTAATGTAGAAGATTCTTTTGTACCCGTAGATGGTCAGCAACGCCTGACCACCTTATGGCTGATTGCAAGATACGCAGCGGAAAAGGCAGAACCTTCTGATCGCAAGGATCTACTGAGCTTACTTTCTCGTTTTACCTATGAAGACAGAATCAATGCTAAACGATTCTGCCAGGCATTGACTTGTGAAGACTCGAGATGGGACATTACCCAAGACCCGAATCCTGATATCCTTTGTCAGGATTGGTTTGTGGACTATTGGAAAGAGGATGAAACTGTAGCTTCTATGATAAGAATGCTTTCCACTATTTATGAAGAATGGAATAAACACCAAGAGTCCATCACAGCAGAGGATATTTTGGAGGCCATTGCCTCAAAAATCAGATTTAATCTGAAGATAGATGCCTTTGGTGATGATATCTACATGAAGATGAATGCCCGTGGACTGCAATTGACACAATGGGAGAACTTCAAAGGCAAATTCTCTGAAGACTTATGCGAAGATAAAAAAGAGTGGTGGGTTAAAGAGATGGAAGAGCTTTCCAATCGTTTTTTCACTTGTTCAGACGAACAACACGAATTGCCGGATAATGCTTTCTTCGCTTTGTATGCACGAATCATGGCCTACGAATCTGGCGTGGATTGCGGTAACAGCATCAAGGAACTTGCAGCATACACCCACAATCATAATACCTGGAGTCAGATAGAACTTCCATTTGTTCCCTATTCTGATTTTTCAGATATCATTAATAACGAATCCATCGCTTCTACTGTTCCTGCCACATGTGTCAAGATGATAAAAACTGTTCTGGCCAGCGCCCAAAACATAGTACCCTATTTTGGAGATAGTAAATTATTTGATACATTCTTTCATCCCCAAAACGGAAATGAACTCGACTTCACACTATGTTGTTATGAATATTTTAAGAAATTCGTCAATGAGGATGTGGATACCACCCATTTCTTGAAAGCTCTGCGCTTAATGTGGAACATTCTCGAAAATGTAGATAAGCAATACGAGAAAAAAACAGACAATCGGATTGAACTTGTCAAAAAATTCATTGACTTAGGGGACCAAACATTGTACTCTCCCCAAATCAAAGAAATAGAAAAAGAAATAGAAAAAGCTCCAGAGCAAGCGAAAGAGGAAGCAGAAAAGGCAAAACAAATGCATTGTAATGACAAATCCATGCCAAATGATTGGAATGAGGAAACACTTAAACCATGGAGTAATTGGAACGATGCAATAGAGAAAGCTGAAGAATGTGCGTTCTTTCATGGTTCCATCCGTTTCCTTTACGAAAAAAATAGCAATGGGAAAACCACTTGGGAGAATTTCGCTACCAAACTCAGTAATTGCATGGACCTCTTTGTCTCAGAAGGTCTTTCAGAAGACAAGAAGGTGAAAGCTAACCAAGTGCTTATTTCTCATTGCGAAGATTGGAAAAAACTCATACGGAAACCGGTATTTGATGCAAAAAATGAGAGTTGGAAGCAAGTTCTAACAGACTCTTCGCTTTCAGAATGTGTTAATGGTCTGCTTTTATCACCGAATGAAATTGTAGATAATCATAATGAGATTATACAGATTTTAATCGATGATGCAATATGGAAGAATCTCATAAAGGAGACTCCTGGATATGAGCTTGAATGGAAGGCCAACTCTCCATCGTTATGGTTAAACAGGTATCTATATTTAACGCTGAAATTGAAGCGCAACAATCGTGAAGACATCTTAGATGCATTTATTAACGATTCTAAAGTTACATTCGATGCACCAGAAGAAGAACGATATAGGACAATAAAAGGCAAAAATTACTATTTTGCAGTACCTATGTGGTTTACGTATAAATACAAAGGTAAAGAATACCATTTTGCTTGGCAAACATGGGGAAACATAGATATGTATGATAATAGTTGGGAAAGATTATTCGATCAATACGACGGAGAGATGGCTAATAATTTCACCATCCATATTGACGAAGAAACAGACCACGACTCTTCCTATTACATCAAGAAGATTGAAAAGTGCATCGACTGTTACGAGAAAATTCATAACAAATAAAAGAAACAGAATATGGCTATCAATCAATTGAACAAATATGTCTGGCTCGTGGAAACCATCCATCGGGCTAGAAAAAGGGGCGGCATCACCTTAAAGGAAATCCAAAGCAGATGGAAGGAGTCTGATCTCAGCGAAGGAACGGAACTCTCTCGCCGTACCTTCATCAACAACCTCCATTCCATCGAGGAACTGTTTGAAATCAGCATCTGCTGTGGCAGCGGATACCGCTATTACATTGAGTATGGCGACTGCTTCGAGGAAGGAAGTGCCAGAAGTTGGATGCTCAATGCCTTCTCCCTCAATGCCATGGTTGGCAACAGTCACAAGCTCAAGAATCGTGTACTCCTGGAAGATATGCCTTCTGGCAGAAACTATCTGGAAGACATCATCAAGGCAATGCGTGACAACCGCGTCATCTCCATATCCTACTATAGCTTCAATACAGAGGAGTATCATGAATTTGATATTCATCCCTATTTCGTGAAGGCTTTCAAGAAGCGTTGGTATGTGGTGGCTTACAGTCCTGGAACAGATGACATCCGATGCTATGCACTCGACCGTATGGAGAATGTCATCATCTCTGAAGAAACATTCAAATTGCCTGAGGATCTGGATCCTGCTGAATATTTCAAGGATTGCTTCGGCATCATCAACAACGAGGACTCTGAGGTGCAAAAGGTGGTACTCAAGGTGGATGCATTCCAAAGCAACTATATCCGCAACCTTCCTCTCCATACCTCACAAAAGGAAACGGAGCGCACAGATGAATATTCTATCTTTGAATACCATCTGAAGCCTGAATTCGATTTTGAACAGGAGATATTCTCCAACATGGATACCATGGAAGTATTGGAACCTCAATGGCTAAGGGAGGATATTTCCGAAAAATTGAGAAATCTCACAAAGAAATACCAGATTTAATCTATCAAGAAATATCAAATACAATCTATCAAGAAATATCAGATACAATCATCTGAAACTAGGAAAAAAAGGCGGCAAATACATTTTTTCGTATTACCGCCTTTTCTTTATGGGTGATGCATCAGAACCCAACCTTTCTCTTGGGGGTTCTTCCTTCCAGCCTTTCACTATCGCAATACCCGACAAGAGATTTGAGCATATTCGCCGGTTTGCCATGCAAAATGGATTGGATGGTATAATGGCGGGCAATGTTCTCTATCTCTCCACCACTGAAATCAAATCTAGCGGCAAGGAAAGAAGCATCAGCATCATTCAAAGATGGTATCATCGTTTGCCAAATCTGTAAACGACCATGCAAATCAGGCTTTTCAAACTTCACTTTATAGAGGAAACGACGCTCGAAAGCCTTGTCCATATTCTCGGCAAGATTGGTTGTGGCTATAAGAATGCCATCAAGCTGCTCTATCTCCTGAAGAATGATGTTCTGGATATTGTTCTCCAGTTTATCCACAGCCTTCTCTGCACCCACCATACGCTTACCGATGATGGCATCTGCCTCATTGAAGAGCAGAATAGGAGTCTTTGCCGATTGTTTCACCATCTTTCTGTAATCATCAAAGATACCCTTGATGTTCTTTTCGCTCTCCCCTACCCACATACTCTTGATATCCGAGATGTTAACCTGGATAAGGTCACGACCCGTTTTCCTGGCTATCTGAAGAACCGTCTCCGTCTTTCCGGTACCTGGTGCACCATAGAATAGGCAGGCAAAGCCACTTCTGAAATTGGTTTCCTTCAAGCGGTCTCGGATACCCTGGAAATTCTTTTCATCCAAAAGAGCTGCGAGTTCTTCTACCAGTTTGCGTTCCTTATCGTTGTAAAACAGCTGTTTAGGCTTGATACTCTCAAAGGATAACATGCCACCTTTAGGACGGGAGCCTCGTATAGCAGAAAGGTTCATCTCCGAAAAGAGCAGCTTCTTCGCATTGTCTGTAATCTTAAAGGATTCCCTGTCGGCAAAGCCGTCATTGTTGGTATATTCAATGAACTTTTTCTGCAAGAAACGATGGTTGCCTTGGCTAAGGTCTCGCTTAGCCCATCGCCAGACCGACTCACCTTCCTCATAGATAAAATCCAAGTCATGGCAACGGATGTCATCATCGCCATCAATAACAAAAAGTGTACACAACAAGATGAAAAGCGGAAAATCTTTATCCTCCACATTTATATCATACAATGCCATTGCCTTGACAAATGCCAGGTTGCTATTCTTGACAACCAGCGCTCTGAGTTTCTTTCTCAAAACCAGTTTGTTCAGTTTTTCGCAGCGGCATTTCGAGAAAAGTTCATCAAACTTATCAAACAGTTCTCTAGCTGTGAATTCATCCACATCCGAAGGAATATATCGCTGATTATGCTGGAATGCCTCCATCACCTCCATCGGGATGCTATAGCTGAGTCCTTCAATCCGATTCTGACAAACATATTCCTTATCGATAAGTTTCTGAGTTTCGTTGGAATATCTGAGCAATGTTAGGATTCTGCAATCCAGGTATTCCGTCAAATCAGAAAACCGGATTTGGGTATCATAGCACCGGTCGGCAAAGAGGGCCATAATAACACTTGCTCGCTTGGAGATACACAATTTATCAGAAACAAAACCAAGATACGGATCTGCTTCCTGATAAAACTCTTCTCCAAGAGAAGACCCTTTTGCCTTTTCTACGATTATCTCGAAGGCCTGGAGCAAGTCTATCTGCTCCACATCTTTTTTATCTGATATTTGCTTTACCATCATCATACGACATTAATACTTTCATTTTTGGATGCAAAATTAAGATGTACCTATGAAAGTTGGTTTCACAGATTGAGATTTTTTCTTCTGCGTAGCATTTTTGATGGCTATGAATACCTTTTAGTGGTTTTCTTCCAAAACCCGTTCTATTTTGCGTATCCAGTTCTCATCGATTTCCACTTTCTCTGCATAAGACTGGAAGTTCATCACTACGTCTTCCACTTCTTCTATGATACTAGAAGCATTTCTGATATCCTGTCTTTGTGCAAAAAGCATCAAATCCTGCTTCGTTATATTCTTTCGCTTGCCAAGAACCGTAAGTTCATGGTTACGATAGAAATGCGAATCAGGATCGGCGGAAAACACGATGTCGTAAGCTGGCGATATATGCCATTCTCCATTGGGGTACATCACAAATGAGAAATTCTTGGTATGGTCATCAACATTCTCTGCAAGAACATTAAATACCATTCTCCTATATTGCTGACTCTGCTCTTCAGCAGACAAATTCAGTTTTCTACCCACAACAAACAGATCTTCGTAAGTATCAGCCAAGGAACTCATGGCAGCTAAAGTCTGAGTATATATTTTTCTACCCTCCACTCTATCAAAGCGTTGGGTCAGGAAATTCTGAGTTCCTTCAATCTCAACCAAACGAGAAGGCATCATGTCAATACCGGCATCCTTGGCCATCAGATAATAAGCCATCTCTACCCTAGTAAAAGGAAGTTCATTTTTCCTGCTTGTATCAAACTTCAATATATAGTGCTTAAAGTTGGTTGGCAAATCGGCTTGACCTGAACGAATAATACCTGTAGTTTCATCCATGCCGATAATCGCCTTAGGACGCTGACCACCAGCGGAAGTTCCCACCTTGTACAAATCTTCCAGAATAAGACTGTTGCTCATATCAATGTTCACATCCTGCCCGTCCAGAAATATCTTATTGGCAAGTTCATAAAGTGAAGCCAACTCGAAATTTACAGATGCATCCTCCTGGATATGAGCAGGTTGAAATTCCAAGGCACCCATTGCTCTCTTACCGATAAAAGACAGTCTATCCACTGCATTTACCATTTTGGATTTCAGATGATTGGCTTCCATCCATTTCTGAAAGACCATATTTCCCCAATGGTCAGGCAGAGAATCTGCTATGAACTCAGGCAAACCTGCATAAAGTTTTTCTCTGTTTCCTGACATAGGGAAAGTTCTTTGAACATAAACAGAATCCAACGGTGCTACCAATGGTGCAATATTCCATCCATATTGCATAAAATCCTTGTCAAATTGGAAGACAGAGCAGCCCCGCTTGTCATCCCAAGACAACAAGCCCACATTCTTATCCCATAAATTCACCTGCACAACATTATCTTTCATGTCTTACCCTTTCCTTCTTTTCATTCATTTTCTTCACTTGGCTAGGCAGCATTGGCAGTGGCGGCAAGAGTTTCTCTGCTTCCTGCAGGAATCCAATGCTCCTCAACAGAGAAAGAATAGTGCCAAAGCCTATGTTCTTAGCTTCGCCTTTTTCAAACTGGCTAATGGTGAAAATGCTCACACCAGCCTTTACAGCCACCTCTTTCTGAGTGAGATTGCTGAACAGACGATATTGCTTGAATCGTCCTCCTAATTCTGATATAATCTCAGAATTAGACTTTGCCTCTATACCATATTCCGTAATCATGCTGCAAATATAGTTATTTCTTTATTTATCTCCAAATATAGGGTTAAATATTTAAATATCTTTAGTTATTTGAAAGAAAACTATGAAAGAGATAAAGGAGTAAGGAAACTATATAAAAAATCCGAAACAGATAGCTGCCAATGCTTCTATTTCGGATTATCTTTTCGTTTTCTTTTTTCTTTCTTATTCGGTTCTTCCGCTTTTCTCGCTTGATTAATGTTGGCTTCATACCATGGATCCTTGATGGTTGCTCCTTCTGTTGCCTTCACATAGATGAACTTCAATCGCTTTACTTTGCTGAGTTCATCCCAATGGATTCTGCCTTGGTGACGTGAGATGTCAATACCATCATAGCTGCCAGAATATTGTCCCGATGTCAGGTCGTGAGTGGACCATTGATATCTTATCATGGTTTTCTTTTTCTTCTAAAAAACTTTTCAGAACTTTTTTATTCTCACATGGCAATATGGCTCACCGCCGGTTTTCTCGTAGTAGTGCTGGTGGTAGGCTTCGCCAATATAGTTTGCATAGACTCTCATACGATACCTCTTCGGGATTGAACTCCACAATGATGGCTTCTACATGATAGTGCATAGGTACAAACAATCCTATCTGGAATTGCTCGATGAACTGTCTTGCACCGCGGGTATATCCATTACCTATGCGCCCATCCACAGGAAACATGACCAGATCAAAGCTATCTGTGATTTTTCTGATGTCTTTCAGTTCGTCTATGTATTGCTGCTCGTCTTTTAGAGGGTCTATCTCACCGAACTCCATACTCCATATAGTTCCGCCATTATAGTTGTCACTCAAGAACCTGGCGTACCAATTGTTCAAATCGCCTGCATGGAAGATACGTTTTCCTTCAACCTCTACTATCCATGAAACTCCACTGTCATTGCTGCCAGCAGCTATCACCTTTATAATTTTGTCGCACCAACCATCTCCCTTTACCATCAAGATATCCGCTTCGTCTCTATGGCAACCATGGTGACGGACGATATCCTTGGAAAGGATATATACAAAAGGGGTATTGGGATAGAGCTTGCGCCAGGCAAATATCTCCCTGGAGAAATGATCTCCGTGGAAATGACTCGCAAAAACATAAACCGGCTTACCCTTGGACAGAATCTCCGGCAAGCAAATGGTGGGATCCATCCAATAGTCAAAAACCAATATGCAGGAGTGGATCTCCACTGCAAAACCACTATGGAATATATATGTCAGTTTCAGATTTCGCAAGATAAAGTACAATATCGCATTCTTATTTATAATATATTATACTTTTATTGAACTTTTCTTTGAGTTTTGCCATATTTTCATTAACTTTGCCAGCAAAATATCATTAAGGTTATGACTATAGAAGAAGCTATCAAGCAAAGACATAGTGTAAGAAAGTACACCCACAAGCCTCTTTCAAAAGAGATTGTAGAAATACTCGAAGAAAAGATCGATGAATGCAACGAAAAGGGTAGGCTGCATATACAGCTAGTTACTCAGGAAACGAAGGCCTTCACCGGTATCATGTCATATGGAAAATTTCATGGCGTGGAGAACTATCTCGTAATGGCAGGCAAGAAGGCTGATGATCTTGATGAGCGTATTGGTTATTACGGCGAGCAGCTTGTATTGCTTGCTCAAACCTTAGGGCTCAGTACCTGCTGGGTTGGATTAAGTTATCGAAAGGTGAAGGAAGCCTACCATATTGAAGAAGGGGAGAAGTTGGCGTGCATGATTGCCTTGGGATATGGCGAGACGAAAGGTGTCTGTCACAAAATCAAGACCATTGAACAGGTGAGCAATGCAACCGCCGATTCGCCTTCATGGTTTAGAAAGGGCGTGGAAGCTGCTCTTCTAGCTCCAACAGCCATCAATCAGCAGAAGTTCTCGTTCCTCCTTCAATCTCAGGAAAGCCCAGGAGTCAGAGGCAAGGCTAAAGTTCTTGCCAAGAAAGGCTTCTCAATGGTAGGATATACCAAAATGGATCTCGGCATCGCCAAGCTTCACTTTGAAATTGGTGCAGGAAAAGAGAACTTTGAGTGGGAGTAAGGAAAGGATCGTGGCCTTACTTGACAAAAAGCATCAATAGAGCCATATTCATGTTACCCTTTAAAATAAACGTATTATGCAGATATTATTGGCAAATGCCAAAATCATGTTTGATAAGGCAGATAGGGCAGCTGTTTCAAAGCCACTTTTCCAATCTGTGGCCGATATGTTGGCTGCAGAAATGGCTAAGCTGGATGTAGAGGAATTGGCTAGGCAACTTGATTGCAGCCACAAGATAGCTTCGGAAAACTGGAAACGCTATCGTAATTTTATGGCTGCAGAGAAGATGCCTGCCATTCTTTCATACAATGGACAAGCGTATAAGCATCTACGTGCCAACACCTTGGGAGAAGAATCCCTGGAGTATGCCCAGAAACATCTCTGGATTACCTGCTTTCTCTATGGATTGCTTCGGCCGATGGATGGCATCGTGCCTTATCGTATGGAGCATTGTGTGACGCTTGAAGCTACAAACGACAAGCCAATCAATCGATTTTGGAAAGATAAACTGACCGATGTTCTTATCAACAGTGTGAAAGCAGACGATGGCATTCTTATCCATCTCTCCACAGCAGAATATGAACATCTATTTGATTGGAAGAGAATTTGCGGAGAAGTGAAAGTCATCCAGCCCCTCTTTTATGTTCGCCAGAAGAATGGCAGATTGAAGATGCAGGCTGTATGGGCTAAATCCTGCCGTGGAGCTATGGTAAGATATATTCTAAGCAACCAAATTACTACTCCAGAAGAATTGGCAGCCTTCTGTTACGAAGGTTTTGAATACGCACCAGAATTAGGAGAAACCGCTTTTCCGCATTTCGTTTGTAATAGAACAAAATAGTTTTTTTCTATGCGAATGATATGATGAGAGTGCAAAAGAATTTACATAGTGAGTGGAAAGTATTAATTAAAACAAAATATTGTATAAGTTAAAGTACTGTTTTCGTTCATCATAATGAATAAAAACAGTACTTTAACTTATTTTTTTCGTTCCTAGTATATTCTAACATCACAAAAGAAGATTTTCAGATGCCAAAAGAAGATTTTCAGATGCCAAAAGAAGATTTTCAGATGCCAAAATTGTGGGCACGAGACCTAAGTATACGAGGAACGGGGTTAATTGCTCAGCACATAGAAGCCAGGGGTTGCCCATGATGGTGAACCTGGGGTCATAGCTAGATCACAAAAACCAGCACCGAGTATAAAACTCAGTAAAGAAATGCATCCTGTCGTGGTTCTAGTGGCATCGGATTCTACTTTGTATTCTTTCATAACTATTGCTATTTATATGTTATGTGTACAAAAGTAACAAACAGAATTGAAACTGCCAAGAAAAAAGGAAGAAAACACACTAAAAACAAAAATATTTCTTACTACGCAGAAAGGCTGCACACCTATTAACGTGCCGCAACACCATCATTCAATGTGCCTGGGCTGCCAGTCGTCAGAAAGACTGTTTCTTCAGTAGGTTCTCGTATCACCAAACAATTGTGAGAAGAAAGAACAAAATGAAGGTGATTGTTGCTGTGGCGACAAAGTTACTTGTCGCCGTATGACATGTCTTACATGACAAGACAGACTATGTCAACTTCAAACCAGATCGTGAAGAGTCCGCCAACAACGGATGACCTGATATACCTTCCATGATAAAGCTATTATCTTTGTGATGGTTTTAGACCTCGTTTGCAAATTAACTTAATGTCATGGGAGGCTATGGAAGTCAGTATGAGTAAATACTCGAAGAGGAAAGATACGATTTTTATGTTAAACCAGCAATTGATTTGAAGATTTTTGTTATCTTTGCAGAAGATTTGAATTACTGGGTATAATATTGACGAGTTTTTTGAAAAGACAAAGGAACATACAATGATAGATACAAGACTGAAAGTTTTCAGAAGTGTGGCAACACTCCTGAGTTTCACTAAGGCTGCCAACGAACTATTCATCAGTCAGCCTGCCATCAGCAAGCACATACAGGAGCTTGAAAAGGAATATGGGGTGCAACTGTTCGACAGAATCGGCAATCGCATCCAGCTCACCCGTGCCGGACAACTTATGCTTGACCATGCCTGCAAGATTATCAATGCCTATCAGAATCTCGATTTCGACATGAAGAAGCTCACAGAGAAATCAGGTGGCGAACTGCGCATCGGAGCCAGTACCACCATCTCGCAATATGTTCTCCCCGAACTGATTGCTGAATTCAGGAAGCAATATCCCGATATTCGTCTTACCCTGCTCAGCGGAAATTCTCATGAGATAGAGGACGCTCTTGCTGCTGGAAGAATAGACCTAGGTATGGTGGAAGGAATCAAGCGTCAGCCCACCTTTAAATACACTCCTTTCATGAAAGATGAGCTGGTGGCGTTCGTACATTGTTCTAATCCCCTAGCCCAACAAGATGAGATTTCCCTGGAATTTCTCAAACAGATACCTATTGTGCTGCGTGAATTAGGCTCCGGAACTTTGGATGTCATCCAAAAAGCCCTCCAAAAAAAAGGAATTGATCTTTCTGATCTGAACATTGAGATGAATCTGGGAACCACAGAGGGCATCAAGCATTTCGTGGAACATTCCTTAAGCATGGGTATCATCAGCATAAGAGCCATCTACAGGAGTATCTATGAACAAGTATTCAAGGTTCTGGAAATTGAGAATCTGAAGATAGAACGAGAATTTCTGTTTGTTGAGAAGAGAGGCGAGACTGCCAAACTTCAGCAGACATTCAAGAGATTCATAACCAAAGGTTATAAAGTATAGTTATTATGTATATGCAACATCTCATTATTTTTCGTACCTTTGCACCCGCTTTTCAAAAGCAAATAACCGACAAAAAAGAAAAATATGAGATTATCAGAACAAAGAAGCAGTATGCTGCATGGCGTATTGCTCATCGCACTCTTCGCATGCGCTGCCTTCTACATCGGTGGTATGGACTGGGTGAAAGCTCTTTCGTTTAGCCCCATGGTGGTGGGCATCATCATTGGTATGCTCTATGCCAATAGTTTACGTAACAACCTGCCCGACACCTGGGTACCGGGCATCAAGTTTTGCAGCAAGCGAATCCTCCGCACAGGCATCATCCTTTATGGTTTCAAGCTCACCTTCCAGGATGTGATGGCTGTGGGCTTCTCTGCCATCGTGATGGATGCCATCATTGTATGCGGCACCATCGGCTTGGGAATTCTGTTGGGAAGACTCCTGAAAATAGACCGCAGCATCGCACTGCTCACCGCTTGCGGAAGTGCCATCTGTGGAGCTGCAGCAGTATTGGGTGTGGATGGGGCCATTCGTCCGAAACCTTACAAGACGGCAGTAGCCGTAGCCACCGTAGTCATCTTTGGAACATTATCTATGTTCCTCTACCCTATTCTCTACAGAGCTGGCATCTTTGACCTATCACCAGATATGATGGGACTCTTTACGGGTTCCACCCTTCATGAAGTAGCCCATGTGGTAGGTGCAGCCAATGCCATGGGAGCCGAGGTGAGCAACAATGCCATCATTGTAAAGATGATAAGGGTGATGATGCTGGTACCGGTATTACTGGTGATTGCATGGACCGTTGCTAGGGATGTTGCCAAAAGAGACTGTTTGGAAAATACTGACACCAACAAGCCTAAAATCAGCATTCCATGGTTTGCCATTCTCTTTCTGGTAGTGATCGGATTCAATTCTCTTGGGTTGCTTCCGGAAAGCATAGTGGATTGGATTAACCAACTGGATACTTTCCTTCTGACCATGGCCATGGCTGCATTGGGAGCCGAAACAAGCTTTGACAAATTCAAGAAAGCCGGCATTAAGCCTTTCCTCTTGGCTGCCATCCTTTATGGTTGGCTCATTGGAGGTGGATATTGTCTGGTGAAGTTTGCCATTCCATATTTATAATTACGGCAGGCTTTGAAATCCCCACCGCTTAGGATTAATTCCAGCGATGGGGATTTTTTTGTTCATTCAGGAAGAAATATTAATTTAGGAGAATGGTTTCCGCATATCGAAAATCATTAAAAGAGCCTTTTTGGAGGCTAAATATTTATGCATGAGATGTTTATTTTTGAATTTAACTAAAATTTAGAGACACTAGTATTAGCTTATTATTCTGAAAATAAAATATCACTAATTCCATAGTTACAAAAAATCCGCACAACTTTGGGAGTCATGCGGATTCTAATATTTAATGAAGCTGGTAATAATTACAAGTTATTTTGCCACCTTGAATACGGCGGCACTAATGCCTGAAGCCTTGATAGCATCCGTCTTCCGGCCTGGTTTATATACAACCTTTCCTGTAGAAAGAACAGAAACAGGCTTGCCACCTACGGAACTGATGTTGAGAGACACTGCCTTGGCGCTAGGATTCACGACAACAACATACTTCTCTTCACCCAAAGTACGCTCATATACCATCGGATATTCCTGATCCTTCTGGTTCAAGAGCTTCCAATCTCCCTCATTGTCAAGAGCCTTGGCTGAATGGCGCAAAGCGGTCAGCTTACGGGTATATGACAATAGAGAATTCTGATCTCCCTGCTGAGCTTCAACGGTCAACTTTCCATTTTCAGTATCTATAGGGAAGTAGAGCTTATCGGGTGCACTCGTAGAGAATCCGGCATTCTTCCCTTTGGTCCACTGCATCGGAGTACGGGTACCAGAACGCTCATTGCTACCCTCCTTGTTAGGGAGATTCATCTGATACTTCATACCAATTTCATCACCATAATAGATAAATGGAATACCAGGCATGGTGAGGAAGAAGGTCATCGCTACCTTCAGCTGGTCTGGAGTGTTGCGGGTACCAATATTAGGCCGCTGGTAATCGTGGTTGGCAGATGGAACAGCGATGTAGCCGAGATTCTTGGTGGCATTGTATGCCTTGGTATAATTCTCGCTAAATTCCTTGAGCGAACCCTTGCCCTGCTTGTCGAAATAGCAGTTCTGATAGCTATTCTCCCACTTGCCCCAAGGAGTCTTGCGGTCGAAGAACAGGGAGGCATAGCCTTTGAGACCGAAATGAATGTAGAAATCGATGTTGAAACCGGCAGGGATGGCTTGCTGCGGATTAGCCCATTCTGAAATCAGGACGGTCTCAGGATAGTATTGATCCTTCCATGCACGCATCTCATTCCAAAGTTTGGAAACCTCCTTCTTGTCAGGGTCGTTCTTGATGAGCGATGATGCCATATCAACACGGAATCCATCTACACCCTTATCAAACCAGAATGCCATGATGTTACGTATCTCCCTGCGGACAGCCTGTGGTCCAGGAGCATCTACCCCCTGCTCCCAAGGATGATTTGGGTCTGGATGAGCAAAACCATAGTTCAAGGCTGGCTGGCACTCGAAGAAATTCTTCTCGTAATACTTGGCACGAGGAGCATTCGCCTCCACATATCTGCCTCGGGTACTAGACTCCGGACTTGCCTCCTGATGACGGGCTTCTATTTCTTTCTTCTCGCTCTCAGGGATATCATTCATCCAGATATAATAGTCGCTGTAACGCTGGTTAGGATCTTTCTCGGAAGACTCCTTGAACCAGGCACACTTGGTACTGGAATGTCCTGCCACCAGGTCGAGACAAACCTTCATGCCACGCTTATGGGCCTCATTGACCAATGTAACCAAATCGGTATTGGTTCCGAATCGAGGATCCACCTGATAGAAGTCGATGACATCATATCCACCGTCAAACCATCCCGACTCAAAGATCGGATTGAGCCAGAGGGCATTCACTCCCAGCGACTTGATGTAATCCAACTTGGAAGTAATACCCGGCAGGTCGCCAATACCATTACCATCAGTATCCATATAGGAAGATGGATAAATCTGATAGAAAAGTGCATCACTCAGCCAAGCCGGTCCCTTCTTCTGTTCAGCCTCAGCAGAAAGTGTGGTTGCCGCCAAGGCGGCAACCAACAGCATTTTATTCATTCTTTTCATGAGCATCATTATTATATTAAGAAAAACTCTCTCATAATAACTCAGAAACATTCATTTTATTGTGCAAGAAGGCTAATTGCAAATCCGCCACCTGCAACGGAGTTCAACTTCAAGACCGACTTACTGGTCACAGTTTTCTTTGTGATGAAATAAGCCTGAGGATTGGTCTTGTAGTTGGCATTCTTTGCATCCTGATAGATGGTAGCCACATACTTCTTGCCCTTGTCGAGGAAATCGAGCTTTACGGTAGACTGATGAGCCTTCATGCCCGTAACGCCACCGACAAACCAGTTATCAGTACCCTTTGCCTTGCGGGCAGCGGTGATATACTCCATTGGTTCAGCCTCCAAATAGATAGACTTGTCCCAATCTACAGCCACATCCTTGATAAACTGGAAGGCATCCATGTGCTTCTCGTAATTCTCTGGGAAATCGGCAGCCATCTGCAATGGACTGTACATAGTTACATAAAGTGCCAACTGACCGCAGATGGTAGAGTTGCAATGTGAACCATTGGCGCAATCCATCTCAAAGATACCCGGTGTATAATCCATCGGACCACCCTGCAGACGGGTGAAAGGCAAGATGGCGGTATGTCCCGGTTTGGTACCTCCGAAAGCCTGATATTCAGTACCGCGAGCACTCTCGTTGCCAATCAGGTTAGGATAAGTGCGGCAGAGACCGGTAGGACGCACAGCCTCATGGGCATTTACCATGATTTGATAATCGGCAGCACGGGTTACGGCATGCTGATAGTGATTGATTTCCAACTGACTGTAGTGATGCTCGCCACGAGGAATGATATTGCCCACATAACCGCTCTTTACAGCATCGTAGCCATAATCCTTCATCAACTGGTAAGCTCTGTCCATATACTTCTCGTAGTTCATCACAGAAGAAGAGGTTTCATGATGCATAATGAGCTTCACTCCCTTGGAATGTGCATACTCATTGAGCGCCTTGATGTCGAAATCAGGATATGGAGTCAGGAAATCGAATACCTTTTCCTTCATATAACCACTCCAGTCTTCCCAACCGATGTTCCATCCTTCAACCAAGACTGCATCGAAACCATGGGCTGCAGCAAAGTCGATGTAACGGCGTACATTGGCATTGTTGGCAGAATGTTTGCCCGATGGCTTAGCATGTACATAGTCGGTTCCATCCAACTTCACGGTAGGATAATCATGGGTATAAGCCCACTCTCCCTTACCTGAAATCATCTCCCACCATACACCTACATACTTTACAGGATGAATCCAGGAGGTATCCTTGATCTTGCAAGGCTCATTGAGATTGAGAATCAGATTGGAAGACAGCACCTTGCGGGCATCATTCGTAATGAGCATCGTACGCCAAGGGCTCTTGAACGGAGTCTGCACATATCCCTTCATTCCCTGGGCATCAGGGGTAAGCCAAGAGGTAAAAGTCATGGTCTTGTCATCCAGGTTCAGATGCATGGCTGGATAATCTACCAGGGCAGCCTCATGCAGATTGATGTAGATACCGTCATCTGTCTTCAACTGGAGTGAGGTCTGTACACCGGTATCTGAAAAGACAGTCTGTGAGAGATTGCTGCTGACAGCAGCATGCAAAGCTGGACGGATGCCCGACAGGCGGGTCTTGGTGTATTCATATTCCTGGGTATCGTAATCACCAGGAATCCACCAGGCAGTATGATCGCCCGTCATGGCAAACTCAGTACGCTCTTCCTTGATGGTAAAGTAGTTGAGACTGCCTTTCTGAGGGAACTCATAGCGCAATCCTACTCCATCGTCATAGACACGGAAACGAACATTCATATAACTGTCGGTGGAATTCTGCTTCAACTCTACCAGCATATCATTATAATGATTGCGGATCGACTTGTTCTCTCCCCAAACAGGAGTCCAGGTCTCGTCGAAAGTAGAAGTTTTCTCATTAATGACACTAAAATCAGAAAGCAGATCCTTGCCATCCTTGCCGCCCTTGGCGAGCTGATAACCCAGACGGCTAGGCTTGATGATGGTCTTGCCCTGATAAGTCACACTATAGGTAGGCACTGTGCCATCCAAGGTAAAATTCACCTTGATCTGTCCGTTAGGAGAAGTGATGTCTCCTGCATCTGCCGAGATGCCAAAAGCCATCAGAAGGCTTGCGAGCAAAAAAAGTTTTTTCATATTTTTTTATTTGTATGTTTGTAATATTCAATACCGAATTCATATAAAATTAAAAATCTCCTTGGTACGCTCCAATGAGAAATGTTTCCTCATTGGAGCTAATCATTACTTGGTATAGCCAGGATTCTGGTTGAGTTTCTTGTTCAAGTTGAGCACGGCATAAGGGATTGGATAAACCATGGTATAGCCCTGCGTATCATCATTGTAATCACCTGCAGAAGCATTGTGGGTCACACCCTTGAAGCGGTCTGCAGTAGGTTCTGTAAATGTACAGAATCTGATCTGGTCTTGGCGGCGTACTCCCTCCCAAGCCAGTTCCAGCATACGTTCGTTCAGGATATCGTTGAGCGTAAGTTCTGTTCGAGGTGTAGCAGCAGCACGGGAACGAACCTCATTCACTATCGTGAGCGCATCAGCCTTGTTACCCATACGATACTCAGCCTCAGCCTTCAGGAGCAAGGCATCAGCATAACGCCAGATTACCAAGTCGTTGTTGAAGCTATACTGCTGGGTAGTGGACTTGTCAAACTCATACTTCTTCATTCTGGCACCGGCACACTTCATGGCATGAGGGTCATCGGTAGCAGTGAAATCCACCTTTACAGCCAATGGCATATACTCCAGTGGCTTGTCAGTGGCACCGTCCTCTACAGCTTTTCCTGTCTCCTCCATATAATCCTTGTCGGTATAGAAGTTGAGTTTCAGACGAGGGTCCGGATTAGCCGTTCCATAGCCATATACCAGCATCTGCTGCTTGGAAGAGCAGGCTCCATTCCAGCCCTGGTAACCGATGGCACCACCATGGTTGTAATGCAAGGTGCGCACGATGTTGTAATCCTCTATCTTATAGTTGACGCAATCATTTGGGCGGGTCCAGATATTCTCCACGGAATTCTGGTTGGCTACGATGAAGTTATCTGCATAGCTAGGCTGCAGGCGGTAACCCAAACTGGCAATCTGGTCAGCACAATAGGCTGCTGTTTCCCACGCATTGCGAGTTTCACCATCCAAAGTGATATTAATATTTTTGCCCATTTCAGAAACAGTCTTTCCCTGCTCCTCGCTGGCAGTAGCCTTGCCGCTCTTGTCTGTTCCAACAAAGGCACTGTAGCTGGTTGGAGTGGTATCATCGATGGTATAGACCGGTGCATTGATGGCACACTTAGCCATACACATATATGCCACAGCCTTGGTGATACGGCCATAATATTCACCCTCGTTCTGACTCTTACTGTCTGAAAGATGAGGAATGCATTCAGCCAATTCTGAAGTAACAAACTTGAAGACATCAGAACGGTTAGACTGTTCCACCTCGTTGGCACTCACCTGAGAAGAAACAACCAATGGCACCTGTCCAAAGAGATCCATCACATAGTAATAATAGACAGCACGAAGGGCTCTCAATTCATATACATATTCAGCATACTCCGGATGTTCACCCAGGTACTTGTTGAGTCGGTCGATAGAAGAATTGGCAAGACCGATGACACGATACAGGTTGTTCCACACATCGTTATACTTGCTTACAGACGACTCGAAGTTGTGAAGGAAAATGTTCTGCCAGGCTCCACCATCTACCCAGTCACCCTGGCGACCAGGAATCATACTGGCATCAGAAGAGAACTCCTGAAAGGTATGTACCGAGCCACCATCGCTTCCATACAATCCATTTCCGATGGAAGAATATACGTTAGCCACTGTGTTTACATATACCAGCTTAGAGGTACTGAAAGCCTCCTCCTCAGAAAACTTGCTTCGTGGAGTCTCATCCAGTGAGCAACTAGCCAGTAATATCGATGAAAGAAGCATCGAGCCTATAATATATTGTTTCATAACTATAATCCTTTATATATTAATAATGTAGTTCTTGATAAGAATAATATAATCCATTATATACTAGCGTAAACATCTAGAAATTCACAGAGAGCGACAAAGTATAAGTACGGCTCAGAGGATAGATGTTCTTGTCGTCGATACCCAGATTGTCGCCACTGATGGTTGCAGAGTTGATCATTGGAGTCAAGCCCTTGTAACCCGTGAGAGTACAGATATTGTTGACCGACAACGACAGGTGAATGTTGTTGATGAATTTCCACTTGAGCATATCCTTGGTGAAGGTGTAGCCCAGAGAAGCGTATTCGAAGTTCATATAGTCACCCTTTTCCAACCAGTAGTCAGAAATCTGAACATCATAGATTCCCTTACCATTGTTGAGATGCTGTGCACCGCTCAGGATATTATAGGTAGGGAAATTGCTCATATTGCTCAAGGTCATGGATGTGGCATTGTAAATCTTATGACCGAAAGCACCGTTAAACTGCATAGTCAGATTCCAGTTCTTGTACTTGAAGCCCATATCCCAACCGAGGAAGTACTTAGGGATTGCCTGTCCGCAAACCTTGCGGTCGCCACTATCACCCGTATCAATGGTACCATTCTTATCAAGATCTTCGATGATATACTGTCCATTCTCATCGATACCAGTGCAGTGAGGCAGATAGAACACACCAACAGGTTGTCCCTCAATGAGATAGGTAACGCCATTGTTATGCACCAGACCAGCTGCACCTACGGTAGCAACTGGGATATGCTCGCTCGTTGTCATAGGCTGGCCCTTGTAGGTACCACTCAACTTCTTCAGCTTATTCTTCTGATAAGAGAAATTCACACCGGAATTGAAGGTGAAGTCCTTCGTCTTGATGATATCACCACGAACAGCCAGTTCAAATCCCATATTAGTCATGGTACCCATATTAGCCAACAGACGGTCGTAAGTGAATGGAGGCACCGGCACCGTATAGGTATAAAGCATATCTGAAGTCTCAGAAGTGTACCAGTCGAAGGTTACGTTGAGACGCTGCTTGAACATCGACAGGTCGAAACCGGCATCAAATGTCTTCTTTACCTCCCACTTCAGATCAGGGTTGCTGTTAGAGGTAACCGCAAAAGTAGTACTTGTAGCGCCATTGACGGTAGTAACACCATTTGGTTCCATCAGTGCGAGAGAAGTATAAGGATCGATGGCATCCTGATTACCTGTTACGCCATATCCTGCACGAATCTTGAAATTATCTATCTGCTTGATTTTCTTCATCCAAGGCTCATTGCTGATTACCCAGGCCAAGGAAGCTGAAGGGAACCAGCCCCACTTCTGACCATCACCCAGCTTAGAAGAACCATCGGTACGTACATTGACGGTAGCGATGTATTTGTCTGCCAGCATATAGTTGACACGAGCCATATAAGAGCTCAAGGTATATTCTGTGTAGTTAGACTGCAGATTACCCCAGCTCACATTGGCAGCAGCCTTCATGTTATTGAACTTGAAGTAGTTGGTATCAAATCCATGTGCTTCCTGTGAGTTCCAATCGTAGGTGTACTTCTGTCCCTCCATCAGAGCCAAGGCATCAATGTGATGCTTGCCGAAATCCTTGGAGAAATTCACCATGATATTACCCATATAGTCCTTGCGGTTGGTATTGGCGATATAAGCCCATCCGTTACCGTTCAGCTTACCCATCTGGATGTTGTTAGGAATATAGAACTTATTGTCACGGTTCCAATAATTGTATGAACCGAAGGCACTTACAGAGAGCCCGTCGATGATGTTGACAGTTGCCTTGCCATGAACATTTACAGAGGCATCCTTGTAGAAGTCATCAATATCGAGCAATCCCAGCGGATTCCAGATTTCATTGGCAAGCAGATCCTCATCCCATTCCCCCTTGTCGTTTCTCACATTAGGATAGGTAGGGTTATAAGCTGTAGCAGAATAGAACATCTTGTGCATATCATACTGGATATTGCTATTGCGCTGAGAGCCAAACATTCCGAGTTCCAGCTTCAGATGTTTGTCGAAGAGATACTGAGTTCCATCAAGCTTTGCTGTAAAATTCTTCATATCAGAATTCTTCAAGGCTCCCTGGCGGAGTATGAATCCCAAAGAAGCACGCAGACTGGATGTATCCGTACCAGAAGAAAAAGAAATATTATGATTTTGGGTAAGCCCCGTATTGCGCTCTATCTCATCCAGAAAATTGGTATTGCCACCCATATCAGTATAGGTCAATCCCAAAGATTTGGCTGTCTCACGATATTCGGAAGCCGACATCATATCCTGATTCTTATAGACCGTGTTTATACCAAACTGCCCATTGTAGCTAAGGCTGGAATATCCCAGCTTACCTTTGGCTGTGGTAACAACGATGACACCAGAAGCACCACGCGAACCATACTGAGCCGTCTCCGAAGCATCCTTCAGGATGGTCAGACTCTCAATATCACCAGGAGCCAAGGAATTGAACATCGTCATATCAGCAAAGACACCATCAATGATAACCAACGGATCGTTGCCGCCGGAAAGAGAAGATGTACCACGAACTCGAATGCTTGGGGAACTGGTTGGATCACCACCTGCCTGAGAGATGACAACACCAGCTACCTTACCCTTCAAGGCCTCGGCAGGACTGGTTACCACACCCTTGTTCATATCTTCTTTCTTGATGCGGTCAACAGCACCCGACACCGTGCGCTTGCTGCCCACAGCATAACCCACGACAAGCACCTCGTCGAGCACCTCGTCGTTTTCCTTCAGCGTCACATTGATGACATGATTTCCCTTTACCGGAATCTCCTGAGTGCGATATCCCAGATAAGAGAATACCAAGACAGCACCATCCTTCACATTATTAAGCGTGTAACCGCCATCCAAGTCTGATACTGCTCCATTCTTTGTGTCCTTCACCAGAATGCTGGCACCAATAACTGGTTCGCCAGTGGCATCCACCACTTGTCCTTTAATGGTTGCCTGACCAAAAGCATTTAACGTAATCAAGCATCCTGCCATCAGCAGACCTGCTTTCTTTGAAAAGTTCGTTTTATCCATAATTTTATAGGTTTATTATGATTAAAATTGTTTGTTGCTGCAAAAGTACGGCAAAAATCGGTAAGTTGGTGCGAATAGTAGGTTTTTGGTAGATTGCCGACATCTACTACTCTCCTCACCTCTCTGAATATCAATATTTTGCAAATTCTCAAAAAAAACGGCTAGTAGATGCGAGATTCTCAATGTTTTTTATTATTTTTGCAACGGAATCTAAAAACATAGGAAATATGAGACATCTTATCGTTATAATCATCACACTTCTGATGCTCCAGCCGATATACGTAAAAGGAGACAACACCCAGCTCTACGAGCAACTGGATGCTGCCCTGGCACAACGTGCGCATTACGTAGAGTTAAAAGAGAAAAGCTTGAATGACATCAAGCAAGGTGCCAAATATGTAACCAGCAATGAAGACAAGCTAAAGCTATACGAACAACTCGCCAATGACTACAAAGCCTACGAGTACGACTCGGCGATGACCTACATAAACAAAGGCCTTCTCCTTGCCCAAAAGAGCAACAATATCTTATTTAGCAAAAGATTCCACCTTAGCCTAACCAGGTTACTTATCACACGGGGATTCTATGCAGAAGCAAAGGAAATTTTGCAGAAGATAGCCCCCCAAGAGGATCCACAGGACTACCAGTTTCTATATTATTATACACTTTACGGACTATACAACAACTGGGCAACCTACTGTGAAAACAATGAATTCAGCAAGAATTACAACCTGAAGAAAATGGAATACCTGAAGAAAGCTATAGAACTATCTCCAAAGAAAGATGCGTTCTATTACTATCTAATGGGAGAGTTATACTATTACAGCAATCATACCAACAATAACAAGGCCATCCAATACTACAAAAAAGCACTGAGTATGGAAAAAACATATAGCCGTCTCCATGCCATGACCGCTTTTGCACTTTCTGAGATCTATAAGATAGCCAACAACCTAGAGTTAATGGAGCATTACCTCCTGGTTGCAGCTATCTCAGACGTCACTTCTGCCACAAAAGAAAACGTAGCCCTGCAAGACATCGCACTCTTCATCTACAAATATAAGACAAGAAGTCTGAAAAAAGCCCAGGAATACATCAACCTATCCCTGGAAGATGCTTATACATACAACAACCGGTTGCGCCGCATTGAGATTTCATCCAAATTGCAGATGATTACCAATGCCTATACGGATGATATTAAAGCCACCAACCAGCTGCTCTACATCGCTTTGTCGGTCATTTTCCTACTCTTGCTTGGAGTGGGTATAAGCAGTCTGTTCATCCGCAAGAAGAACAGACTTCTGAAACAAAAGAAAGATGAAATCACAGCTACGTCGGCAAAAATGGAAATTCTAAATGAACAATTGCATCTCATAAACGACGAATTGAAGAATACCAATCAGAAACGCGAGAGATTGGTAAAGGTATATATTGACCTGAGCTATAAGAATATAGAGAGGAATCAAAAGCTACGAACATTGGCTGTAAGAAAGATAAAGGCCAACCAAAGCAAGGAATTGCTGAGTCTCCTCTCTTCCTCATCAAGTACAGAAAGGGAAAACAAGGAGTTTTTGACTGAATTCGACAAGTCTTTCCTAGCTCTATACCCAACTTTTGTAAACGAACTGAACCAGCAACTCACAGAATCGGCTCACATCCAACTGAAAGAGAATGGAGAAATGCCCCCTATACTTCGTGTGTGTGCCCTGTTACGATTAGGCATCACTGAAAGTTCAAAGATTGCCGGCATTCTGTCTTATTCGCCACAAACCGTATATAACTACCGTTCCATCCTCAAGAACAATGCTATAGACAAGGAGCACTTCGAGGAAAACGTACTCAAACTCTGTATGGTTATCGCAGACTGATCGGAGACTGATTCCAGGAGTGTTCCCACTTCTTGTCGGGAAGAAAGTTCCGTTCAAAACTATTGAACGCACATTCAAAACTATTGAACGCATATTCAAAACTATTGAACGTACATTCAAAACTATTGAACGTACATTCAAAACTATTGAACGAAACTTTCTACTAACTCTAGAAACATTTTCCTTTAAAGGTAGTGCATATCTATCTTCAGACGTTGACGTCCTGTTTTAGGACGTCAACCTCCATTTATCTTATGATCTTAATCCATGAACTTAATCATGTCCTGGCGTCGTGGCTTTGCCTCCGGCGATTCATCTGGGTATCCCAGAGCGATGCAGTAGAGCAGTTTGTAACCCTTGGAGAATGCCATGCGGTCGAGGTATGGCTTGGCTGATGGAGAATCCTGTATCCAACGGGCAGAACTGCCCAGGCAACAGGAACCGATGCCCTTTGACCATGCTGCAAGAATGATGTTCTCGCCAAGCAAACCGCAATCAATCTGCGCCATATCATAAGTAGTATCATAGGCTATGCAAACCACGCATGGTGCATTCACGAAGATGTTCTTGAAGCCCTTGCGCTCTGCTATTTTAGGATTATCCTTTACCACGGCTTGGGTTATCGAATCGATAAGCGCAGGAGAATCTATCACTCTGATTTCATACGACTGCAGATTCTGTCCGTTTGGCGCATGGATGCCGCATTTCAGAATCTCGTTCAGGGTATCACGGCTGATTGCGGAATCCTTGTAAGTACGAATGCTTCTGCGACTCATCATCAAGTCGGTTACCACACTTGCAGAGTCAACGCTGGTTGTTGCCTCCGGCTGTCTGCTCTCATTGCAGGCAGTCAACATCAGTGCAGCTGCCAATCCTAAGAAAATTTTCTTCATATGATTCATGATTAAACTTATTAGTATATATTGTGCAAAGATAGCAACAAAATCTGGTATCCAAGAAGATACGGTTAAAGTTTTAAGAGTTTTTATCGGTCTTTCCTATTCAACTTTTCCAAAAAGGAAAATCATAAAACGTCAAAATATAACCTAATTAATTTGGTGATACGGCGTTTTTTCCGTACTTTTGCCGCAAAATCATTAAACTTAGAAATTATGGCAAGAACAAGAATAAAGAATCCTATAGTATAGACTCGCATTGCGCAATACGCCATGTATGCATATTGCATTTTCGCTTTGTTCTCGATGGTATTTTTTATTTGCGGGAAAGTTGACCTGCTCTTCAGAATAAGTCCCGTCCTGATTACCCTCAAGCAGTTGGTATTGCAGCTTACCCCAATAGCTATATGGGGAGTATTCCGCTTCACGCTACCAGCAGGCGTCAAATTGCTACGGCGCTGCAGCGAGGTGATGGTGCTTTACTATATACTCTCATTCATCCTGGGACAATGCTTCAGGTTCAACTTTGTAACGATGATGCAGAACGGACAGATAACATCCACGACAACTATTCTTACCTGGATACAAAGCTCTATGGGATTGATTTCCGTCATCGCTTCCCTAATAGCTGGCTGCCATCTGTACAGCAAGCACAGAGGTAACATGCGCAAACTGGGCATAGCCCTTATCCTGATTTTCATGGTATGGCTGATATGCTCGAATCTTCTCCCGGCAGCAGTGTTTTATCTGGCAGGAAACACCCAGCAGGCAGCCTTCACCAGCGTGAATCTCATCAGTATGATAACCACAACATCGGTTTATATATACGCATACTATAGAATGTATCGGGCGATAGAAAGAAGACAGCCCTCTATCCCCTGAAAGAACGATACGAAGGAATGCAGCATCTGCTGCATCTGCCCAAGACGATGATTCCGCTCAACACCATCAGGAATCATATCCCTATCATCTTATATACCCCTCCTGCTCATATCCCCTGCGATAATGATGAATCATATTGACCAGCGGATGAAGGCAGACATCCGTTACTGCCATATTCCTGAACCTGTCATATTGCTGATTGTAAAGCGCGGCATTGCCTTCGGCCAATCTTTCCTCGATATCAGATGGCACCAGGACGGAAGACCGATTACCCAAATGGGCATAAAACTCTGAAAGATAGATGTGAACTCCTGCCAGATCGAAATCGCCAAAATGAACGTAACGATTGGGAATGCGGAGAAGCCATGATCTGAGATTCTCCAGGTTTTCCTGTGGATAACGGCAGAGAAACAGGAGTTGCTTACCAGGAAACTGAGCATCAAAAAGCCAACGCTGCTTCCGAATCTGCATGAAATTCTCTGCATTCTCCATACCTATCCCCTAATTCCGCAACACTATTATAAATTAAACTTTTTAAGCACCTGAGCAACAAAAAGTTGCTCTGGATTTTGCCATATCAGATTTTTCACTTATCTTAGTGTTGCAAAAAGAAAACAAGCAAAACTCTGAAATGACATGGCAAAGATACAAATTAAATCTGAGAAACTCACTCCTTTTGGAGGAATATTTTCGGGGCATGGAGCAATTTGACTCCACATTGTCTTCTGTAATCGACTCAACCCTCGGTCTAAGGTATAGATTGTTCGGTTGACACTATCCTCAGAGCGATAAAGGAACTGACGCAAGAAGGATGTTGAAGGGCTTATTTGCGGATTTGAGGATATTCTACAAACCTTCTAATACCCATTTCCATGCAGGTCTTATTTCTATTCTGAGTCCATCACGAACAATTTCCCCTTCATCCTCATAGGTAATTATCATAGCTCTCTTCAGTGAATGCAAACCATGCAAGGCTACTAATGCTTTCACTTCTCGCTCTATAGTTTCTCCGTCGCTCATCTGATAGCTCGCCTGTACAGCTAGCCCCTCATCTGGCACATAGAAATCAACCTCTATGTTTCTATTATAATAGTATAAGCCCTTGCCGAATTTCTTATACAATGTAATTGCGCAAAGGTTCTCCAGCAAAGAGGTGTTCGGATTGTTGATGAAGAGATGCAGCAGCCCATTATCTACAAAATAATGTTTTTTAATTGTTTCTTTCTCCACAAACTTGGAAACATAATTGTCTATAGAAATCAACAAACATGATTCTTGCAGATAGCGAACATACCCCATTACCGTTGACGGGCTACATGGAGTCCCGGTTGCTTTTATCAGATTGCTCAAACGATTCAAGGAGCATGGCTGTTTCACGCTTTCTGCCAATCTTCTTACACAAAGGCGTAAGGCATCCTCGTTCTTTATTTTGTGCCGAACCACCAGATCATTAAAGAAAATACGATTATATAAGCTGTTGAGCCATACTCTCTTTTCTTGAAAATGCACAAGCTCAGGAAAACCACCCCAATCAAAGTAAGTTCGGAAATGACGCTGCAGTTCATTTGCTTTTCGGCCATATTGCCAATTCTTTGAAAGCAAGACTCCAACAGCTTTCAGATATTCAGAAAAGCTATATGGAAACACGCTGATATCCAGATATCTTCCTCCCAATACAGTCTCTATGTCACGACTCAGCATTTTGGCATTGCTGCCAGTTATATAGATACGATATTTTTGGTTGGCTAGACGGCGTGCAAAGTTCGCCCACCCTTCAACATTCTGTATCTCATCAAAGAAGAAGATGGGCTGGCTTTCATACATGCTATGATAGGCTTGCAATATGAAATCGAAGTCAGTTACCGACATTCCTTGCAAACGTTCATCGTCAAAGTTGACATACACGATATCTTCTATATTAACTCCATTTGCTAGCAATTGCTGTATTCTCTGGTATAGCAAATAGGATTTTCCTGCTTGTCTAACTCCTACAAACACATAATTGCCATATTCCTCTAAGTCTAGAGGACGCTGTACCAAATGAATACGACCTATATATTCTTGGCTCTCAGCTATTATCGTTCGAAACAATTCCTTTTCCATATACTTACTTTTTGTGGCAAAAGTACGAATTTTATTTGATACTACAAAATTAAAAGGCATTTTTTATTCGGCGACAACGAATAAAATAACATAATCCTATTCTCTGCCACCGAATAAAAGCAATGATGGAAATGATGGAAAAGAATCAGGTGGCAGCAAAGGATAAGTGGAAAGAGGAGAATATTTCCTATAATTATTATCAGGAATAATCTCCATCAGGAATCTTTTAGCTCAAACCATAGTATTCAGTTTTTTGAGGGATAGGGATGTATCAGGCGATAGAAAGAAATTTGCAATACACTGCGAATTTCTCAAAAAAGTTTCGTATATTTGCAGCGCATTTCATTTTTAGCAATCAAAATAGAATGCTAAATGAATAGCAAAATGGAATAGAAAAGTGAACAAATAGGACATAAAGAGAATATGATAGAGCGCAAAGAATACATGAATCTCCTGGAGAAATGGAGAGACAAGAAGACCATCAAGGTGGTAACAGGCATACGACGCTGTGGCAAGTCATCGCTGCTGAGGATGTTCAGGGAGAAACTTCTCTCGGACGGAGTATCCGAAGAACAAGTACAGAACCTCAACCTCGAGGATCTCGACAACGAACCGTTCCTCGACTATAAGATTTTGTATGCGCACGTAAAGAAGAACCTGTGCCAGACAAGATGAACTATCTCTTCTTTGACGAGATACAAATGGTGGAAAATTTCCAGAAAGTGATAGACAGCCTGTTCCTGCTAGGCACCGTAGATATTTACGTTACTGGCAGCAATGCCTACCTGCTCTCTGGCGAAATAGCCACCCTGCTCACCGGAAGATACATCGAAATCAAGCTCTTCCCTTTCTCCTTCCGAGAATTCATGCAGACGCAGCCTGCCCACACTTCCCGAGAGCTTGCCTATCGCCAATACATCGAACTGGGTTCCTTCCCATACATTCCCCAAATCAGCCAAGACCGAGAGATGGTGCGTGAATACCTGTCAGGTCTCTACAACACCATCGTACTGAAAGATGTGGTGAGCCGCAAGAAGATAACCGATGTGATGATGCTGCAAAGTGTGGTAAGATTCCTTGCTGACAATATAGGCAACATATCCATAATCAAGCGCATCAGCGACACCATGACCTCGCTGGGCAGAAAGACTACATCTCATACGATAGAAAACTACATCTCTGCCCTCACCGACAGCTACATCTTCTACTCAGTGCAGAGATATGATGCCAAGGGTAAGCAACTATTGAAGACTGGACAGAAACTTTATCTTGCCGACGTAGGTCTGCGCCAAGTCATCAATGGCACCAAAGGTGGCGACTTGGGGCACGTACTGGAGAACATCGTGTATCTGGAACTAGCACGACGAGGCGGAGAAATCTATGTAGGCAAAGCCGGTGATGCAGAGATAGACTTCGTGGTAATCATTGGTGAACACAAGGCATACTATCAGGTATCGCTCAGCGTAAGGGATGAGACCACGATGCAGAGAGAATTGGCACCCCTGAAGTCCATCTCCGACAATTTTCCGAAATATCTGCTCACCCTGGACAACGACCCCGTCCAGTTTCATGATGGAATCAAGCAAGAATATGTGCTCGACTGGCTTATGGAATGACGCTCCTGTCCGAATTGGCAGCAAAGGATAAGTGGAAAGAGGAGAATATTTCCTATAATAAATGGATGGAGAAAAATTCATAATACAAGAAGAAGAAGAAGAAAAATAAGAATAAGAATAAGAAAAAATAAGAATAAAGAGTATGAATATCAAGGAGAATTATCAACAATATGTAAGCCGATATGCTTCTGAGGTGGCTGCCCTGAAGCGTAAGAATACAGGATTTATAACGGGAGAGTTGCTGGCTTTTGGCGGCATCCTCGCCTTCCTGATCTGCTATTTCGCATTGGATGGGGATACACAGAACTATCTGATGGGGGCGGCATTGTGCCTGATTACCTATCTGGGAATCAGACGACTTGACGACAAGAACAAGGAGAAGATAGAGCATCTTTCGGCTTTGCTCAAGGTTTATCAGGACGAAATCAAGGCTTGGGAGGGCGATTTCTCGCCTTTCGAAACGGGCGATTCCTATCAGAATCCGCAGCATCCTTATTCCTTCGACCTCGATGTATTCGGCAAGAGTTCGCTGTTCAACCGCATCTGCCGAACCATCACATCGGGCGGCTCGGAGGCACTCGCCAGGAATCTTACCCGGGAAACGCCTCTGAGCATGGAGGATATCAAAAGAAGAAGGGATTTGCAGAAGGAATTGGCTGGAGAAGGCGAAAACTGGCGAATGGAGTTTCTGGCGCTTGGCGAAAAGAACAGAAGTCTGACTGCGAATGACAAAATGGAGAATGGCAAGATGAAGAAGATTGATTCTGCTGCCGTAGTGGATGCAATGCAGAAGGTTTCGAAGATGGAGGTGCCGGCATGGTTTGGGTCTCCGGTTTCGCTCGTTATCGGATGGTTGCTGATTGTCGGAGTCATCGGTTCCGTGATATTGTCGATATGCGATATGGTTTCGGTGGATATCGCCTTGTGGTGGGTACTGGCACAATATATGGTGGTGTTCTTCGTCTGCAAGCAGACACTTGATAAAATTGATAGCAATGGCGGCAAACTTCGCCATCAGCTCATCGCCTATGCCAAGATTCTCCAGCTTATCAACAGGCGCAATTTCCATAGCGAGTTAGGCAAGGAGATGCAGGAATCTCTTGCCGATGCCCTGCCTTCCTTTGCCCAACTGGAAAAGATATTGAAGGGATATGACAGAAGAGGCAACTTTCTAGGTCTTTTCTTTACCGATGCCTTTATGCTGAGCGATTTCTTCCTGGTTCGCAGTTTCCTGAAATGGAAGAATACCTATATGGTAAAGATGGAGGAATGGATGCATATCATCAGCGAGATGGATGCGATGGTTTCTATGGCGAATTTCCGATATAATCATCCGGAGGCGGAAGAGGCGGAATTTGTTTCGGGAAAGCAGGAGGCAGATGCAGAAAGCGAAGTTTCTGAAAGCAATGTTTCTGAAAATACAGAAATCGGAAGTCCGGAAATCGTGTTCGAGGGAAAAAATCTCTATCATCCTTTTTTGGGTGCCAAGGCGGTGAAGAATGATTTCACCATCAAGGATGACAACTATTATATTATCACCGGAGCCAACATGGCTGGAAAGAGTACCTTCCTCCGTTCGCTGGGCGTGAACTATATCCTGGCGATGGCGGGTATGCCGGTGTTTGCGGATCAACTGAAGATTTCCCGTTTCAGATTGTTCTCGAGTATGAGAACCACCGATGATTTGACGCATGGCATCTCTTATTTCAACGCAGAATTGATTAGATTGGAAGAGCTTCTGAAATTCTGCAAGGAAAGTACAAAGGGAAAGTTCTGCAAGGAAAGTATAGAGGGCGATAAGGAGCCACTCCGAACGCTGATTATTCTGGACGAGATTTTAAAAGGAACGAATTCGTTGGATAAGTTGAATGGTTCGAGAAAGTTCCTCGAAGCCATCTCCAAGCAGCCAGTGAGCGGCATTATCGCTACCCACGACTTGGAACTCTCCAAGATGGAGAATGATGCATCAGGAAAATTCCACAACTATTGTTTCGAGATAGATTTGGGTACAGATGTTACCTATACGTATAAAATACAGAAGGGTGTGGCAAGAAACCAGAATGCCACCTTCCTGCTGAATAAGATTCTGGAGAAATATTAAATACAGTTCAGGGAAAAGATTGATAGGACTTATAAAAGCACTAATATAAGATTTATAAAAAAGGGAAACTCCCGATAATTTGAGCAGTTTCAAATTATCGGGAGTTTTCCTTTAAAAGAATACATTATAACTCAACACTATCAAGTTATAACTCAACGCTATCCAGACGGAATTTGAGCAAGCCAGCTGGTACCTTTACCATTACTTCATCACCAGCCTTCTTACCCAATAGGGCCTTGGCGATAGGCGACTTGATAGAAATCTTGCCACTATGCAAATCTGCCTCATGCGGATTTACGATAACATAACTCATGCTGCACTTGTTGGCGAGATTGGTAATCTTAATCTTGCTCAACAAGCCAACGGTATCGCTCTTCAGTCGAGACTTGTCGATGACACGGGCATTCTCCAAGACCTTCTGCTTGAAACTGATACGGCTCAACAGTTTGCCCTGCTCACGCTTAGCGGCATGATACTCGAAATTCTCACTGAGGTCGCCCTTGTCGCGAGCCTCAGCAATCGCATCGCGAACGGCTGGCAACTCTACGTTAACCATGTGTTGAAGTTCGGCCACGAGCTCATCGTAGCCTTCTTGAGACATATATTCCATTTTTCCTTGTTTTCTAGCTTCTTATTGTTCTTAATGAATGATGATTTTTTATTCGGGGTGCAAAGTTACTAGTAAATCACGAAATCACCAAACTTTTTTAGTGAAAAAGTGAAGAAACTAAAGATTAGAAAAAACAGAGGCATCCTAAATCATTATTTTTGGGTATTGCAGATGTTGATAGATATTCTTACCTTTGCAACCCATTTAGTAGAAAACAACAATGTTTAGTAGAAAACAACAATGAGAGAAAAAAAGAAGAAACGTTTAACATGGAAGAAATACCATCGTTGGTTCGGACTTGTACTGTCTGTCTTTATGTTGGTATTCTGCGTATCAGGTATCATTTTAAATCATCGCCAGCTATTCGCCGGTTGTGAAGTAAGCAGAACTCTGATGCCATCGGCTTATCATATCAAGAATTTCAACAACGGCATCATCAAGGGTTCTATCAAGATCAATCACCGCATCAGCAAAACTCCAAGTGATTCCATCCTGGCGTATGGTTATGGTGGCGTATGGCTTACCGATGCTGAGATGAAAAGCTGGAAAGACTTTAACCAAGGGTTGCCTGAAAACGTGGATGGCAGGAATATCCGCAACATCGTGCAGACGAAAAACGGAGAAATCTGGTGTGCTGCCATGATGGACGTATATCGCTTCGACGGAAAAGAATGGAAGATGTTTCCGCTCGCAGATACTGAAGAGCGTATCGCCGACATTACATTGACCAAAGATAGCACAAGCATCATCGCCATGACCCGTTCTGCCGTTTATGAAATCTCCGGAAAGAAGACGGATGCAGCCAACGAAAAGACGATTGTTACCCGCAAGATCATCGGTCAACCGGAAGGTTTTGTTCCGGAAGTTACCCTTTTCAAGACCGTTTGGAACCTACATAGCGGTGCTTTCTTCGGATTAGCCGGAAGATTGGTGGTGGATGCCATCGCCATCGTGCTCATCATCTTGTCGATTACGGGCATCATTCTCTTCATTCTTCCTTACCGTATCCGCCGACAGAAGAGATTACAGGCAAGAGAAAGAATGATGAAGCTTGGCAAACAGATGGTTTTCAATGCCAAATGGCATAACAAGCTTGGATATGCCACCATCATCCTTACGCTCTGGCTAGCGATAACAGGAATGTGTCTCCGACCACCTTTGATGATACCTCTGGCAATGAACAAAACCACGGAAAAGGTGAAGGATGGAAATGTCTGGCACGATAAACTTCGCGCCATCCGATGGGATGCAGCAGAGGGCAACTGGCTTGTTTCTACATCAGAAGGTTTTCTGCGAGTAGATGAGCATTTCTGCCAGAAACCGGTTTTATTGGATAAGAAGCAATCGCCAAAGATAAGTCCGATGGGCGTAAATGTTTTCGAGAGTGACGGCAAGGGTGGTTGGCTGATAGGATCATTCAGCGGCATGTTCCGTTGGAATCCGGAAAAGAATCTGATTGTGGATTATTTCACAGGGAAAGCCAACCAAGGAAAATCGATGATTCCGATTTCCAGTTCTTTGGTCAGCGGTTATTCCAAGGATTTCTTCGGAGGAAAAGAAGTGATTTTCGATTATAGCAAAGGGGCGAGTTTCGGGAAAACAACCTCTACCCCCGAGTTGCTTTCAGCCACCCCAATGTCACTTTGGAATGTGGCTTTAGAGCTTCACGTGGGCAGATGCTATTCTCCATTCTTAGGTCCCCTTTCAGACCTCTTCGTCTTTATTTCCGGTTTGCTGATTTCGCTGGTTTTGCTTTCCGGCTATATTATTCTGCACCGGAGAAAGAAGAAGAACCCCAAACTTCCTCAGAAATCTCTCTGATCCAATCTATCTTTGCCCATTGCTCAGCATCGGTCAGTTTATTGCCAATCTCGCAAGAGGCAAAACCGCATTGAGGACTGAGGCTTAAGCGATTGAGAGGAATATACTTGGCAGCTTCGTGGATTCTGGCGATGACCGTAGCTTTATCCTCCAACACAGGAGATTTAGAGGTTACCAAACCCAGAACCACCTTCTTGCCATCTGCCACATACTTCAATGGCTCAAAACCACCCGAACGCTCGTCATCATACTCCAGATAGAAGGTATCCACATCCTCATGAGCAAAAAGATAAGGAGCCACGGCATCGTAGGCACCTTTGGTAGCATAGCAGGAATGATAATTGCCTCGGCATACGTGGGTGTTGATAGTCAATCCCTCCGGTTTGCCCTCGATGGCAAGGTTGTTCACCTTTAAATATTGCAGGGCTTCCTGCTCAAGGGTAAAACCGGAACCCACCTTAGCCTTCCAATAATCATTATCTACAATCATTCCCCAGGTGCAATCATCGAGCTGGATGGTGCGGCAACCGGCTGCATAAATCTCCTGGAAGAAGGTGCGATAAGCCTGGGCAATATCCTCTATCAGCTGGGTGGTGTTAGGATAGAACTTGCGGGGGTTCTCGGCATTCTTGCCACGGAATAGTTCGGCTAGAAACTGTGCAGGAGCAGGAACCGTCTGCTTTGCCTCGAAAATATATTTACCCTCGGCATCCAACTCCTCAAACTGCTTCACAAACAGGAAATCCTTGATAAAAGGATGATTCTCTCCGGTTATCTTGCCGGTCAGTTGGATAGAACCCTTGGTTGTCTCCTCACCATGAAACTGGTAGCCATGCTCCAGTTCGATATGCTCCACGCCATTGAATCCCCACATAAAGTCGAGATGCCAATAGCTGCGGCGAAACTCACCATCGGTGATATAAGGCAAATGATGCGCCTTCTGCTGCTTGACGCCCTCTGTAATCAGACGGTCTTCGATGCAGCGAAGGTCGGTGGCAGAAATCTTACCATCTGCAAACTTAGCTCTTGCTTCCTTCAACTCTGCAGGGCGCAAATAGCTGCCCACTGCCTCAAAATGTATATTTCTTACGTTACTCATTTTTTTATCTCCTATATTTTAGATTCTTAATTAGCCATTATCAGATAATGAACGGCTCTTTGCATCCGGAATTGCGAATGCAAAGGTAAGAAGAAGAATTTTATCTGCCAAACATTCTTCGTAATTCAGAAAAATATACTATCTTTGCAGCGTATTAAGCAAATTCACAGAATATTATTCTACAAGAAACACTAAAAGCGACTGGAGCGAGAGGGATACATCCAGCGATACGGAGCAATCGTAGATCATCACAAGATGGGACACAACGTGATTGTGCTCTGCAATATCCGACTGAAGCAGCACACCCACGATTTGATTCAGCAATTTATGGATACCGTGCAAACCATCGACCAGATAACAGAGTGCTACAATACCACTGGCGATTACGACTTCCAGATCAAGGTGTATGCCCGGGACATGAAGGATTATCAGGACTTCATGCTCAACACCCTGGGAAATATCGACTGCATCGGAAGTCTCCATAGCATCATCGTAATTGGCGAAATCAAGGATTCGCATTATATCCCTGTGAATCAAAATAAGGAGAAGAGAAATTAAATCAAGAAAGAATTAAGAGAATAAAAATTAAGGAGTAAGAATTATGTTTTGGAAAAAGATCATCATCCTATACCTTGCTCTTCCCATGCTTTGCTGCCTTCCATCCAAGGCGCAGAAGCCGGGAGATATCGTCAGCGAGCAAACCATCAGAAAACTTGGAGAGAAGCATTTCTTCTCCATCTCTCCTATCCCTGACCCCATCTTCCATCTGATGCAAGGAAAGACGTATAAAAAGAATTGCACCGTAGCAAGAAGCGAACTGCGATATCTGAGATGCCTGCATGTGGATAAGGACGGCAGAAACATCGTAGGTGAAATGGTGGTAAACAAGGCGATAGCGGCAGATGTGCTCGATATTCTCAAAAAGCTATATAAGGCAAAATATCCGATAGAGCGAATGAGGCTTATCGACTACTGGGATGCCGATGACGAGAGGGCGATGAGGGACAACAACTCCTCCAGCTTCAATTTCCGATTCATCTCACATACCAAGACCGTCTCGAAGCATGGCAAGGGACTTGCCGTTGACATCAATACCCTATACAATCCCTATCATAAGCATTTGAAGAATGGCAAGGAAGTGGTAGAGCCAGCTACGGCACGACCTTATCTCGACCGTAGCAAGCACCATACTTACATGATCAGAAAGGGCGATTTATGCTACCGGCTCTTCAAGGAGAAAGGGTTCCGATGGGGTGGCGACTGGAAACATAGCAAGGATTACCAGCACTTCGAGAAATAAGAACAGAAGAAGGCTATGCTGTTGTTGCTTGAGATTCTGCAACAAATAGCATAGCCTTTATTGTCTAACTGCACTCAATTACCTAACTGTACCAAACAGAATTATAATCTCTGCGGTCATCTTCCTCATTATAGAGGTTCTCATACTCTAGGTTCATAGCCTCGAATTTTTCCTGTGTCTGTTTCATGATAGCCCCTCCTATTACTTTAAGTCAATAAATTCGTTTCTATCTTTTGTATATGCAAAAATAGCAAAAAAATGAATCGATGCTGTCAACTATTCAGAAAACTTTTGTATTTTTGCACCAGAAAGCCATATTTGGCAACATTAAGAACAATTAGAATAAAGAATATGAAGATACTGCATACATTTCGACTCAATCGGGTAAAGTGGCGCCACTGGTTATTGCTGGTACTGCTCCTCCTCGTTACTCTTGCCAAAATGATTCCTCTATGGGGATTCATCTACACCACCCGTATCTATCCGATTATCGGCACACTCCTCTCTCCCATCTCAGGATTTTTTCCTTTTGCCGTAGGCGATATTTTCATCGCTCTCAGCATTGCCTGGGTTATCTTCTATCCCATCTATGAGATAGGATTGAGAAAGAAGCTTGCCAGGCGATACTTCTTCCTGGCAGCGAAGAGAGGCTGTTATCCCAAGAAGAAGGTTGTATTCGGAAGAGTGGCAGAATACCTGCTTTGGGTATATGCCTGGTTCTACATCGCCTGGGGATTAAACTACTCCCAGCCGAATATCTATGACAGAATAGGAATGAAGCCGGTGGAAGTAAGCGAAGCTAAATTCAAGGCATTCGCCTATCAATATGCCGACAGCCTCAACGCTTTAAGCATTTCTTCTGATATTGCCGGGAGTAGCATTTTCTCTGATAGCATCGCAGATGATGGTTTGAAAAATCGGGTGCGGGATGCGATTCTGAAGGAATATAATAAAATAGGTTATAAGGAGGGTATCAATGCACCTTTCAACCAGCATCCTCATGCCAAGACGATGCTATTCACACCCCTCAGTTCGATGTCGGGCGTTACCGGAAGCATGGGGCCTTTCTTCTGTGAGTTCACGCTTAATGGAGATATTCTTCCCCACGATTATCCTGCCACCTATGCCCACGAGTTTGCTCACTTTCTGGGTGTAGCCAACGAGGGTGAGGCGAATTTCTACAGTTACATCGTGTGCACAGTATCGGCAGATAAGCTGGTGAGGTTCAGCGGCTATTACCACATTTTCTTCCACGTACTGAACAATGTTTTCGATATTCTCGGCGAAAAGGAGGGAGAAAGATTCCTGAAACATATCCGTCCCGAGATTATCCAGCGGGCAAGAAACGACCGCCGTTACTGGTTCAGCAAGCGATGCAAGGCATTGGATGCCGCCCAGGATTTCATCTTCGAACTCTACCTCAGGGGCAACCATGTGGCAGAAGGCAGGAAGAGCTATTCAGGCGTCATCGGCTTGATTCTGGCTTGGGAAGAAAAAAAGAATACTCAAGGAAAAGATGAGCAAGGCAGGAAATAAAAAAAAAGCGGTTGATGCAATCTCTGCACCAACCGCCATTCGCATATATCTGATATTATAGAAAGTAATTTTTTAAACTAACATCGTATTTCGCAAGAAATTCTCTATAGGAGAACTACTTATTCTGCATTGGCTGTCCCTGAAATCTTCCAGGTTTTGGTTTACCTGCGTGATTGCCCCTCTTGCGCGGACCTTTCTGAGCAAATCGTTTTCTCATCTGTCGCTCTATCTCATAAACCCGCTGAATCTGCTGCTGTGTCAGGAACTGAGAATACTTCTTGTAGTATTTCTGGCGGATGTTGAGAATCTTCTCGCTCATCTCAAAACGCTGCTTAATCTCCTGCTCTGTCTGAGCATCGGATTTCATTTCCCCCTTCTTGTGATGAGGACGAGGTCCTAATGCCCAAACCTCTTTCTGGAACTGGGTATAGGTGTCGATAAATTTAGAACTGGTCTTGTCATCAAGACCCAAATCGTGAGCAATATATTGTGCCTGCTTTTCAGCCAACTGTTCACGAGAGAGGCGCTGCTTCTGATTAGGCGCCTGTGCACATACACTTGTAGAAACGGTCATCATTGCGACAACCATCATCAAAATACCTAAAATCTTTTTCATAATTCACCTTAATTTATATATTATAGAATCTATTAATTATATTCTTGAATCCGTTTATTCATCAAGAAAGACATCCTCCTGATAAACATTGAGCAAATAAGCCTGATCAGCAGGAGATAACTGAGCGAAAGCCTGATCTACCGCTTGCATCTCATTATCTGCCTGAGAAGGCAGAGAAGAATGAGGCGCAGCGAAATCGATGTTGAGTATCAGGAGTACTGCCACTGATGCTGCCACTGCCATTGCAGCCGCCCATATCACCTTCATCAGAGGTCGTTTCTTCGGCTGTATCCTGACAGGTTTCGGTTTGTCATCCTTCACCTGTTCCAGGATATTGGCTTCCATCTCCTTGAAGAATCCTTCTGGCGTTGAGTAAGGCATCCGCTTACCCACCTGGTCGAAGTTGAATTTCCCGGTTTTATTGAAATCAAAATTTGTATCCATATTCTTTTCCATTTTGAATAACCATTAAAAACTCACAGAACTCTCACTTAATCGTTCGAATTCATGTACTTGATAATTTTCTCTTTGGCAAAATGATAGCTTGCCTTGATACTGGTTGGCGTGGAATCCGCAACCTTCGCTATTTCGTCGAACCCGAGTTCATCGTAATACCGAAGGTTGAATGCCAGCTGCTGCTTTGGCGGCAGCAAGAGAATCGCCTTCTGCAGTTTCACCGCCACCTTATCATCGAAGTCGATATAATCATCGCCTTGAATCAGGTTGACACCTGTGGTTTCCGATTCTATGGAGACAACTTCCTGTCTCCGTTTGCTGATAATCCTAAGAGCCTCATTAGTGGCTATGCGATAAATCCAGCTTCTCAGAGAGCAATCGCCCCGATAGTTGCCGAACGAGCGATAGATTCTCACGAAGGTTTCCTGCGAGGCATCCTGTGCATCATCGTGCGAAACCACCAGTCGGCGAATATGCCAATATACGTTTTCCTGATATTTCGCCATCAGCATCCGAAATCCGTTCTGTGGATTTTCCTTCAGCGCTTCCATAATGCCATTGTCGTTTATACTCATATTCGTTTTATTTCTTGAACGTTACGATTATATGACCATTCAAAATGGGAAAAGTAAAAAGGCGGGATACATTTTTTTTCGATACCAGCTTTATTTTTCCTTCTCTTTTTTCTTTTAATATCATAGAGAATAGAAAAAAAAGAGCTATTTCTCCGGTTTCTCAAAGAAAAAGTATATATTTGCAATCGAATTGCGGATATCAAAAGGATATATCGATATGAAGAAAGAAAAGAATTTAGAAAGTTTATCGGATGATGAGATTCTGCAGGGCTTCAAGGATGCCAATGCCAGAATAGTAAGGGAGTATTACTACGGATACTGCCGGGTGGCTTATTGCATCTACGACAAGCGATATGACCTGCAGCACAAGCCAGGTATGGATTTCTTCTCGCTGGCTCACGAATACTATCTCTATCTCTGCGAACACGACTTCAAGCCTTTGGAAGATAGAAAGCCAAGCATGTCGCTCAAAACATGGATGGTAAACGGCTTCCGGTTCCTGCTGCTGGATAAATTGAAGGAGGTGGTGAAGGAGCATCGTTTCGAGAGTTTCGAGGCGCGACAGGAAAGCCGCAAGATGCAGTTTGACGTGACCGACAACCAGTTTGAGCACGATCTTTACCAGACGATAGAAGATATCGGCAATTTCTATTATGGCAGAGACAGCAAGAACAGCATCATCCTGAAGATGCTCTATATAGAGGGATTCAGGGGCAAGGACGTAGCCGCCCAGTTGGGCATATCCCATTCAGCCGTCACCCAGCGTTGTCAGAAGATGATGCACGATGTGGTAATTCCTTATTTCAAGAGATACTTTGATGCATCGGAATACGGAAGCTATCTGTCGTTCGCAGAGGAAGACACATCTGTTTCAAGTGCTCCGAAGATGTCGATGCCGAGAATGAGTTCTATGCCGAGAATGATGGCAGAATGCATGTGCTGCGAGGAAGCGGCAGATAATGGCAATAACATATTTAATAATAAGAATAATATGGAAGATATGAAGAAGGGAAGAATCACTCCTAGCTGGATTGATTCATTAAAAGAGAACGAGATTTTTGTGTTTGGCAGCAATCTGGCTGGCATGCATGGTGGTGGCGCTGCCCGCATTGCCCGCCTGCATTTCGGTGCCGTCATGGGACAGGGCGTTGGCTTGCAAGGCCAGAGTTATGCCATCCCTACAATGCAGGGCGGCGTGGAAACCATCCGTCCATACGTGGATGATTTCCTCGACTTTGCCAAGCATCATCCCGAAATGCATTTCCTGGTAACCCCAATCGGTTGCGGCATCGCCGGCTTCGAAGCCGAAGACATCGCCCCATTGTTTGAAGAGGCAAAGGAGATAAAGAACATCAGCCTTCCGGAGAGTTTCTGGGAAGTGATAGAGTAAAGAATTGGAGTAATATACAATTTAAACATCATAAGATATGAAGACAAATAAAAAAGACAAGTATTTTGATATACCAAAGAATTATCAGAATTTTGTATTGGTACAAAAGACAAATGCAAAACCTGAAGATTATGGTTACACAAAGGAGGCTGTATTGAATGTTTTGGATCTGGTTAAGAATGATCCAAACAATTATGACCTTGAAGATGACGAGCTACAAAACGACTTAGGTTGTTTCTTCAACGATGGAGTATGCGTTGAAAGAAATGTAGAGTTTGCTAAATATTGGTCTGCCAAATCTGCAGCTCAAGGCAATGACTTAGCTCGTAGCAACTTGGCAGACATCTATCGTAAAGGTACAGATGGAACAGAAGTTGACCTAAAGAAAGCATTTGAATTGTATAAGGCCTGTGGTTTGCCATACGCCCACTATCGTTGTGGAGAGTTTTACGAGAAAGGTTGGGGAGTAGATAAAAATATAGAAGAAGCTAAACGCTACTATTCATTAGCCTACTCAGAAGGACATCCTTTGGCCAAAAAGAAACTAAAAGAGTGGAATTTTTTAGAGAATTAAAAATGAGAAATCAAACTATACCACAAGAATATGAGCCATCCCCAAGCGAAGTTGAAAAATACATTCGCTTGTGGGATAGCTTAGACAATTATGTAAATCAAGAGAAAGCTCTTGACAAATTGTTTTTCAGCTTATGCCAAAAGAATGATACCATAGAAGATGTTCTGCTAAAATGCTCTACACTAAATGACTTCTATAGTACCAACATATTTGATATTCATGCTGTTGCCAAGCATATACTATCAATTCCAGATATTGACAAGAGACTGAAAAATGGAGATTTAACATTAGTGGATGAACTTGCCCACGTCGAAGTTGGAAAAGAAAAGAAGCAACATTTCTTTTACTCATTTGCATCAAAATATTGCAGCCATCATCAACCATTAATGTATGCTATTTACGACAACTATGTAGAGAAAGTGTTACTATATTTCAAAAGACGCGACAAGTTCTACAATTTCAACAATTCCGACTTGCGAAACTACCCAGTTTTCATCAATATCATACATAAGTTCCAAGAGAGCTATGGATTAACAGCATACAGTTTAAAAGAGATAGATAAATATCTATGGCAATTAGGCAAATCTTATTATAAAAAATATAATTAAGCAACTATGTTAGGAGCAATGATAGGAGATATTGCTGGCTCAAAATATGAGTTCAACAATACGTTTGATTATGATTTCGAGATGTTCGGAGAGGGATGCGACTTCACCGATGATACCATCTGTACGGTAGCGATAGCTGATGCGATACAGAACGGACGAAGCTATCAGGAAAGCCTGCTGGATTGGTGCCGCCGCTATCCATCTCCCAAGGGAGCGTATGGCGGAAGATTCGCACAATGGATTCGTTCTCTTGATCCGCAGCCATATCATAGTTTTGGCAATGGTTCGGCGATGCGAGTATCGCCAGTGGCATGGCTCTTCAATGACCTGCCGCAGGTGTTGGAAGAGGCAGAGAAAACGGCTCTTCCTACTCATAACCATCCCGAAGGAATCAAGGGAGCCAAAGCCGTGGCTCATGCCATCTGGCATTTCCGCAAGAGTAATTTTTCAGAGGATTATAAGGAGTGCAAGGATGAGAAATCTAAAGATTATGATGATGAGGCAATGAAAGCCTTCAAGGATATTGCCCGCAGCTATTATGAGGATTTCGATACACGAGATTATCCGAAAGGAAAGTTCGATGAAACCTGCATGGATGCCGTGCCATTATCTTTCCATATTCTTTCAAAAGCCTCATCCTTCGAGGATGCCATCCGCCTTGCCATATCTCATGGCGGAGATAGCGATACCATCGGAGCCATCGTCGGCTCCATCGCCGAAGCACGCTTCGGTATTCCGCAAGAAATGAAAGAGAAGGCTATCAGTTATCTGCCGGATGATATGAAAGATGTGCTGAAAATAAATTCCTGCGCATAAAGTTTTTTGCGAAAAAAGTATCATAGTATCATTATTTAGCGACAAAACAGCCTAAACACCTGATATATTGCGACATATACAAATGATACTTTTCGGTTTATTTTACAGGAAGTATCATCGAAGTATCATAAAATCGCAAGAAGTATGTAAGCGGCTCCGCGTTTATACCATTGTAGACTTCTCATTTATTCGTACCTTTGCACCATCATTTTAAAATCAAACAAATTATGAC
>OGLR01000059.1_pt1 | contig 61868 bp, 45 predicted proteins | sample 1572931 | NCBI WGS metagenome assembly OGLR01 (sample SAMEA2581997, study PRJEB24529) | metagenome | biome: Human gut stool | place: China | collected 2011 | reverse complement strand
ACTTATAGTTAAAAATAACCGAATATTACTTGTTCAGGAACTTATCTACCTGAGCAGCAATCTTTCTGCCGCTTGCCATAGCACGAACCACCAGAGAAGCTCCACTGGCTGCATCACCAGCCACGAAGACATTCTCGGCAAATTCGGGCTGCTGTGGCTTCAGGAAGCCCATTGCCAGGGAGTGACATCTATCTTCTGATTATATGTGGAATCTGGAGCATGATACCGGCACCGTCACCCGTCTTGTTATCGGCACCCTCAGCACCACGATGGCGCATATTTTCGAGGACCTTCAAGGCGTTATCGACCAGCTCATGACTCTTGTTACCGTGGATATTCACCACCATACCTACGCCACACGCATCGTGCTCATAGGCAGAACTTTCCGAATATTATTTATCGTTTCCAAATATTAAAAGTAATGAAAAGTTTTGGAATCTCAAATAAATATATTACTTTTGCACCATAGTATTAAAATCAAACACTTAGGAAGATGGCAGCATTGAAATTATACCCAGTGGGAATCCAGACATTTTCAGAGATTATCAATCGTAATCTGCTGTATGTTGACAAGACGGAATACATCTATCGCATGACTCATGGCGGTGGCAAGCATTTCTTCTTGAGCCGCCCACGCCGTTTCGGCAAGTCGTTGTTAACATCCACTCTCCAAAGCTATTTTGAGGGCAAGAAGGAACTCTTCAAGGGACTTGCCATTGAGAAGCTAGAGAAAGAGTGGACGGAATATCCAGTGCTTCACTTTGACATGTCTGGTGGAAAACATTTGGATATAGATGGTCTACATCGTTATCTCCTTTACATTCTAAAGAATAATGAGGAACGATTTGGCATAATGAGTGACCATATAGACCCCAACATCAGGCTAAACAACCTGATAGACACCCTCTACAAGCAAACAGGCAAACAGGTAGTTGTCTTGATTGATGAATACGATGCCCCTTTGCTGGATGTAGTACATGAGACAGCCAAGCTAAAAGTGCTTCGTGAAGAAATGCGCAATTTCTATAGTCCATTAAAAAAATGCGAGGCTTATCTCCGCTTTGTCTTCTTGACTGGCATCACCAAGTTCTCACAACTTAGCATCTTCAGCGAACTGAACAATATCAGCAATGTGAGTATGTTGCCTGAATACGCAGGAATTTGCGGCATTACACTGGAAGAACTGCTTACCCAGATGTCAGCAGACATTGATGCATTGGGAGAGAAATTAGGAAAAAATAGGGAAGAAACAATTACTGCTCTTCGTGACTATTATGATGGCTACCATTTCTCAGCCAATTCGCCAGATGTTTTCAATCCTTTCAGCCTGCTCAATGCCATGACCAATGGTAATTTGGATTATTATTGGTTTACCTCAGGCACGCCAACTTACCTCATCAACATGATGAAGAAGTACGACACGGCATACACCGACTTTGCCGAAGGAATGGAAGCTGATGCCTCCGACTTTGATGCGCCAACAGAAGCCGGAACGATGACCACCCTCACTCCTCTCCTCTATCAGAGCGGATATATCACCATCAAGGGTTATGACAAGGAGTATGATTCTTATTTCTTGGGAATTCCCAACAGGGAAGTGCGCATTGGATTGACCAAGGCACTCATACCATATTATGTCACTCCTAATACGGTAGCCACCAACAATACTGTTCGCAACATGGCTCGTGCCCTGAACAAGGAAGACATGGAGCTGGCATTGCAGCATCTCCAGACATTCCTTTCCACCGTGCCTTATTGCGACAATACCGACTATGAGGGGCATTACCAGCAGATGCTGTTCGTCATCTTCACCCTGCTCTCCGCCTATATGGTCGATGTAGAGGTTCGCACACCAAGGGGCAGAGTAGATATGGTGCTTCGCTCATCCACCCATCTCTATATCGTGGAACTGAAGCTGAATCAGGATGCCAATGTTGCGATGAAGCAGATAGACCTGAAGGAATACCCCAAGCGATTTGCTCTTGCCGGTCTGCCTATCGTGAAAGTGGGTATCAACTTTGATATGGCAACGCACAACATCACAGACTGGAAGATAGAATAAAAGACTATAAAGATTATAAAGACTATAAGAACAAGGCTAAAATAGCCCCAAAAGGTGTTGCATTCCTAGGAAAGCAACACCTTTTTTAATCGGAATCCTCAATTTTTAAAGGAAAATTTGGCATTCACATTTTTTTTTCTTATCTTTGCATCAATCAAAATATAACGAAATTCAATATCAATTATTCATAACTGATAGTTTACAAGAACTATAGTTTGCACGTTTAAAACAATATGAGAAAGAAACTGATAAATCTATTCATGATGACCTGTGTGCTAGCTGGTGGCTTCACCCAGGCATCCTTCGCTCAGGCAGGCAAGTCGAGCAATCTCACCCAGTTTGTAAATCCAAGAATCGGAACGGGTGGTCACGGTCACGTATTCTTCGGAGCCAACGTTCCGTTCGGATATGTCCAGCTAGGTCCTACAGAACCATCCCGCGGATGGGACTGGTGCTCCGGCTATCATCATTCTGACTCCATCCTCATCGGTTTCGGACACCAGCACCTGAGCGGTACCGGTATCGGCGACCTGGGCGACGTGGCATTCCTGCCCGTAACAGATGGCAACCAGAAAGAAATCAAGTTCAGTCACGACAACGAGAACGTGCGTCCTGGATACTATGCAGTCAAACTGCAACAGCCTAATGTATGGGTGGAGCTGACCGCTACCCAGCGTGCCGGCTTCCAGCGCTATACCTTTGGTGCTGATGCACAACAGGCACAGCTAGTACTCGACCTGAAGCAGGGTATCGGCTGGGATGGAGCCAAGGACATGAATGTAGATAATACTACAGCTACCACCGTGGCTGGTCACCGTTTCTCCAAGGGATGGGCGAACGACCAGAAGGCATTCTTCTTTGCAGAATTCTCTCAGCCTGTTACCGTGAAGTCATTGGGCACCGGCAGATGGTTGATTACCGCTGCTGATGTCACCAAGCCATTGTTGGTAAAGACCGGTTTGTCGGCTGTAAGTGCAGAGAATGCCAAGCTGAACCTGGAGAAAGAGATTCCGGGCTGGGATTTCCGTCAGGTAGTAGCAGATGCAGATGCTGCCTGGAACAAGGAATTGGCAAAGGTGAACATCGAGACCAGCGATTCTACCTCCCGCCGCATCTTCTACACAGCCATGTATCATACCATGACCGCTCCATCTGTCTTCTCAGACGTCAACGGTCAGTATCGCGGTGCCGACGGCAAGGTCTATGACGGCAACTTCACCAATTATACCACCTTATCACTCTGGGATACCTATCGTGCTGCTCATCCATTGATGACCATGATCCATACCGACATGTTGCCAGATATGGCAAGCACCTTCATCAATATCTATCGCCAGCAGGGCAAGTTGCCAGTATGGCATCTGATGGGTAACGAAACCAACTGTATGGTGGGTAACCCTGGCATTCCAGTTCTTGCCGATATGGTACTGAAGGGCTATGTAAAGGATAAGGAAGGAGCCTACGAAGCCTTGAAGCAGTCGGCTATGCTCGATGAACGTGGTATGGGACTGCTCAAGAAGTACGGTTATCTGCCATACGACAAGGAGCCTACCAAGGAAACCGTAGCCAAGGGATTGGAATATGCGCTGGCTGATGCCTGCGTGGCTAAGGTAGCTCGCATGCTGGGCAAGAAGGAAGATGCCAAGTACTTCGAGAACAGATCAAAGGCTTACAGCAAGTACTTCGACAAGGAGACCGGCTTTATGCGCGGTCTGGGTTCTGACGGCAAGTTCCGTGTTCCTTTCAACCCATTCGCAGCAGAGCATCGTGAAGATGACTATACCGAGGGAAATGCATGGCAATATACCTGGCTGGTTCCACATGATGTTCACGGACTCGTGAAGCTCTTCGGCAATGAAAAGAAATTCGTGACCAAGCTCGACTCTCTCTTCATCGTTACCGGTGAGATGGGCGACAATGCATCTCCAGACATCTCTGGTCTGATCGGTCAGTATGCACATGGCAACGAACCAAGTCATCACGTGCTCTATATGTACAACTATGCAGGTCAGCCTTGGAAGGGTGCTCGTCTGCTCAGACAGACCCTGGACGAGATGTACAAGGATGACTTCGACGGTTTGAGCGGCAACGAAGACGTAGGTCAGATGTCTGCATGGTATGTGCTTTCTTCCGTAGGTCTCTATCAGGTAGAGCCAGCTGGCGGCAAGTACATCATCGGTAGCCCAATCTTCGACAAGGCTGAACTGAACGTGGGCAAGGGCAAGACCTTCAGCATCGTCTGCAAGAACAACAGCAAGGAAAACATGTACGTACAGTCTGTGAAGTTGAACGGCAAGCCATACAGTAAGTCATACATCATGTATAACGACATCATGAAGGGCGGCACCCTCGAACTGCAGATGGGCAACCAGCCATCAAAGTGGGGAACCCGTCCAGCAGACCGTCCATAAGAATCAAGCACTAACTAACAAAACATATAAATAATGAGAAAGACTATTTTAATAATGGCTCTTCTTGCCTCTATGAGCGCTATGGCTCAGGAGAATGCCAAGGTAGATGTGCATGCACGCTATACCAAGGTGGTAACCCCTGTCAACGGCAAATATGAGTCAAAGCGTCCTCCTGTAGAGGACCGTCTCTTCACTTCTACAGCTGTAGAGAAGAAGATCAAGGAAGTACAGAAACTCCTGAAGAAGAATCCAAAGTTGGCTTGGATGTTTGCCAACTGCTATCCTAACACCCTGGAGAGTACCGTTCACTACCGTGTGCTCGAAAATGGTGATGATGATACATTCGTATATACCGGTGATATTCCAGCCATGTGGCTCCGCGACTCAGGTGCCCAGGTATGGCCTTACGTGGCGCTTGCCAACAAGGACGAAAAATTGAAGAAGATGCTGAAGGGTGTGATTCTCCGCCAGTTGAAGTGCATCAACATCGACCGCTACGCCAATGCCTTCAATGACGGCCCTACCGGTGCCGGATGGCAGAAAGACCGCACCAAGATGCAGCCGGATGTATTCGAGCGCAAATATGAGATCGACTCCTTCTGCTACCCTATCCGCCTGGCCTACGAATACTGGAAGGTGACAGGCGATGACTCTATTTTCGGCGAGGTATGGATGAAGGCTATCGAGAATATCCTGAAGACCTTCCACGAGCAGCAGCGCAAGGTGACAGCCAAGGCTTATCACTTTACCCGTGTTTCTGACCGTGCTTTCGATACCATCGGCTGGGACGGCTTCGGCGCTCCGGTAAAACCAGTAGGACTGATTGCTTCCATGTTCCGTCCTTCTGATGATGCCACGATTCTTCCATTCCTGATTCCATCCAACTTCATGGCAGTTTCTTCCATGAACAAGGCAGCAGAGATCTTGAAGCACGTGGCAGAGAAGGATGCAGCAAAGAAAGATGCTGCCCTGAAGATTGCGCAGGATTGCAGCAGTCTTGCCGATGAGGTACATACTGCTCTGCAGAAGTATGCTATCTACAACCATCCTAAGTATGGCAAGATCTATGCTTACGAGGTAGATGGTTTCGGCAACCAGCTCCTGATGGACGATTCCAACGTTCCTTCCCTCCTGGGTATGGGATATATGGGTGATGTTCCTATGAACGACCCTATCTACCAGAACACCCGCCGTTTCGTTTGGAGTGAGGACAATCCTTGCTTCTTCCGTGGCAAAGCTGGCGAGGGTATCGGTGGTCCACACATCGGTTATGACATGCCTTGGCCTATGTCTATCATGATGAAGTGCTTTACCGCACAGAGCGATGATGAGATTCGTTTCTGCATGAAGATGCTGCTGAATACTGATGCCGGTATGGGATTCATCCATGAGTCTTTCCACAAGGATGATGCTTCTAAATATACCCGTCCTTGGTTCGCATGGCAGAACACCCTCTTCGGAGAGTTGGTGATCAAGCTGATCAATGATGGCAAGGCAGACTTGCTGAACAACTTATAATACACCTTATTATAATATATACATATAGAAAATGCCGATAGTTTCTGATGTTTCAGAACTATCGGCATTTATATTTATGCTAACTGGCGTCAAATATGCCACTTCTATTCTTCTTCTGCCACTTTCCAATCGATCAATCCCTTGCCATCTTCGTCAAGTTCGATTCCGAGTCCTATCACCTCTCGCCTGTCAGCCTTGAAAGGCTCCATATAGCGACAATCGATAATCTGGCGAACGGCAGCTTCCTTGCCACCATTGTTTCTCAATTTCAGTTCTATCACATAGATATAGCGAGAAGTAGTTGCCACAATATCTATCCTGCCCGTGGAAAGCATGTGCTCTACTTCAACCTTCAAACCGATGGCATTGAAAATCGTACTGATGACCAGACGATAGCGCTCCTCCATATCCATGGAAGCCATCTTCTTGTTGCTATAAGGCACATCGGCAACCAATGCCTTCAATGACTTCATCGCATCCGGCAACTGCCCGGTGCCCAACTGCATATACAGATTGGCCTGCAACGACTGGATGTCTCCCATCTCTCGCATAGTCAGAGCTGGGAGCACGGTTTCGTAGAGCGCCTGCTTCACCTCTTCATTAGGGAATCCCAAAACATAGCCGAACTCATCACTATCCTTGATGGTGAGATAGCCCGACTGATAAAGGAACAGGGCTGGTCCACCACCCGTTACATCCGACGTCTCCAGGATGTTGCGCAGAACACGGCAATTCTCAAAATCACCCAAACTCAACTCTGCATTGGTGATAAACTTAGGAAGCCGGGAAGTAGCTCCGGATGCTGCCCAGAAATTAGCCAAATTCTTCGAATTCAACGCATTGATGAGACTGAAAGGATTATAAATATCTACCATATTATTACGGCTGAAGTGATACCCATCATAATACTCCTTCAGTTTGTCATGGGTCTGCTGCAGAGTCCAACCATTCACTTCCGCCATTTTCTCCAACTCTGGCATGAAATTCTCGCTGATTTCCTCATCCGTGATACCGCAAAGAGGGGCATACTGTGGCAGGAAACTGATATTGGTCAGATTGTTGAGTGCAGAGAACAGGGAAATCTGCGTTAACTTGGTGATGCCGGTGATAAAGACGAAGCGCTCGTACTCATCGTCAGCCTTCAAAATGGCGAACACATTTCGATACACATTGGTACATTCTTCGTGCTCAGGAGTTTTCCAGGAATGCTGCAGCGGAGAGTCGTATTCATCGATGAGTACTACAACCTGCATGCCAGTCTGCCGATAAGCTGTGGTAATGATGGCATCAAAGCGATCGGCAAGTTGCGCGGTAGGATCAGGCGTTATGGCATACTTTTGTTCATACGACTTAAAGCACAGATTGAGATACGAGCGGATTCCTTCAGCGCTGGCTCCTCCACGGCTCATGTCGAGTCGGATGACTGGATATTGCTTCCAGTCATCTTCCATATCCATGATCTTGAGACCTTCAAAGAGTTCCTTTCTGCCGCGGAAATAAGCTTCCAGAGTATCTACGAGCACAGACTTGCCGAATCGGCGAGGGCGGCTCAGATAGTTATACTGGTCACCATAGTTTGCCAACTCCCAGACGATGTCTGTCTTATCAACATAGACGTATCCCTCTTCCCTGATTTTCTTGAAAGACTGTACGCCTACCGGCAGTCTTCTTCGTTTGATGTTTGCCATATTCTTTTCCTCCATATATATTTTATGCAAAGATACAAAATATTCTCTTATCTTTGTCTTTCTGAGGCTTTATTTTCAGTTTCTTCACAGTTCTTGCAGTATGGCATTGTAAAATGGAGGAAAAAAGAAGTGTGCCATAAGTTTATGACACACTCCCTTATATTTATGCTAACTGAAAAAATGACCTCACTTTATGGCTGCAGGGTGAAACCTACTACCAGATAAGCTTTCTCTGTGCTAGGGTTAGCTGCTACCTGAGCAAAGACAGGAACAGAGAAGGAATCGGTAATCTTGATATCCTTGGTAGCCTTGACACCTACGTGGGTAACGGCAAAACCGTTGGCATCACCATAGAAGGTGGTGGCAAATGGCACAGCACCGATGCTTGCCTCCCAATCACACCCACCCAACTTGAATGGAGCGGTAGCCTCGAGATAAGATGAATAAGCACGGTCGCCATCCTTGTTGACCCCATCGTTGCCGGCGAAGTTGGTGTACCAGTTCAAGGCAAGCGGACCAAAGTCATAACCTACATTTGCCTCGAAAACATGAGAAGTTTCGTGAGCCTTGTAAGCAAAATACTTCTCGTTAGGAGAGTTGAACCAGTAATCGGTAACACCGATATGGAAACCACCAGTCTCGTATGCCAAGGTAAGATCAAACTCCTTGGTATCTTCCGGCTGAGAAAGACCTACACTTCCCCAAGCAGTAAGAGACAGACCTCTATATCCGATACCCAAGGTAGGCTGCAGGGAAACGGCTCCCAAATCCTGACCACGCCAGTAGTACTGGCTTACGATATCAGCACCGATAGAAGTTTCTACCTCGTCCTGTGCCATGGCAGCAGGAGCAAAAGCCATCAAACCGAGTGCCAACGCACCCATCTTCTTCATATCTAAAATCTTCTTCATAATCTCTCTTGTTTTTCCGTTAATAATAAGGAACTGCAGAACTCATCCACCTCTTTTCTGTTGTAGGCGGCGAATCCATCCACCAGCTCCGTTCCTGTTTTAAAAAGTTTTGGGTACAAAATTACAAATAATAATTCTGCGCACCAAAACTTTTATCAATAATCTCTCTCGTCAATATATGAAAGTACCTTAGTTGTAGCAGCTCTCACCATGCTCGTAGATATCGAGACCTTCCTCCTCGATTCGCTTGTCAACACGGAGACCACAGATCTTCTTGATACCCCAGAAGAGGATGATACCTGCTGCAGCTGCCCAAAGGTCGATAACGATGATACCGAAGACCTGTGCACCAAAGAAACCGAAGCCACCACCATAGAAAGCGCCGCCATCGAGGGCGAAGAGACCTGTCATCAAGGTACCGAAGATACCACATACACCATGTACAGAGCTAGCACCTACAGGGTCATCAATATGAAGCTTGGTATCGATGAACTCGATAGAGAATACCAGGATGATACCTGCCAGAAGACCAATGATGGCTGAACCCAATGGACTAACCAAGTCGCAACCGGCTGTGATAGCTACCAAACCTGCCAAGATACCATTCAATGTCAATGAGAATGATGGCTTACCATACTTGATCCAAGATGTAAACATAGTACCCAAACCACCGCAGACAGCAGCCAGGTTGGTGGTCAGGAATACGTGACTGATAGCAACACGGTTAACCTCACCAGAAGCAGCGAGCTGAGAACCAGGGTTGAATCCGAACCATCCGAACCAGAGGATGAATACACCGAGGGCAGCAGCCATCAGGTTGTGACCAGGGATAGCCATACTCTTGCCGTTGCGGTACTTACCCAAACGAGGGCCTAAGCAGATAGCACCTACAAAGGCGAGGACACCACCAACACTATGTACAATGGCAGAACCAGCAAAATCATGGAAGGCAGCACCAAAGGTGTCCATCATAAATGAACCGGCATCAGCATTGCAAAGCCAACCGCCACCCCATGTCCAGTGACCTTCTACAGGGTAGATAATCAATGAGATGAAGAATGAATAGATGCAATACATAGAGAACTTGGTACGTTCTGCCATGGCACCTGAAACGATGGTAGCACTGGTAGCGCAGAATACGGTCTCGAACATCAGGAAGCCTTCTGTAGGAAGACCAGCTGCATTCTTGTAGAAAGAAAGATCGCCGAAGTTAGGCATACCGATGAATCCGGCGCCATCGCTACCAAACATAAATCCAAAACCTACGAACCAGAAAAGAACCGAACCGATCATGAAGTCAACGAAGTTCTTAAACAAGATGTTCGCGGTGTTTTTACTACGGGTAAAGCCCGCCTCGCAGAGGGCGAATCCCGGCTGCATGAAAAAGACCAACATGGCTGCCAAGAGCATCCATACGGTATCTACTGAAATTCCTAAATCCTGTACACTCATAACACAAAATCTTTAAAGTGTTGATACAATCTGAAAACTAATCTCTCTCCTCCCTTCCACATCTTATTTTTCCTGCTCCGCATTATAAAGAGCGATGTCGCCTCTTTCACCTGTACGGATTCTTACGGTATCCTCTACAGGAATTACAAAGATTCGACCATCACCAATCTCGCCGGTACGGGCTGCCTCCTGGATGGCATGAATAGTTTTCTCTACGTTCTTGTCGCGCACGACAACATTCAACAACACTCGCTCAATACTGCTGGTATCATACATGACACCACGATAGATACGAGCCTGTCGCATCTTGCCCTCTCCTCTTACATCGTAGTAAGAGAACCACTCAATGTCGGCGGCAAGCAAAGCTTCCTTTACATCCTCAAATTTCGTCTTGCGGATAATTGCTTCGATCTTTTTCATGTTAATCTCTCCTATTATTTAAATTACATATTGTTCGTTTTCGAGTGCAAAGATACGACAATTTGATTAATCAAATAGTTATCTACTTACTTTTTGCTTTTATTATTTCAGTTTGCTTTCTATTTAATAGCCTTTTTCAAGAAACATAATACAAAATAAAAGGAAAACAAGTGTTTTAGCTTTCATTTTGCAACAGACCTTCATAAAATAGAAAAACCAGTGTGGATGAAGCCTCACCAGACTATCATACCACACTGGTAGAATCATTAATTAACGTAAATCTAACTGAACTATACCGGGTGAACGAAGACCAGGCTTCAATTCACCGCCAATATAATATAATGTATGTTTTCGCATTGCCACTTGGGCTCCCGCTCTAGCCAGTAGAGGGGTTTGGTGGGAAAGAATTTCCCAGCGTTCAGTTTTCAGTTGATATGTCAAAGGACAACCGTTGAACTGATACCACGAAATGTCCTTCTTCAAATAATCAGCTTGTGCCACCTTGGAATAGGTTCCGCTGATGGCATCCCAGAAGATATCACGGTTCACGCCTCCGGCGCAGATGATCTGGGCTTCACCGTCGGGACTCACAGCCAGCATGGCAGTAGCGCCCGTCAAGGTGAGTTCCTTACCTTCGCCATTACGGGGTGCCGGAAGCGGATTCCAGCATTTGCCCTGGAGAAGATAACGCAATCCCGATGTGGCAACGACACTTGACTTGCCATTCTGATAGAAGCCACCCCAGACATAGAGCTTGCCATCATAGGCAGCGCAGACCGGTTGAACTCTCGGTTCGCCAATCATTTCCGTTTCCTTTTTCCATTCCAGATTCTTTCCGAGTTCACAGGTGAGAACGGAAGCGGAAGGATGACCATCCTGATTGCCCCCCACAACAAACAGGCGATTGTCCATCAGACAGACACCCATGTTATCTACCGTACAAGGCAGGGCTGACAAGGATTTCAATATCGGTTTACCACTCTTCTTGTCCAAATGGATACTCAAGACAGTTTTCAGACTATGTTCGGTATTGCATCCACCAACCAAAACCAGGCTATCACCAGTGGCTACCACACCACCATAAGCAGCAGGTTCAGGCAAATTACCTATCATCTTCCAATGTAAGGATTCCCCGTTGCCTGTCACTTTCGCAGCATAGATGCCCGAATAGTACTTCTTCTTTCCAGGTTCAGGGAAATTGCAGCCACCAGCCACTATCAGGTAGTCGCCGATGAATCCGGAATAACAAGCAGAGACACCGAGCTCATAGCCAGCCTCACCAGAAGGGAAGCCAGACAGGGATTTGATGGCCGTTTTGATTTCTCCCCGGAATGTAGACGCCGGCAAACCGTCCTGGTTTACCAGATTGGCACGTGTGAAAGGTTGCCATGCATATCTTACAAATCTCGGCTTCTTGAGTTCTGGTGAAGTGAGTCGAACCTTGTTTCCCTCAATCTTCACCTGTGCAGGATAGAAGATACCATCTTCCTCTGCCATCTCGAAACAGGATGGAGCCTTGCCGTCGGAAGTACGGAGACCATCGCCATAGGTAAATGATACCACCAGCGATTCACCCTCTCTTACCACCTTATTATATATAGGACCCGATGGGGTTACGCCATGACCGTAGGTCTGGTTCAAAGCCCAGCGACCCAGACGCTCACCTACCGGTTGCTTGTTCACAGGATGCACATCGAGCGAATCTCCCTGATCGGAAGACACCGCCATTCCGGTATTCGGGATGGATTTCATCAATCGGAGCTGACTGTCACGGAACCAGGTCCAGGAAGGACGGTTCAGGCTGGACAACTGCACGAAATAGAAAGGCATCTGAGGATTCTTCCAATTGCTTCTCCAACTATCCACCAGAAGGCGGAAGAGCTGTTCGTGAGCATCCATATTGTGGGCATTCGATTCACCCTGATACCAGATCACTCCCTTGATAGGATACTGCTGCAAAGGCAGGATACCGCTCTCGTAGAGATAGCATGGTTCGTATGGATGACGACCGAGATGTGTAGCATCGTGGGTGAGATTCTTGGCAGCCCTGCCTCTTACCCAATCCTGGATAAAGTCATTGTGCAACCAGTCTCTCAAGATAGCCGGGAACTGGGTTTCCAAGGTATTTCTATCTACCCAGGCTTCCGTCGGAGCACCGCCGATGGCATTGCAGATCAATCCCACAGGCACCTTCAGACTATCCCGCAACATCTTACCATAATAATAGGCTACGGCAGAGAACTGGGCTGCAGTTTCCGGAGAAACCTTCTTCCAGGTAGTAGGCTTGAAATACTGCAGATGATTCAGAGAATCCAGACAGGATGCCGGCCAAGCCACATCGTATGTCTCCCATCTTCCCTTCATATCGAAAAGACGGAAATCAGGGTCATCAGCCTGAGCGATGTCTTTCTTGCCGGTAGCAGCCTGGTTCAATCGGAATGCCATATTCGACTGTCCCGAACACAACCAGACCTCACCTACAGCCACATGGCGGAACTCTTTCTTCTGCTTGCCAGCCTGAATGGTCAGCGTATAATCAGTGCCTACCTGCAGAGGTTGCAGGGTAACACTCCACTCACCACGGTTATTGGCAATGGCAGTAGCTTTCTGTCCGGCAATACTTACCATCACCTTCTCTCCCGTATTGGCGATGCCATGGATATCGAGCGGCACATTGCGCTGTAATACCATATCATCCGTATAGAGGTCGGAGAGTTGCAGTCCGCCATAATTTCCGGTAATACCGCCATAAACGGTTTTCGCCAGGATTCCGGCACCTTCCGCATTTGGATGGATGGCATCCGGCAACAGATTAGGATAAGGATAGAGAGGAGCATGGAAATCGATTACTTCCGCTCCGCTCACCTTTGCTACCACCTGGATAGCCTCCTGTATCTCATCATGCCACTGCTTGGTGCCCGAGATAAAACGGGGATGGCGGTGGGCAATCGGAGTCATTCGAGCCAGAATAAAACGTACCTTCGGATTCACAGAACGCAGAGAGTCCATCAGGGAAAGATAATCTTTCACGAACTCATCACGATAGTTAGGCCAGTTTCTTGGGTCCGTATCGTTGATTCCCAAATGGATGACAGCAATATCGCCCTTGAACGCCATTGCCTGTCTGTACTCTTCCTGCTGCATGTACGGACGGTGTCCATGCTTCAACAGGGTAGCACCCGGCTTACCGAAGTTACCTACCAGGTACTTGTCTCCCAACATCTTCTGAAGTTGTACAGGATAAGAGAAATGTTCTCTATCCTGGATACCTGTACCATAGGTAATACTGTTACCAACACAAGCCACCTTTACTACTGGGGCTTTCTTCTTTGGGGCTGCATTTACTGTCTGGAGCCCCATCGAGAGTGCCGACAGCAAAACTGCTGCCAACACTCTACTAGGAAACTTTAACTTACCATACAACATATATATAAACCTATCTTATAATACTTTTATTCATCAACCAGCGCTGCCGTGAACATCCATTTCACAAGTCGGGTCTCCTTGGAAGAGAACTTGCCGACAGGAAGTTTCAGCATCAACTTGTTCCAACCCTTCTTGAGGGTAATATCTATCGCAGGACGAGACATGTAGTTCTCATTCTTCAACGTAATCTCATTAGAACGCTCGGTATTCGTGTTCTCCCATACAGGAGGCATGATTTCCTGACCATTGAGCCATGCTCGGCTGCACTTGTAATCCCAGGTGCCCTGATGAGGAGCCAGGTCGCTTTCCGAACGGCTGTAGTTCTGGAACTCCAGCATCAACTGGGTCTTTCTTTCCTTAGGAGAGTAGATCCATCGGGTAGCATAAGCGGTGTGGTTCTCCTGTGGATTGGCGTAGAATCCAGGAACCAGCGTGCCCCATACATGGCGCAGATAGATGCCGTTGCCGATGATCTTGCGGGTCTTGTAAGTCTTGCCCTCATACTGATAAACGGAATCTTCTTTCTCCTCTGGAGGGAACACCTTGGTCAAGTCGCCTCCGTTAGGAAAGGCATCGGTAATCTGCCACTCGCTCTGGGTCTGGCATACGTATGGGAACGGAACTTCCTTCAGCCAGGTCTTCTTCTGCCACAGCAGGCGGTCTTCAAACTCCCTGAATGCAGCCAACTGCTCAGGCTCATCCTCCCACAGCAGGGTGCCCTTGCCATCAAAATAGCAGTTGCCGCCTCCACGCCAGGCACGTTCTGCCAGGGTGAGCATATAAGGATAGAAGTTGTTTTCTGCCAGCAACTGAGGAGTATTGTCTATGAAGCGATCGTTCCAGAAGGCTACGATGCAGCCAGCCAGGTCGTCGCTGCCCTCAGACTGGTTATAGATGCGGCTGTTGAACATCGCCACCAGGTCGGCGTAGGTATCGAAATGGTTGGCGTAGTGGTAGCGGCAGTCGATGGCAGGGATGCCCTTCTGTGCCTTTCCACGATAGCTCCAGAGCTGCGTCATGTCGATTTCGCCCGGTTTATAGTTCCAGCCAGGGTTATAGGAGATAACCTTCTTACCCTTGTCGCGGATGTATTTCACCATCATCGGAACGAAATCCGGATTGGTAAACTGAACCTCGTCGGTTCCTATATGGAGATAAGGTACATCAAACGTAGCGCATACCTCATCGATGATGTCTTTCAGAATCTGAGTGCCCTTCTCGCTCTGCATATCGGTCTTGAAGGTACGCTCAAAGGCAGCACTGTGTCCCGGCATATCGATTTCCGGAATCAGGAGCACCTGGTGCTGCTTGCAGAATTCCACCAGCTGGCGGGCCTCTTCTAATGTATAATACTTTCCTTTCTCACGCTCCATGTTTTCAGGCGCATTGAGCTGCGGATATTTCCTGCATTCCAGTCGCCAAGCCTGGTTTTCTGTAAGATGCCAGTGGAAAACATTGATCTTGTATCTGCTGAGGAGACTGATTTCACGCTTCAGCTCCTCTACAGGAATATAGCTTCTGCCCACATCGTGCATGAAGCCACGGATGCGGAAGGCAGGCCAGTCGGTGATGTCACACTGTGGCACCCAAGTCTTTTTATTTTTAGTGTATTTTAGTTGTTCCAGCGTCTGTCGTCCCCAATACATACCCTTCGGGGTGGTAGCTTCCAGAAGGATGCCTTTCCTGGTAATCGATAGATGATAAGCCTCTTCCTGGAACTTGGCTCCTTCAATCTGGCTCACATATTTTTCCTCCACCGTCAACTCGCCGCTGGATTTCTTGCCGTTGAACTGATACTTCTGAGGCAGAGGCAACAATGAAGATGGATGATTGGCAGAGATGCCAGCCATGCACAAAAATATAGAAAACACAAAAAGTAAGAGTCGATTCATATTTTTTATTTAGGTTGATTCTGATGAATTATTGTTATTCACAAAGTTGATTTAGAAAGAGAGTTTATGAAGAAGAGAGGGAACAGAATTCCCTCTCTTCTCTTTTATAATCAAACAAAAACGATTTGCTTCATCGGCGAAATCAATTTCCACAATAGGCTCCTTATTTGTCGTAACCAGGAGTCTGGTGCAACAGACCGTTCAAGCCGAGGGTGTTCTCATCGATAGGCCACAACAGTCTGTCGGCATGAGCAGAAGTATATTTGGTAACATACTCAGCACCCATCAGTCGGAGGTCGTGCCAGCGCTTACCCTCGAAGAGGAACTCGCGGCATCTTTCCTTCAATACAGCCTCGATGACATTGGCATCGCTGCCTACGAAAGAGTTGTTGGCATAGAATGAAGCGTCTGTATCATTAGGATAAGCCACCTCAGCCTGGTGAGCATTGAAGTACTCCTCGCCGTAAGCACGCTTTCTTACCTCGTTGATCTCGGCAGCAGGATCCTCGCCCAGCAAAGCCTTAGCCTCAGCCAAGCCCAAGAGACAGTCTGCGTAACGATAGATAGGATAATCATCGAGCCACTGGCGCTGGTTGTAACCCTGTGGCAATGTACCCTGGAACTTATACTGGATGTTGCCAACATACTTGAGAGAGCCATCCTCGTTCTTGGCATAGATATCCTTCAAGCTACCAGCCTTACGGGTATCGCCATCACGATAGAGTTCCTTCCACATGTCCTTGTTGAGAGACACAGACATTACACCGTCCATATTACCCATGGCAGACTCAGCCAGAGTTGTACCATCAGCCTCGTAGTAGTTCTTGAAGAACATAGAACCCATCACCAAAGTCAAGCGGAATCTATCATTCCACAAAGTCTTTTCATCCTTGCCGTTATAAACAGCGTAGATAATCTCCTTGTTCTTCTTGTTGGCAAAGGCAAATACCTGGGTAAAGTCGTTCTGCAAAGCTACATCAGCCTTCTTCACATCCTCATAAGCAGCCTTGGCTGTCTGATAATCAGCGTTTCCGCCGCCCATCTGCTTACCGCTCCAGAGATAAGCCTCACCCTTGAGCATCTTGGTAGCAGCCAGAGACCAGTAGTTTCTGCCACTGGCAAACTTGTAGTTGTCGCCATAAGCCTTCTCAGAAGCCTCGATATCCTTCTTGATCTGAGCCATTACCTCAGTAGCAGGAGAAGCAGCCTTGCCCATGTTACCGATGCTGATGTCGCTACCCTTGGTATAGTCAGTTACTACGATGACGTCACCATAGGTTCTCAACAGCTGGAAGTATATGAAGGCACGCATACCGTATGCAGAACCCAGATAGTTGTTCTTGGCAGCCTCCTTGATGAGGTCGGTATTCTCAGTCTTGGCAATCATCAGGTTAAGCTGATTGATGATTGAATAGCAGCCGCCATAGTTGCTGATGGCAGGACTTGACTGGCTCAAGAGATTGTTCCACATGAACTCGTATCCACGAGTTGCCTCACCCGAGAATGGGTTGCCACCATAGAGGTTGGTACGCATCTCACCCCAAAGGTAAAGGTTGAAAGATTGGTCGCGGAACATCGCCTGGAGACCGGTGTTGGCTGAACTGAACTGGCCTTCTTCCTTCCAGTAGCCAGCATCAGTAATCTCACTTTGTGGTTCTACATCAAGACAGCTAGTCATTGAGAAGACCATGCAGCCTGCTGCAAAATATTTCAAAAACTTTTTCATTTTAGTCAAATTTTAGAATGTTACAGATAAACCGAAGAGTAATGTGCGTGGTGTTGGGTAACGACCGTTGTCAATACCTGCACCATAACCATTATACGCTGCTGGCTCTGGAGAAGCTCCATCATAACCAGTGATGTAGAACAGGTTCTGACCTGTTACATAGAGGGAAGCATTCTGCATGCCTACTCTGCTGATCCATGTCTTTGGCAAGTTCCAGTTGAGAGTAATCTCGCGCAGTGCCAGGTAGTCGCCCTTCTCGTAGAAACGGGAGCTGTTACCGTTGACTTCTGTGTAACCGTTGTTCTCGCGGGTGATATTCATCTTGTTCAACTGGTCAGCGTATGTGAAGACTGGAAGGTCTGCATCGCGGTTGGTCTCAGACCATGTATCCTTCACCTTGTCGATGAGGTTGAACGAACCCTGATACTGTCCCAAAGAACGAGCCTTGAGGTCGTTGTAGATGGTGTGACCCAAAGAGTAGTCGAAACGTGCGTAGAGAGATACGTTCTTGTAACCGAATGTTGTGGTGAAACCACCAGTCACATTAGGGAAGATATTACCTACTACCACGCGGTCGAGCTGACTGATATGGCCGTCGCCATTCACGTCTTCCCAGCATACATCTCCTGGCTCGATAGGCTTCCAGCCATTAGACTCCTTATAAGTCTTACCGGTTGCTGGGTTGATCTGGTCAGCCAAACCTGGACCATAAAGATGTGCGATGTCGTCAACACGCTCGTTGGCATTTGCCTTTACATCGTCCCAATCTCTGAAGATATGCTGCTGCTGGTAACCTACCAGGTCGCCCAACTTGCCACCTTCACGGTATCCACCAATCCACTTGGTTGGGGTCTTGCCGTTGGCATCTACCTTGCCTGCTGCTACCTCGTAACCACCAATCTGGTTGTTTGGCTTGTCGCTGCTTGGCAACTGCAATACCTTGTTGGCTACAGAAGTGAGGTTGGCTGTAACATCCCACTTGAAGTCCTTGCTGTTGATGATGTTGGCACGTACCTCCATCTCGAAACCAGAGTTGCGGAGCTTACCCAGGTTGGTCTTCATGCTAGAGAAACCGGTGTAACCTGGCAAACTGATATCGGTGAGCAAGTTATTGGTTGTACGGTTATAGTAGTCGAGGATGAAGCCCAGACGGTTGTTGAAGAAACCGATATCGAGACCTGCCTCGAACGACTTACTCTGCTCCCACTTCAACGCTGTGTTGGTAAGGGTTGAGTTATAGTAACCAGTCTGACCGCCATAGTTGCCATACTTCTCGTAAAGACCATAGATATCGAAGTTACCGATACCGTTTACGTTACCGTTGATACCATAACTTACACGTGGCTTCAAGTTGCTGATGACGCTGGAAATCTTAGAGTTCTTCCAGAAATCCTCCTCCATGATGTTCCAACCTGCAGATACACCTGGGAAGAAACCCCAGCGGTTGTCCTTCAACTTAGAGATACCGTCGTAACGATAGGTGAAAGAGAAGAGATACTTCTGCTTGAAGTCGTAGTTCACACGACCGAAGAGAGACTCGATACGGTAACCGGTCTTGCTGCTGCTTGTAGCCGTGCGGTTAGCACCTACGTTCAGGGTATGGATGGTATCGAATGGAGAGTTCTCTGTACTTGCATTAAACTTAAAGTACTGATAGTCGAAGTACTCACCACCAATCATGGCATCCACATTGTGATTCTCGAAGAAGGTATCGTGATAGTTCAAGGTACCGCTCAACTGAATCTGAGTGAAGCGTGTGATCTCGGCCTTAGCACCACGGGTCTGGTTAGGAGAACCCTGGTTCTGCTGCTGGTATGACTTGTTAAAGCTCTCGTACTGGTAATCGTAGTGATACAGAGAAGAGTTTGCTGTGAATACCAACTTCTTAGGGATGATGTTCAAATCGAAGCCCAGGTTGTAGGTCTGCTTGCGTGTACCGTCTGTGCTTGTGAGGCGAGAACGGTAGTACTCTGGGTTACCGTCACCTGTACCCCAACCAGAAGCAGGAGTGCCATCCTCCAGATATGGATTCCAGGTAGGACGCTGTGAACGGGAACGATAGAAGAACTCGTATGCACCGATCCACAGAGAAGGCTGCTTAGCCCAGCTGTAGGTAGTACCTGCCTTTACATTCAGGAAAGGAAGTACCCAATAAGAACCGTTGAAAGCACCATTGAAGCGCTTGTAGCCTGTACCCTTGACAGCACCATCCTCATTGTAGTAACCGAGACTTGCAGAGAAGGTACCCTTATCATTACCGCCAGAGAGGCTCAGGTAGTGATCCTGGGTAAGCGCTACATCGTGGAAGGTTGCATCTTCCATCTGACCGCTGTAATCCTTATAGAGAATCTGCTTGCCCTCGTAGTATGGGTCGTCCATTACCTGCCAGCCCTCGCTCTGGAGATGCTTGGTATCATCATTGAGATAACGGATATCGAACAACTTGTTACCGATACCATAACCCATCTGGTTATCTACAGCACCTGCAGTTGGAACATTATTGGTATAACGCTTGTAACCCAAACGGTTGTAGTAGATGTAATCGTGTGCATTGAGGAAATCGTAACCCTGACGGGAGAAGTTCATACCGAGCTTAGCCTTGTAGTTAACTGTGGTCTTACCAGCCTGACCATTCTTGGTCTGAACCAGAATTACACCACCGTTGGCACGGGCACCGTAGATAGCGGTAGAAGCGGCATCCTTCAACACCTGGATTGACTCGATGTCTGAAGGGTTGATATCGCTCAAGCTCTCACGGATGATACCATCCACAACGATGAGGGCGCCATTATGGCCACCCGTGATAGAAGCACCACCACGCAGGGTGATGTTAGGACTTGCACCTGGCTGACCAGACTCGCTGATTACGCGGAGACCAGTCACTGTACCCTGCAACGCATTACCCACGTTGCTGACAGCAGCCTTCTCCAATACCTTGTTATCCATCTTAGAGATAGCAGTGGTCAAGGTGGCACGCTTCTGCTGACCGCCATAACCTGTTACCACTACCTCGGCAAGAACCTGCTTATTTTCGCTCATGGTTACGCTGATAGGCTGACCCTCGAACTTGATTTCCTGTGAATCGAAGCCGATGTAGGAAATCACGATGATGTCGCCCTTCTTCACGTTGCTCAAAGAGAATTTACCGTCCAAGTCGGTAACAGTACCATTGGAAGTACCCTTCACGAGTACAGAAGCACCGATAACGGTTTCTCCAAGGTCATCAACTACCACACCTGTACAGGTAGAGGTCTGCTGCGTGGCACTCACTGCCAAGCTACTAGTACCTGCGAATGCTGGCGAAGCGCCCATGCATCCCAAAGATACTGCCATGACTAATTGTTTCAAATCTGAGTTCATGTTTGTAAGTTGATAATTAGTTAATATTATTTATATCTGTTATTCGTTATTTGCTCAATGCTCAGGTTATAGAATCGAATGTCGTAATAATCATCCGTCTGGGTTTTAGGATTTCTGAATGCATTCTCCTCCAGAAGGAAGTAGATGCTTCCATTCTTGCCCTGAACCATGGTTGAGTAAGCCGATGTTGTGTTGCTCAACTGATAGCAGCCTTCCCAGTTCTTGGCGATAGCCTCTGGAGTTGCATAATCAGCCGGAGTCTCCAATGCCTTGTAGTAGATACCTACGTTGTTACGGCCAGGACCTACCGGAACACTCTGCAGCAACAGTTTAGTCTTCTTGCCATTCTTCTTGGCATCTACGATGAGAACCTCGCCATTGCAAGAGTTCTTGTGAGCAGCAACACCCATATTCTTGGCATCAGAAGCTATTACCTTGCCCCAAGAACCTGTGGCTGTCTTCTTATCCTCATAAGTATAGATGTTGATGTGGCGTCCACCCATCGCACGACTGCTGAGCAACACATTGCCGTCTGGCAACTCTTCAACCTTAGCTTCATCTCCACGAGGAGCAGCCTCGGCTACATTCTTGCCCAAAACATTCCATGTCTGACCGAAATCGTCGCTATAGAGAATGCGGTTACCGCTGCGGGTACACAACACGGTATATACACGATAGTACTTGCCTACCTTGATCTGCTTACTCTGGCAGATTCTACCACTGGTAAAGAAGGCTGATTCCACTTCTGGCATGAGGTCGTAAATCTGCTTGGTCACTTCCTCGCCATACCATGTCTTACCTTCGTCGTCGCTGTAGTATCTACCCATCATCAGGAGATTGCCACGCTTAGACTCCCAGTAGCCGATGCCGCCCGATGCACACATCAGGAGGATTCTGCCGCTCTTCTTATCTACAACGACAGCTGCATCGCCATGGGCACAGTCGAAACTGGTAGCAATACCGTTTCCGCCCTTTGCCACCATCTGCTCTGGAGAGCTCCAGGTAGCGCCCTTGTCCGTGCTGGTCTTCATCACGATGTCGAGATGACGGCCGCCACCAATATCCTTATTATGATAACGATGATCGGTAAACGCAATCAACTTACCCGACTTACACTCCACGATGGCAGGAATGCGATACTGTGCATCCTTGTTAGAGAAGACGGTGATGCCACCCTGAGCGTTCACAGCCTGTGTCTCAACAGCCATAGCAGGGGTTGCAGCAGCAACCTGTGCAGGCATCATCAGGGAAATACCCATGGTAGCAAGACACAATGCCTTGCTTATATTTGCTGAAAAAATCATATTTTTACTATTCAGATTTTCAATTACTTATATTTAATACAAATCAGATACGGTATCTGCCTGAGAGAACTGATAGAGGAATTCAACATATTCACGAACAACGGCTTCAGCAAACATCTTGCCCTTTTCGGCTGTAGCCAAAGCTGGATTTCCGATACCGGTATCCGTTGATACCATCGACCAGTTGCGAGGAATCCAGACCTTTCCGCTATTCAATGCAGGAATTCTGAATCCCCTGGCTGCACCTTCGCCAGCTTCTTTCAAGTTCACCAACTCAGGATGATAATGCATCATCACAGAAGTCTCCACTTCATCAGCATGATCACCTGGCTGTTCGAAGAAATCTTTTGGATTGCTCATCTTGAACCACTCACTGGAAGCAATGATGAAATCAGGAAAATCCACAGCCAGATCACGAATCATGTTCTTGAAGGTGTTTCCTCCATGACCATTCACGATGAGGAGTTTCTTGATTCCCTGATGCTGCAACGCTTCTACGATATCCTGCAGAATTGCCTTCTGAGTCTCATATCGGTAATGGATACAGAAAGCCACATCACGCTGTCCGGGATTCTGGGCACCCATAGCCACAGGAGGAAGTACCATGCAATTCACGCCTTTGTCGGCAGCAAGCTGTACAGCAGCATCCACTGCGATGCTATGTGATAAGATACAATCAGTAAGATATGGCAGATGCAGGTTATGAGGCTCTGTTGCTCCCCATGGCAGGATCGCTATCTGATACTGATTGTTTCTTACGGTGCCCAGATTCGATATACACAAATCTAAGTTCTTGTTCATATTTTTATTCTTTGTTCAAAATTTCCTGGCACAACGAATATGCCTTGATCATCATTCTAGGAATGTGGAACGGACCTTTGAAGAGATTACCCTTGGCAGGCTGTGCCACGGTTCCGTCTCTGTGAAGATAACCATACCACTCGCCGAACTCTGTATCTGGGAAGTGAGCATAGGTCCACTCGCTGATGCGCTGATGCTTGTAGATATACTCTTCATCACCTGTTGCAAGGTAAGCATAGAGAGAAGCGATGATGGTTTCGGTCTGTGGCCACCAGAACTTCATATCCTGTGAATAATCCTGTACAGGAAGATTCCTGCAGTCTCTGAAGTTGATGATGCCGCCATACTGCTTGTCCCATCCCCAGTCCCAAGACCAGTCGAAGATCTGCAGCGCCATATCAGTTATCTCCTTGTCCCAATCTCTCTGCTTAGCCTCTTCCATGATAAACCAGGAGGTTTCGATGCAATGACCAGGGTTGATGGTGCGTCCCATACAGGTATCCTCAAACTCACCGTTCATTCCTACGGTCTCCAGGAGACACTTGAACTCTGGGTGGATGAAGTACTTCTTCAACTTGGCAATCGACTCATCAATCTGCTCGGTGAGCTTAGGATCATTGATAACCTTGCGGATGCAGGAAGCTACGTTGATGAGAATCATGATGATGCTATGGCTCTGCAACTTCACTGATTCCTCGAACTTAGGAGCCAGAATGCCTGGAGTGGTGAGGAAGCGCTGGGTGTCCTTGAAAATCTGCAGGGCACGTTCTGCATATTTCTGCTCGCCGGTAGCCAAAGCATACTCTGACATAGCAATGGCTGCGAATGTCTCAGAGAATACATAGCGACGCATGCGCAATGGCTTGCCTTCTGCAGTTACAAAGAAGTACATTCTTCCATTCTCGTCGAAGCAATGCTCCTCGATGAAGTCGAGCGTACTCTTCGCAGCCTCCAGCCACATCGGATTCTTCTCTACATTATTATATGCATAGGCGCATATAAAGGCGAATCGACCCTGAAACCACACAGACTTGGTGGAATCGATCAGACTTCCATCTCTATCAAGACAAGTGTAAACACCACCGTTTACCTTATCCCATCCATGCTCCATCCAGAATGGCATGATGTTCTCTGTCAGATCAGTCTTATAAGATTCAGCCCACTGTTTAATATATTCTTTTATGTTCATTCCTACTGGTTCTAGTGGATTTTACTTAAAACTGATTGCAACGCTCGAAGAAGTTGATAGCTTCCAACTCTTTCTTCATTGCCTGCTCCTCCTCATCGGTCATATTGCGGAATGGAGTACGGTTTGGACCCAGATCGAAGCCCATCAACTTCATGATACGCTTACCACCAACGATGTTACCACGGTAGTGGCAGATTACGTTGATAACCTCCTGAGCGAAGTTCTGCTTCTCACGGGCTGTCTCGATATCGCCGTTCTTCCAAGCCTCGATGATGCCTACCAACTCCTTACCGTTGTAGTTGGTTGTACCGCCGATACCACCCTGGGCACCGCCCTGAGCCAGGCTAGGGAGAATGGTCTCATCCTGACCATGGAGCATATCGTACTTACCGTTCTTGTAGAGACGGCACTGGTTGTACTCATACAGGCTCTCGAAGGTATATTTGATACCAGCGAAGTTAGGAATGCGTCCATCTACAGCCTTCAGCAGATCGAGCATTGGCAGATAAGCGCCATTGAATGCAGGAATATGATAGTAGTAGAAAGGAAGCTCAGGAGCAGCAGAAGCGATCTCCTCGCAATACTTCACCAGTTCCTCGATGCGGCCGATATGTGGAAATGGAGGCGCCATTGAACCGATGCCCCAAACACCCAACTTCTGTGCGTGCTCAGCCAAGCGACGGCTCTCACGGAGGCAGCAGCTGCCTACATGAACGATAATCTTGAAGTCCTTTGGAGCTACGGCTACCCATCTCTCAGCAAGGAGCATTCTCTCCTCGGTGGTCAACATATAGCCCTCGCCTGATGAACCATTGATAAACACACCCTTCAGACCGTTCTTCTGAAGCATCTTGGCATAAGCCTCGATAGGTTCCAAGTTCACATCACCGTTAGCATAAAAAGGAGTAAACGGTGCATCGATAAGTCCAATGATCTTTTCCATAATTATATATATATAAGTTAGTTAAATTTTCTTTATTACTATTTATTATTCTAAGTTATCAGTCTTTGGCTTCAAGCAAACCAGCTGAAGTGTCAGCGCTGCGATAACCACCACGCCCAATACGGCAAAGGCCAAACCCAGATTACCGCCATCAGAGAACTTACCCATTATCTGGGTAACCATGGCTCCGGCAAATACGCCCACCATATTCATGATACCATAGGCTGTTGCTCTATATTTTGCCGAGATAATCTGGCAGAGGATTGGCATATTGTTGGCATCAAACATACCGTAACCGATACCGAAGAGCAATCCAGCTCCCACTACAGCTACCACACTGTGACCAAAGCCCAGGAGGAAGAGAGCAGGAATCGTCATTCCCAGACCGATGGCACTGGTATAAACGCGGCCACGAATGTTCCTATGAACCCATTTATCAGAAAGCACACCACCGAAGAGCACACCAATCAAAGAAGAAACTGCAATGGTGATGGTTGACATCGGACCAGCCTCAGACATAGGTACACCCAGATTCTCTGCAAACAATGTTGGAAGCCAGTTCTTGGTAGCCCAACCTGGAAGAGAAGGAACTGCGAAATAGAAGAGAATCACCCAGAATGCCCAAGTAGAAAGCACAACAGATAAGCCTTGGAACAATCCGCCCTTTGCAGGCTTTTCCTGCTGAGCCACAGCCATACTCGCAGTATCCTTGTCTTTATCGTGCAACAACAGAAGCAACACGACAGAATAAGCGATTCCGAGAATACCAAACCAGTGGAAAGTGGTGTGCCAGGAGAAGGCTGCTGCCACGGTAGCACCAAATCCTCCGATAGCCTGACCTACATACAAACCAGTCATGTGAACACCGATGGCCAGAGATCTGGACTTTCCTTCATGCCAGTCGGCAATGAGAGACAAGGCAGAAGGGATGTAAAGTGCTTCACTGATACCCATCAACGCCCTCAACATGTAAAGCTGATCAAAACTGGAGGCATATCCCATCAGGTAGGTCACCAAAGACCAGACAAAGAGACTGCCTACTACTAATTTCTTTCGACTGATTCTATCAGCTACGATACCGGCAAATGGACTCACAATACCATAAATCCAAAGGAAGACTGCCATCAAAGCGCCAAAGGCTTCAGCTTGCTGTAATTCCACGATGTCAACTTTCATGGCGGCCTGCATGGTGGAAAGCATCTGACGATCCATATAGTTGAGAAGAGCAACCACCCAGAGGAGCGCTACAACTAACCAAGGATAAAACTTTTTATTTTTCATTTCAATTGTTAGTTTTGTTATTCGGATGCAAATATACAACTTATTTTAATACCAACCAAATTTAAATGAATTAATTTTCATTATTTGAGTTAATTAAATTAGTTTGTTTATTTATTCTTACGTTTTACCTCTCTATACCTTATTATATATATATAAAAGAACCTCTTCTGAGTTGTTTTATCAACTCATATTTTAAAAAGCTAAAATTCATAGACTCAAACTGTTAAATCATCCCCCGAAAATGGGGAAAAACAAAGTTTATTCTAATAATTTAGATTAATTAACTCGCAAACATTAAAAAAACGGATTTATTTATTTATCTTTGCAGCGTAAAAACTTAAACATGAAATATCTGTATGGCAAAAAGCATCATACCTCACACTAAATGGTCTGCCTCTAAGACAGCACTTTTGAACTTGCTCATAGAACATGGAGGGCAAACTATCGCCGAACTATCCAATAGTTTGGGGGTAAGCGTGCCATATACTACCAAGACTCTGAACGAACTCATTGAGGATGGCTTGATTGAAGTAACTGGCAAGAAAGACAATTACTCGAAGAGAGCGCCAAAGATTTACGACCTCATCGCAACATCCGGATATTTCCTCGGCATAGATACAGGAAAGCAAAGTCTCACCTTCGGCATCTGTGATTTTTGTGGAAACATGGTGGCAAAACCCGAACTGATACACTTTGACTACCAGGACACCCCAGTAACCTTCGACAGTTTCATCAACCTCATCAACGATTATATTCAGAGATCAGGCATCGAAAGAAGCCAGATCAAGAAGGCTTGCATAAGTATCGGTGGACGAGTGAACCCGGAAATAGGTTGTGCCTATAATTACTTCACCTGCACGGCAATGCCGCTGGCAGAAGCGCTGACCGAAAGACTCGACCTGCCTTTCTGCATCGACAACGATACCCGCTGCATGACTTACGGTGAATATCTGAAAGGTGTCTGCAAGGGATTGAGAAACATCATCTTCGTAAACATCAGCTGGGGCATCGGCATCGGTATCATCTTCGACGGTAAGCTCTATCTCGGAAAATCAGGCTTCTCGGGTGAAATCGGACACATGCACATCTATAATAATGACATCATCTGCCATTGTGGAAAAACAGGTTGCATGGAAACGGAAACATCAGGCTCGGCATTGCTGCGCAAGATGAAAGAGGCTCTGGAAAACGGTGGAACATCCGTGCTGTCCGACAAGGTGAAGAACCTGCATCAGGAACTCACCCTGCAGGATATCCTCGATGCCATCCAAAAAGAGGATGTGCTCAGCATCGAGACACTGCAGAAGGTGGCAGTGGAACTGGGAACCAATCTCGCCGGCATCATCAACATCTTCAATCCAGAGATGCTGGTTATCGGAGGAGACCTCTCGGTAACAGGTGCTTATCTTACCCAACCTATCTGCATGGGCATCAAAAAGTTCTCGCTCAATATGGTGAACGAGGATTCGCTGGTTGCCGCCTCTACCCTGAAAGAGAATGCGGGACTGATAGGAGCCTGCCTTATGGCAAGAAGCAAGTACTTGAACAATTAATAGATCAAGAATACATTATTAATATATAAGAATACATTAACTAATAAACATATATCAACTATGCGTGTAATTATCGAAAAGAATTACGATGAGTTGGCTCGCTGGGCAGCTCGTCACGTTGTGGAGACCATCAAAGCGTTCCAACCAACAGCAGAGAAACCATTCGTATTGGGTTTGCCAACAGGTTCATCACCTATTGGTATGTATGCAGAAATCGTAAAGGCTGTCAAGGCTGGTGAGGTTTCTTTCAAGCATGTACTCACTTTCAACATGGACGAATACGTAGGTTTGCCAGAGTCTCATCCAGAGAGCTATCATTCATTCATGGCTCACAACCTCTTCGACCACATCGATTGCCCTAAGGAGAACATCCATATTCTCAATGGTAACGCTGAGGATCTCGAGGCTGAGTGCGCTCACTACGAGGAGATGATTGCAGAAGCAGGTGGTATCGACCTCTTCATCGGTGGTATCGGCCCTGATGGTCACATTGCTTTCAATGAGCCATTCTCTTCTCTCAACTCTCGCACTCGCGTGAAGACTTTGACTACTGATACCCGCATCGCTAACTCTCGTTTCTTCGGTGGCGATATGAACGCTGTGCCAGCTACAGCCCTCACAGTAGGTGTTGGTACCGTTATGGCAGCTAGAGAGGTGATGATTCTCTGCAATGGTCACAACAAGGCTCGTGCTCTCCAGGCAGCTATCGAAGGTCCAGTAACTCAGGCTTGGACTATCAGTGCACTGCAGACTCACCAGCACGGTATCATCGTTTGCGATGAGAGCGCTACAGATGAGTTGAAGGTAAGCACCTACAAGTACTTCAAGGACATCGAGAAAGACAACTTGTAAAAAAAACACAAAGTAATAACTATAAAGACAAGAAACTATGAGACTAAATCTTAGTTCAGAAATTGTACTCAATAAGGTACCATTGGCATACTACAAACCAAAGACTACAGTAGAGTACTCTGAGATCTCCAGAATGGAGAAAATTCATACCGACATCTTCGCCTCTTCCATGGAGGGTGCAGCTCATGTAGCTGACCAAGTAGAGAAGGAAATCAAGGCAGCTCAGCACGAGGGCAGATATTACGTGATGGCATTGGGCACAGGCTTGTCGCTCACACCTATCTACAAGGAATTGCAGAAAAGATGCGAGGCTAAGCAGCTCAGTTTCAGAAACGTGGTAGTATTCAATGCTTACGAGTACTATCCTGTACAGAAGGAAAGTTCTCTGAAGAGCATCAACCAGTTGAAGGAGCGTTTCCTCGACCATGTTGACATCGATCCACAGAACATCTTCACATTGGATGGCAGTGTGGCACAGGACGCAGTGCAGGATACCTGTCACCTCTACGAGAAGCGCATCAAGACCTTCGGAGGTCTCGACATCGCTCTCCTCGGTATCGGAAGAATGGGTAATATCGCTGCCAACGAGCCAGGCTCTGGTATCCAGTCTATCACCCGTCTGATCCTCATCGGCAATACTTCCCGCGAGGAGATGGAGAACAGCTTCGGCACCAACGAGCAGGTTCCTCCTTGCTCTCTCACCATGGGTATCGCTACCCTGCTCTCTGCCAAGAGTGTTTACCTCACAGCATGGGGCGACGAGAAGGCAGAAATCATGCAGAAGGTAGTAGAAGGAAACATCACTGACACATTGCCAGCTAGCTTCCTCCAGACTCATCCTAATGCAAACGTAATTCTCGACCTGAGCGCTGCTTCTCACCTGACACGTATCAAGCATCCTTGGCTCGTAACAAACTGCGAGTGGACAGACAAGTTGGTACGCAGTGCATTGGTATGGCTCTGCCAGAAGTTGCACAAGCCTATCCTGAAGTTGACCAACAAGGACTACAACGAGAATGGCTTGAGTGAACTCTTGGCTCTCTACGGCTCTGCATACAATGCAAACATCAAGATCTTCAACGACTTGCAGCATACTATCACAGGCTGGCCAGGCGGTAAGCCAAACGCTGACGATACCTATCGTCCTGAGCGTGCGAAACCATTCCCTAAGAGAGTAATCGTATTCTCTCCACATCCAGACGATGACGTGATCTCTATGGGTGGTACTATCCGCCGATTGGTACAGCAGAAGCACGAGGTACATGTTGCTTACGAGACATCCGGCAACATCGCTGTAGGTGACGAGGAGGTTACAAGATTCATGCACTTCATCAATGGTTTCAACCAGATCTTCGCAGACTCTAAGGATAGCGTGATCTCTAAGAAATACCAGGAAATCAAGGAGTTCTTCGCACACAAGAAGGAGAGCGACTTCGACACCCGTGACATTCTGACCATCAAGGGCTTGATTCGTCGTGGCGAGGCTCGTACAGCTTGTACATTCAACGAGATTCCTCTGAACCGCGTTCACTTCCTTGACTTGCCATTCTATGAGAGCGGTAAGATTGAGAAGTTGCCTATGACAGAGAAGGACGTTGAGATCGTTAGAGCATTGCTGCAGGAGGTGAAGCCTCATCAGATTTATGTTGCTGGTGACTTGGCAGACCCACACGGAACTCACAAGAAGTGTACCGACGCTGTTCTCGCAGCCATCGACGAGGAGAAGAAGGCAGGCGCAGAGTGGTTGAAGGACTGCCGCATCTGGATGTACCGTGGCGCTTGGGCAGAATGGGAGATTGAGAACATCGAGATGTGTGTTCCATTGAGCCCTGAGGAGTTGAGAGCAAAGCGTAACTCTATCCTCAAGCACCAGTCACAGATGGAGAGTGCTCCATTCCTGGGCAACGACGAGCGCCTCTTCTGGCAGCGTGCAGAAGACCGCAACCGTGGCACCGCTCAGCTCTATGATGAATTAGGTCTGGCTTGCTACGAGGCTATGGAGGCATTTGTAGAGTACGTTCCTCTCTAAGCCTTCAACCGCATACTCTAGTTGATATAAAATAATATAGATATTCATTCATAAATACTCTAACCTATATCAACTATTCATTTGACAAAACTAATTGTACGAGAATAATTAGTTTGTGCCCTCCTGCCGAAAGGTTGGAGGGCATTTTTTTAGAACTTAATCCAGGTCAGCTTCTTCCATATTCCCTCGAAAGGACCATGGGAGTGATACTTGAGCCAGAGGTTGGAGAAGAGGCATTGTACTACCACCATGGCAATACCCACAAAAAAGGCGTAGGTGATGCCAAGCTTCGTCTGGAGATTGAAGCCATAATAAGCAAACAGTCCGCAACCGATGATAGATTGGAGGAAATAGTTGGTCAGACTCATCTTACCAAACTGGCGCAGGAACGACAATGCCTTTCTGAACCATTCCTTTCCGTACCACAACAATACGAATCCTGATACTACAAACGAGAGGATGAAGAAGTTGTAGATAGGATAAAGCCAATTGTTCCATGTTTCCATGTGGCGCACATCTGCGATACCTCCCACAATCAATACCAGGATGGAAACCGCCAGCACCTTCTTCCATAAAGCCAGGTTGTTGTTCTCATTATAGAACCAACGCTTTCTGCCCACCAGCATTCCGAGTATGAAGAGGCAGATTGTCTGCGTATGTCTTCCCTTCATCAAACACCAGTAATAGGTAGCCACCTGTCCGTATCGCAAGTTACCGTAGGCATTCTCCAGGAAGGTGCCGTGCTGATGACCATTATACATATTTCCATATACCTCTCTCAACGAAGACGCATCTACCTGCCATCCCGAAATGAGGGAGTAGATTTCTACAGGTTGGATAAAGAGGAAGGCAATCACCCACCAGAGCCATTTGGTAGGAAGATAACTCAATGGGATGAGAACCAGTCCATAGATGGCATAGGAGAAGAGGATGTCTCCATCAAAGAAGGCGGTGTTCACGATACCGAGCATTGCCAGGAGGAACATTCGCCAGGCGAATCTACCCGAAAAGCAATTTCCACGCTGCTGCTGATTATCATTCATGATAAAGAAGCTTAATCCGAAGAGCAGGGCAAAGATGCCATACATCTTTCCCGACAGCAGCAATGCCAGCACATCTGCCATCCAATCATCACACCCCAGCGTATAAGCATGCTCTATGCTTCCATCGTACATATTGAAATGCTCCACGGAATGATAGAGAATAATACCTGCCACTGCCAATCCTCGCAAGGCATCAGCCACGTCAATACGACTGTTTTTCAGTCCTAATGTCTTGTAAAAATTCATTTTGATATTGTATGTTAGTTATTATTAGCGTACAAAGGTAAGTGCAAGCCAGTCATCGAACTTCACGTTCTGGAAGGTATGGATGCCCAGCTTCTCGGCAGCCTCACAGTTTTCCTTCAGATCATCGATGAAGAGGGTTTCATCGGGATGGATGTTCGCCTGCCTGATTACCTCCTCATAGATGCGGGCATTAGGCTTTGCCAGATGCATTCTCTGAGAGAGGAAGCAGTGCTCGAAATAATCATCTGCCCCATGGTTCTGATAAGGGAAGAGATGCTCCACGCAATAATCCCAGTGAATATCAATGGTATTACTCAGGAGGAAGAGGCGATAGCCAGCCTTCTTCAACTGCAGGAGTCGCTCCTTTTTCTCATCAGGAATCTCCACCAGCATCTTGTTGGCAGCATCGATGATTTCTTCATTCGTCACATCAGTCCCTGTCAACTTACGGGCTGTTTCACAGAATTCTTCGGTGGTAATCATTCCCACACCCAGCTTACTCATCAGCTTCATCCCCTCACTCTGAGGATTTGAATCAACTAATTCCCCCATTCCTATCGCCTTGAAAGCCCCGATGCATCCTTCCGGATCGAGCTTCACCAAGACATTACCTAAATCGAATATGATATTCTTGTATTGCATAATCTATATCTTATTTTGAATCACACTTTTAATTTCTAATGAGATACATACTGCAAAAGTACAGTAAAATCAGGAGAGAACAAATGATTTTGGGAAGGAATGCCGGGAATATAACATTTATTAGTAAAAAAGCATCTTTTTCTCTTCTCTATGTAAACAATATTCCAAAGAAAGGAAATCAGGCAAAAACACCGTTACCACTTTTTTACTTTAATTTATAGCCCCAAACATTTGCATATCCACAAATAATATCGTATCTTTGCAATCGGGTTTCAAACCCTATCCCAAAAGAGGATCACATAAAAAAATCAAATTATATAAAAAACGTCATGAAAAAATTATCAGTTATCGTCTGCCTCTTTATGTTCGCCCTGATGCCTCTGCTGGCACAGGTGAAGCAGACCGTTGCCGTGCTCGGCGACTCGTATTCAACTTTCGAAGGTTTCATCCCAAAGGGATATGCCACCTGGTACACCACTGCGGTTCAAAAAGCAACCGATGTCAACAAGGTGGAGCAAACCTGGTGGTGGCAGGTTATCAAGGAAGGGGGTTACAAGATGGGCAACATCAATTCCTATTCCGGTTCCACCATCTGCAACACCGGCTACCGCGATGAGGATTACAGCGACCGTTCATTCATCAACCGCACTACCCTGCTGGGCAATCCGGACATCATCTTGATTTGCGGCGGTACGAACGACAGTTGGGCGAATGCCCCTATCGGCAATTACCAGTACAGCAACTGGAAGCGTGCCGACCTCTACTGTTTCCGTCCAGCTTTGGCTAAATTGCTTTCCGATCTCCGTCAGCGCCATCCGAATGTAGATATCTACTTCATTCTAAATTCAGAGCTGAAGGATGAGATCAACGAATCAGTAAAAAAGATCTGCAAGACCTATCAGGTTCCGGTCATCGCCCTTCATGACATAGACAAGAAGAACGGTCACCCAACAATCAAGGGAATGAGAAGCCTTGCCGACCAGGTTCTGAAGGTGATTAAGAAATAAAAATAGCAAGCCACTTTCAAAAACACTCTTCACTCTTCACCAGAAGGTCATAAACACCTGTAGTTTAAGAACTTGCACGTGTGAAGAGTTTACGCCACTCTTCACCACTCTTCACGCGGAGCCGCTTACGGAAAATCTGTGAAATCTGTGGGACATAAAAAAGTGGTTTCAGCCCCCCGACCGAACAGGACGAGCTACCATTTCAATTCCGTGCGCAATCCGAAGGTGAAGAGGGGTGAAGAGTGGTGAAGAGTAGTGCGTAACTCTTCACCTCTCGCACCCCCAGTGTTTATCGGGGTTTAAGCCGATTTGGTGAAGAGTGAAGAGTAAAAAAGCGAGTGGTTATTTTACCAGCTCCCGACGTATCGTTTTGTGCCTGGCAATGGCAGGTTATTGCCCTGGTAAGGGGCAATGTTGTGCCATAGTGAGGCAATAAGCGCTACAAGCCGCTTTACGCCTCATCAGTACCATCATGGCGACCTCTCAGTAAAGTCTTTGCACCTTGTAAGTACTATCGCTGTTGCTTGTAAGTACTATCGCTGTTACTTGTAAGTACTATCATTGTAGCATCGGTTTTACGTAAAAAGTCTTCGGAGTAACCTTTACTTGTTGCCGGAAGAATTAATATTATAAGCCGGAGAAGCCTATATCTTCAGCCGCACAACAGCTGTTGTGCGCTTGCATAACAGCTGATATGCGCTCGTCCAACACCTGTTGTGCAAGCGGAAATCAGCTGGTGGGCGATGAGTTGTTGGATGACACCATACCCACTTTCAATCTTGAATTATGAAGCATTTGCCTTGATCGTACTAAACAATCAAGGTGCTACAGTACAAAGAATCTTCCTCCTCTAATGATCCATTGTTTTGCTATTGCTTATTCCTCAGCTCTTCTATCAAATCATTTACAATATATGTATCACTCATTAGATGCAAGCCAAGTTCTTTGTCATGTAACATACGGCAAACGTCAGAGTCATAGAATATCTGCAATGCTCTGTCGGTTGATATATGTAACGTATCGGCTAGTTGCTTTATGATACGAGCGATTTTAATCCATAATAAGAAATCCAACATAATTATATCCTTTCATATGATTTGAATTGCAAATACTTATCAACTATCTCTTGGCTTAAAATGCAAATCTGGCGGAGAGTATACTCAACAAAGACATTTGAACCATGAGATAATATTTGCTTTTCCATTATTCTTTTCTTTCCCAATTTTTAAGAGCTTCGACCACATCACTTGCTACAGCTTCCCGGCTCTCGGTATGTAGAGTGTCATAGCAATCTTGAATGAGACTCTTGATTAGCTCTACGTTAACAGTGTTGTCTGTTGCATATCTTTTGATTCCAATATTTATTGTTTCTAATTATGTATTGTCTATCGGCTCCAATAGCTGTTCCAATGTTGTGAAGTATGGCTCTTTCTTATATGGGTCTGATGATTGTTTCAATCTGAGAATCTTGCCAGTCTTCCCCTCAAACTCAGTCTTTGCTTCACTACTTTCCAAGTCGAATGTCAGGTAATACTCCTTGGCTGCATTAAAACCTTTTTTTTGGAGGTCTATGCCAGAAACAATTCTTGCACCTTGCCCTGTAAGTTGAAAGATGGCTTTGTTATTCTTGTTGTACATAACTAAGAACTTGCAACTCTCAAAGCCTGGAACTAATCTCAGTGAACCAATCTCGAACCCTGCTCTTGTATAATAAAGCTTGTTCTTCAAGACAATATCCCATTGCTCTGGCTTGCAATATCCCACAAGAACCATCGCATTCTTTCCGTCCAATGGAAGCTTGTATACCAAACCTCTTTGTGGTATCGCCTTCTCTACATATTCTGAACTAAGACTCTTTTCCAAGAGGATGTTCTTCAAGTGTCCATATAGTTGAGGGCTGTCTTCATCTTCATGTCCAAAGTGGTCTTTACGACTCTTGCTTTTTGGCAATAATGGGAATGCACCAATATTGACACTTTCTACACTGTTGCTATAGTAGCGTTTTGTAATAGTCTCATTATCACCACGTCCAGGGAAAAGAATGTAGCCGCCTATTACTTCTTTGTTTGAGTGCTCTTTTCTGTCAGAACCATAATAGATGGCATCACGATAGCGGTGCATCTGGTTGATTGCAGCAGATGGCGGATAATCACCACCATGTAACTCCTTCATTTCTTCAAGGTCTTCTTTCTCAATGTCCTTGTCTAATCGCTTGTCATTCACAACACGATATTTGGCATCGTATAGATAGGTGAGTAATATCTCAGAACCATCTTTCTTATTGATATTCAATACAATATCCGGTCTTTGCTCTGTAGTTGCAGTATGCACTCCGAAATCATCGGAATTTCTTCTGTTGAATGTATGCTGATAATGTAAGGTTACTACATCACCTGCATGAGCACGCATTTGGTTTGCCCACTCCGAAACGTCATCGGCATCTGGAGTAGGATAGTTGAATGTAACCGTATGTTCCATTCGTGAGTTAGAGAAGGGATTGAGTAAAGAGCCAGCTGGTTCTGAAACCAACTTTTCGTATAGCGGATTTTCTTGCTCAATATGTAGCAGTTGCTTTACCATGCGCTTCATCTTGATGAAACACCATAACTCATAGATTTCCCATATCTGAAGAGTGCCTATATTGGAAGCACCATTATATAAGTCGATACCACGGCGCAGTTTGATCCAATCCTTATATACCTGTTGGTAGCCAGCACGACTTTGAAGTACCATGCTGTCTTGACTCATGCCTTCAAACTTGCCCACAGTCCTAAAGAATGGATTGTGTTCCAATTTGTGGATGCGCTCTTTGTATCCCAATAAACGCAATCGGTGGTCATCAGACAACTCGTCATTGCGATTGTTGGTTAATACTTCATTTAGAATCTTTGATAAACGTTTGCCTATATGTGTGAGCGTATGTTTTACAAAGCGGTTCTCACGTGTATTTATGGTACTATCGCTTTCCTTTAGCTCAAACCAATGATTGTCAAGCTTCTTGGCTATCTTGTTCTCGGCATACTCATCTTCAAGCGAAGGTGTCCAACGCTTGATTTTTTCTACTTTCGCATAGGTGTTATATGTTCGTACGTTTTGGTGTGGACGGCGAAGAATCAACTCTATGTTCTTGAGATAGTCATTGATGATGTCCTCAAAGATGTTCATCCAAACAATATCATTTTTCACTTTTCCTCTTGTCAGCTGTTGATATGTAGTGGCAAGATAGCGGAAGATGACATCATTGTATTCTTCGTTTACGTCATTGAGGAGAGACTTGTAGTCATGCTTGGTATCAAGCTTGGGGCTGACAACATCAAATGTCACCCAGGCTTGTCTTGTCTTTCCACCATGTTGATATTCAAATTCTAGCTTGAATACGCCAGGCTCATTGAGAAAACTGACGTTTCCTGATAGACCAACGATATTCCCCTCGTAATCCTTATCCACAAAGAAAGCTGTTTCGATGTCTTTGCGAACATGAAGTACTTTAGGAGAAGTTTTGCTATCAATAAATCCAGTCTTAAAACGGATGGCTATGTTATATTCGCAAGTTTCAAACATAACCGGCCATTGCTCATCCCAAAGTTGACCGACTTCACCAATTTCACATAAAATCTTAGTGTCATATTGGTATAGTTTGAAATGGCAAGCATCTTTTGAGGCATACTTACAATATCTCTCCTCGTATGGCACAGAAGATTCTGGCTTGGGATCGTTGCTATGGTCTATGCGACCTTTGAAACGCTCCCAAGCATAAGACATGTCTTCGCTGCGCACGATAACTTGATAGTCTCCGTTGCTATGTTCAAATCGTAATGCTTCCATCTTTTTGTTCTATTAAGGCCAGAAACGAGTGAAACTCTGGCGGTTCAGTCTTTCTATCATTTCCGACAATTTATCAACTGCCATATATTCGTTTTGGTTGTCTTCATTGTGCTGTGGCGCAATTTGTTTTAACCAATCAAGTTTGGTGAACTCATGCCCATCTTCTGCCTGATCAGAAAGTTCATTGGCATTTCGTTCTTTATCAGATATATGGAACATTTCGTCATCTCCCTCAACACGTGGAAGAATCTTCATCAAGAGAATTTTGTCTATGGCAATTTCTACATATCCCTTGAATGAATCTAATGTAACTTCTTCTCCTTTCTCTTTTGCTTGGTCAAGTAATACGGCTAGATAGATGGTCAACTCATTCATCACACGATAGCTGACAGTGAATGGAGTGCCATTCAATACCTTGTTGATTTCTTCCAAGCGTTGTGGCAGCCCTTCTTCTCCATTACCTATTATATAATTACGTATGTCTTCATTGTCTTTCACCGTAGAGCAAAGAGTGAGAACTTCTTTTGCAGAAACGTATTTTGCTTGCAGGTTGCCTATGGTAAGTGGTTGCTCAGCATATACTAATTCGTCTTTGTCGCTGAAAATGTCGGCAAGGTTGCCGCCATTCATTTCAATGGTCATGGCTCGGTCAATGACTTTGCGTGAGAATTGATGAGTGGTATCATCCATGTTGACTGTTCCTACAATGAAGACATTTTCGGGAAGAGTTAAGCCAACCTCGGTCAAAGTCTTGGCATCATTGGCAGGAACTTTTTCCATTTCAGCTTTATCTACAATGTCGAATAGTTTCATGTAAATGTCTCTGTCTGTTTGGCATGTAGGGTATGCGTGACCTTGCGAATTATTTCCTACTTCACCTACTTTCTTGAAGTATTCTTTGTCAACGAGCACGCCACTCTTGATGCAAACTTCACCTTCTTCATTTTCGATATGCTTTCTTGTTTCAAGCACACTCAGAAACTCCGCAAAGTACTGTTCTACTGGTGCAAGATTCATTTCATCAAGGCAAACGAAGAAAGGAGTCTTTGGGTACATCTTAGCCTTTATCAAGAATTTGACAAACTTGGTAAACATATACTGCTTGTTGAGATTACTCCAATATCCAAGCAATTCTGTAGAGTCATGCCAGTTAGGCTTAACTTCTATCATGCAATAGTTACCAGGCTCAGTACCATCTGCATCTTGTAGTTCTACTTGGCAAGATTTAAAAGCGAACTCTCTGACGATTCGACTTTTACCTGTACCACTTATGCCAGCAAGAAGCATGAATGGCTTGGTGCGGAGAGCTGACAGATATTTTGCTTTTTCCATTTTGAATTTTTCAACAGAATTAGAACTGTTGTCTTTGCTTTTCTCTTTGAACAATGATGTTATGTCACTTTCTCTGATGGAATAGAAATTTTCGTTTAAAGTTAAATCGTATTTTTCTAATTCCTTCTTGAATGAATCGGTGTTAGGTACAAGAATAGACAATAACTCTTTTGTGTAGAGTTTGCTAAGTGCTGTATAAATATTGTTATACGTAAATTCTGTACCTTCAATGTATTCTTTTCTCAGAATCCAAAGGCAAAGAGCCACTATGAATTTTGTGTGTTCAATATATGATGTGAAGTTGCTATATAGCTCTGGGGTTCTTATTAATACACCATTCTGTATTTGAAAAAGAGGCTTACCACCTCTTTTGGGGTAGTCAACGACTTCTTCTGTATTGACTAGGGAGACTTTTACTTGTCCTGCTGAATAGAAGTTGCTTCCTACCCCAAAGTCTTTGGAGTGTTCTTTTAGGGGAATGTAAAAGTTTGTGGTGTATAAGTTAAGGCATACATCACAAATATATCCAACATATTGTATGAACTCATTCTTGTCATTTTTGTCACGAGTATCACAATTTCTTTCGTTGATTCTGTAAAAGGAATCCAGTGCCATAAAATGTCTTATGGCACTGACTTTCTGAGTCGCACCTTGTAAAGTAGGATCTTTGCTTATGTGCGATAATTCCTTGTATGCTTTTAATATTGCATTTTTATTTAAATATCCCATAGCTAATTATTATCTGGTAAAATGTTGAGAAGTGCTGTAGCTAATACCCATCCTAAAACAGGTGGTACTGCATTTCCAATTACTTTATATCTTGATTGCAAAGGAATGGCTCCAAATGTATAGTTGTCTGGGAATGACTGAATTCTTGCACATTCTCGGACAGAGTACCTGCGATTTTCTACAGGGTGTGTGACTCCACATTTATCTGGTTGTGCAGAAGCTGTTATGGTGCCATTGATTTCTCCGAAAGCAAAACGCCTAAAGAATTTAGGAGCATGATATTTCTTTGGATTATCTGCAATATTTTTAAATCTTGGTGTCAATAGTTCGTAAGGAATATCTTTCCAAGAACGACCTTCAAAGCAGTCAGGCGTTAAATCCGTGATTTTGTAACCATCGTGAAACTGACTCATAGCTTTCATTCCATGGATGCAACTTCCAATAAGATTTACTGTCTGTTGTGTCCCAGGACTATATTCCCAGACATCATTATCAGGGGCATTCTCAACATCTTGCAAGATTCTGCCTAATAGTAATTCCTCAATTTCTCCAAAATGTTCTGATGGTATGTTGTATTTTTCTACAACTCGTTGCATATCATCAAAGTTGAATTTTTCTATTTGTAATTGTTCGTCAATGCCAACCATCAAAACCCTATATCTTTTTTGAGGAACCCCATAGTCAGAAGAACAAACTAGATGTATGGTCGTTTGGTAGCCTAATGCATGCATTCTTTTTATGATTTCTTCTGGAACGCTTGTTACTCCATCAGGCATTTTGGAAGAGAGAATACCTCGGACATTCTCAAAAACAAAAGCCTGAGGTCTGTGTCCATTTTCTATTTTAGCTTTTATAATGCGTTCGCATTCTGCAAATAGTGTTCCACGTCCATTTTCATCATTTACACCTTTTCTTTTGCCTGCATTGGAAAATGGTTGGCATGGAAAACCAGCCAACAAAATATCAAAATTAGGTATGTCTTTTGCATTGATGTCTCTGATATCTGCTAATAGACACTCTGCGCCATCTGATACAAGAAGAGGATTGGCGTTATAACACATTTGCGCATCTTGGTCAAAATCATTGGCGAAGATGATTTCTGTGTTATGTCTATTATATTCATGTCCTCTGAAGTTGAATCCACCGGAAAATCCTAAATCTAGTCCGCCACATCCAGAAAACAGAGAAGCTATTCTTTTTGGCATATTATATTAATAATGTATTATTGTTTATTATTTTATTGACCACAGTAAATCCTTCACATCCATGTCTAAGCATTTGGCAATCTCTACGAGAGTTTACAAATTGGGTTGCATTGTGTTAGTACACCTTAGACACAGTGCCAGAATCTTTGCCCAATTGTTGGGCTAACCATTTGTTGGTTCGCATTTTCTCTGCGATTACAACTTTTAATCTGTTTATATCTCTGTCCATAGTTGGATAGTTCTGATATTAATCTACAAAGATACGTCATAACTTCGACAATAGCAAATGTTTCGTGCTAAATTATGATTATTTATAGATTGACAGTGAAATAGTGACTACTCAGCCCCCTATGGGCATGAGTAGTTACTTTAAAAGACCTTTAACCCTATCAGAAACTATCAGCTAAGTAATTCAATCTACATTATTCTTAAAATATTCAAGTTTATCTTTTACAACGCTTGCAATCTCTTTCGCCTCCAAATAGCACCCGTCAATTTCTTCATAGGTGTATGCATTCCGAGCCTCAGCGATGCTTTCGGTTGCAACCTCTTCGAACATATCGAAGACAATTTGTTCTTTATTATTCTGCTTCATATCTAATACTATTAAAAATTCGTATTTCCTTGTTCGAGTATTACCCAAACACCGGCATTATCCTTACCTTCGTGCCTTATGACACCCGCTTTTTACATTACCGCCAAATCTCTTTTTACCACCCTTGATGTCTCCGACATGGTTACCAACAAAGTCTCCGACATTTATTGTTGGTAACAACTCCCCATAAAACGATAACATATTGGTTTTCAATCATTTTTCTTTCCGACATATTTCCGACATGTCTCCGACATTTTTCTCCGACATATACATCGGCATTACCGCCACTATTACCGCCACATTACCGCCAAAACAATATTTGCACCGACATTTTACACCGACATTTACACCGACAAAACAGCATCAACCTTCAGCGTTCACAGACCAACTGCAAATTGATTACTTTTCCCAAATTATCCCCAAAGAAAGAAGAAGAAGGAGATCATCGTAAAAAACGGTTTTATATATAGTACCTCGACCGTACTAAACATACAGTCAAGGTGCTAGAGTACAAAGATTCTGTATTTTGATTAATCTTTCAAACAACCAATTGGCACAACATAGACGCCATCGTCCCTGCGAACAGCATAACGAGATGTACCTGTTAGAACCATAAGGAAAGATGGGGATTTCATTTTCGTATCATCGATTTTAGAAGCCAAGAGCTTTAGATTCTTTGCTCCTTCTTCGATGTTCTTCTCACCACCCAATTTAACTTCTATCAGTCCATAATTCCCATTACGCAAATGAACTACAGCATCACACTCCAAACCATTACCATCACGATAATGATACACTGTTCCATCAATAGCATCGGCATAAACACGCAAGTCTCTGATACACATTGATTCAAAGAACAAGCCCATCGTACTGAGATCATTCACCAAATCATTTGGACCTATACCTAAAGCTGCAACACCAATAGAAGGATCAGAAAAATATCGGGTATCCGAAGTGCGAATAGCCGTTTTACTTCGCAAATTCGGATTCCATGCCAAGGAATCTTCCAACACGAAGATTTTCTTCAAAGCCTCTATATAGGAAGCCACCGTATTGCGATTGGTGGCTACAGCATCATTATTCTCCAAATCAGCACAGATAGTATTTACCGTTACCTGAGCACATTGGTTTCTTGCTAGAGAACGCAATATTCTTTTTGCTCTTTCCGGATCACGGCTCACATTATCTACACGAGAAATGTCAGAGTGCACCACGGCTTCATAATATCTATATGCCATATCAAGTGCTACCTCCTTACCAACCATCGTTGCCTTGGGCCAACCACCCCGACATATCAACCATGCCAAAGAATCAATATTGAGAGGATTAGTTGCAAAAACATCTGCTACGGGATTGGCAAACAATTCTTCAAGACTGACTTCATTTGTAGAATCGCCAGATTCAGAAAGACTCATTGTTCTCATTGTCAACCATGCAAATCGACCAGTCCCTGAATGGTGAATTTTGCTTGTATCAACAGGGACTGCAGAACCAGTAAAGATAAATTGCCCTAGTTCATCTCTATGATCAACCTCAAAACGAGCAGCATCCCAAAGTTGCGGGGCTAATTGCCATTCATCAATAAGACGAGGCACTTCTCCTGAAAGCAACTTTTTGGGAGAAAGATTTGCAAGTTCCACATTCTGCTCCATGTATTCAGGATCATCCATATACACAACGCTCTTTGCTTGCTGTTCTGCAGTTGTCGTCTTTCCACACCACTTGGGGCCTTGTATCAAAACGGCACCACTCCCCAAAAGTCTCCGACTTAACATTTTATCTGCTATTCTTGCCTTATATTTCTTCATAATCATATTTTTTTAAACATCGCTGCAAAGATAATCAAAAGTTACTGAATACTAGCATTTTAAACGTTAAATTATGCAAGTTGAGGCATTTTCATTATGCAAGTTGAGGCATTTTCATTATGCAAGTTGAGGCATTTTCATTGTGCAAGTTGAGGCATTTTCATTGTGCAAGTTGAGGATTTCTCATAAAAAAATGGTGTTCCATTCCTCAAAATGAAACACCATTGACCTAAATTTTATGCTGATAATCGAATTTCGCTATTAGTTGCTATAAGCACTCTCACCATGCTCGTAGATGTCGAGACCTTCCTCCTCTACTCGCTTGTCAACACGTACACCTACTGTCTTATCTACTACCTTGAAGATAATATAGGTAACTACGATGCTGTAGATGATGCTTACCACGGTGGCTACCACCTGAATCCAAAGCTGATGCCAGTCGCCATAGAGAGCACCCTGCACACCCTCGGCTCCAGTTACGTATCTTGTAGCGAAGACACCGGTGAGGACAGATCCCAGGATACCGCCCATACCATGCACACCAAAGGCATCGAGGGCATCATCATACTTGAACTTCTCCTTCACTACGGCTACCATGAAGAAGCAGACGATGGTGGAAATGATACCGATGCAGAAGGCACCTAAAATATCCGTACTACCTGCTGCAGGAGTGATGGCAACCAAACCGGCTACGGCACCGGTACAAGCACCCACCGTGGTTGGCTTCTTGTTGACAATCCAGTCGATGAGCATCCAGGTGGTGGCAGCTGCAGCTGTTGCGATATGAGTTACCAGGAAGGCATTGGCTGCCAGACCATCGGCTGCCAATCCGCTACCGGCATTGAAGCCGAACCATCCCAACCAGAGGAACGACATACCCATGAACACGAAGGTGATGTTGTGAGGTGTTATAGGATGACCCGCACGGTAATCATCACGCTTGCCTACACAGAGTGCCATGACCAGAGCGGCTACACCGGCATTGATATGTACCACGGTACCACCCGCAAAGTCGATGGCTCCCATCTTCTGCAGGAAACCGCCGCCCCATACCCAGTGGGCCATAGGGAGATAAGCGATGATGACCCAAAGAACGGTGAAAAGTACATAACCGCTGAACTTGACACGCTCGGCGAATGCACCGAGAATCAGGGCTGGAGTAATCAGGGCAAACATGCACTGGAACATCACGAAAGTGAGCTCTGGAATACCCGTTGGCATAATGGCATCCAAACCAATGCCGTGGAGGAAGCACTTATCGAAACCTCCGATGATGCAAGCCAAAGGATTGCCGCTATCCGCATATTCCGTAGAGAAAGCCCAGGAATATCCGAAGGCCACCCATATCAAACTGACTACTGCCACGATGAATACCGTCTGCATCAGGATGCTGAGGATATTCTTCTGGCGCACCAAACCACCGTAAAAAAGTGCAATACCTGGGATTGACATCAAGAGCACCAAGATGGTTGCCATGATCATCCACGCTGTGTTACCCGTATCAAGAGTTGTCAACAATAAACTGCTCATATATATATCTTATAGTTAAATTAGAATACAATATTATATAAAAGTCTCTCTACTCCTCTTTCTCAGCATTATACAATGCGATATCACCTCGTTCGCCTGTTCTGATTCTGACGGTATCCAGTACAGGAATCACGAAGATTCTGCCATCTCCCACTTCGCCAGTCTGTGCAGCTCCCTGGATGGCAGCGATGGTTGGCTCCACATTCTTATCACGAACCACAATATTCAAAAGTACACGTTCGATGCTGCTGGTATCGTACATCACACCACGATAAATGCGAGCCTGGCGCATCTTTCCCTCACCTCTTACATTATAATAAGAGAACCACTCGATGTCGGCAGCCAAAAGTGCCTTCTTGACATCCTCGAATCTAGACTTGCGGATAATTGCCTCAATCTTCTTCATAATCCTTTAATAATTAATAATGTGTAATACCTTTATTGATTGTCTCTATTGGAAACGGACCATTTTTGAATGTCACTCAAGCCAAGCCATTCTTTACATTATGTTCGTTTTCGGCTGCAAAATTAATACATTTTGTCAGAATTTTAAAGCAATCATAAACATTTCATTGCTACTTTTTCGCGGTTATTTTAAATTTATCCAGTCATATCGCATTCTCCTTACAAATTGTAAGCATTCAAGCTTTTCTTCATTACAATTTGAAAGAAGACTAAATTTTATTATTATTTCCTGTATATATTTTCTTGTCTATTCCAACAAAAAGTCGTACCTTTGCAACCGAAATCAAACAAATAGTCATCGAAAACATCCGAAAGACTATCAAAAAGTCAAGTCTCACAAAAGACAAGACGTGAGAGATAAAAGAAGAGTATTCAAACTTAAAGGACAACGCAATATGAAAGAAACAGTTCATTTCACCAAGATGCATGGGGCGGGCAATGACTACATCTATGTAGATACCCAGCTGTACAACATCCCAGACCCCGAAAAGGCAGCCATAGCTTGGAGTGCTTATCATACAGGCATCGGAAGCGACGGACTGGTTCTCATCGGAAAGCCACAGGATGGCAGAAGAGCCGACTATTCGATGCGCATCTTCAATGCCGATGGTTCAGAAGCGATGATGTGCGGCAATGCAAGCCGATGCATCGGAAAGTATCTTTATGAAAAAGGATTGACCCGAAAGGAAACCATCCGACTGGAAACGCTATCGGGCATCAAGATATTGAAATTGCATCTTCAGGATAACAAGAAAGTTGTGGATTCAGTAACAGTGGATATGCTGAAACCAAGACTGGAAAATCCACAGCAATTCAAAGGTCCTTCGGTACTAGAAGCCGATGGCAGAATCTTCGAAGGCACCTACGTCTGCATGGGCAATCCGCATTTCGTAACCTTCGTGGATGATATCGACACCATCGACATCGCCCACTATGGCAAGATTCTAGAAAGAGACGAAGCCTTTCCTCAACGATGCAACATCGAGTTCGCACAAATTACAGACACTGACATTATAAGAACACGAGTTTGGGAAAGGGGAAGCGGAATAACAATGGCTTGCGGAACAGGAGCTTGTGCCACAGCTGTAGCCGCAGCCCAGACCAAGCGTGCCGGTAGAAAGAGCAGTATCGTAATGGATGGCGGAACGCTGGAAATAAAATACAGCGAGGCAGACGACCATGTCTATATGACGGGACCTGCCGCCTTCGTCTTCGAAGGAGAAATTGAATTATAAATTAAGAGCAAACTTAAATAACAAAGGTTGATAAAAAGACCGCAATAAAGGAGAACAAAAATATGGCATTAGTTAATGAACATTTCCTGAAGTTGGCTAGCAATTACTTGTTTGCCGACATCGCAAAGAAGGTAAACGCTTACAAGATTGCCCACCCGAAGCAACGAGTTATCAGTCTGGGCATCGGTGATGTAACCCAGCCTCTCTGCCCTGCCGTCATCAAGGCGATGCACAAGGCTGTGGATGAGATGGCAGAACAGGCTTCCTTCCGTGGCTATGGTCCGGAGCGTGGCTATGACTTCCTCCGCGAGGCTATCATCAAGAACGATTTTCTGCCTCGTGGCATCCACCTCGACCCCAACGAGGTGTTCGTGAACGATGGAGCCAAGAGCGACACTGGAAATATTCAGGAGATTCTGAGATGGGATAACAACATCGGTGTCACCGACCCGATTTATCCTGTATATATCGACTCTAACGTGATGATTGGCAGAGCGGGAGTCTTTGAGAACGGCAAGTGGAGCAATGTAACCTACATGCCATGTGATGAGAGCGATGACTTCATCCCTCAGATTCCAGACCACCGTGTGGATATGATTTATCTCTGTTATCCAAACAACCCAACAGGTACGGTCATCTCGAAGGAAGAACTCAGAAAATGGGTGAACTACGCTATCAAGAATGAGAGTATCATCCTATATGATGCTGCCTACGAGGCATATATCACCGACCCGGAAATTCCTCATTCTATCTACGAGATTCGTGGAGCCAGAAAGGTAGCGATAGAATTCCACAGCTATTCCAAGACAGCCGGATTCACCGGTGTGCGTTGTGGTTACACCATCGTACCAAAGGAATTGAAGGCCAAGACTTTGACCGGTGAGGAAGTGGCATTGAACCCGATCTGGGACCGCCGCCAGTGCACCAAGTTCAATGGTACCAGCTATATCAGCCAGCGTGCTGCCGAAGCCATCTACACCCCTGAGGGTAAGGAGCAGGTGAAGGCTACCATCAATTACTATATGGAGAACGCCCACTTTATGAGAGCGGAACTTCAGAAACTCGGACTGAGAGTATATGGTGGCGAGAATGCTCCATATCTCTGGGTGAAGACTCCTAACGATACACCAAGCTGGAAGTTCTTCGAGGAAATGCTCTATGGCGCAAGCGTAGTCTGCACCCCAGGTGTCGGCTTCGGTCCTTCGGGCGAAGGCTACATCCGTCTTACTGCCTTCGGTGAGCACGAGGACTGCAAGGAGGCCATGGAGAGAATCGCCAAATGGCTGGGAAAATAAACGTTCCAACAGATTATAAAAACATTGAAAATCAGAAATTTTAAATTATATAAGGTATGAGCAACTTAAGATTTGAAGCTGTTTCAGAGGCTTCCAAAAGAAAGCCTGTTGAGGTAACCGCTCCTAGCGAGCGACCAAGTGAATTCTTCGGAAAGAAGGTATTCAACCGACAGAAGATGTACAAGTATCTCCCTGCAGATGTCTATGAGAAACTGGTGGATGTCATCGACAACGGAGCTCGTCTCGACCGTAACATCGCCAACGCCGTAGCCAAAGGCATCAAGCAGTGGGCTGACGAGAATGGCGTAACCCACTACACCCACTGGTTCCAGCCACTGACAGAAGGTACTGCCGAGAAGCACGATGCCTTCATCGAGCATGATGGCAAGGGTGGTATGATCGAGGAATTTTCAGGTAAGTTGCTCGTTCAGCAGGAGCCTGATGCTTCTTCATTCCCATCTGGCGGTATCCGCTCTACCTTCGAGGCCCGCGGTTACTCTGCATGGGATCCAACATCTCCTGTATTCATCATCGACGATACACTCTGTATCCCTACAGTCTTCATCTCTTATACAGGTGAGGCTCTCGACTATAAAGCTCCATTGCTCCGTTCATTGCACGCTGTAAACGTAGCAGCCACAGAGGTTTGCCACTACTTCAACCCAGATGTCAAGAAAGTTATTTCCAATCTCGGTTGGGAGCAGGAGTACTTCCTGGTAGATGAAAGCTTGTATGCTGCACGTCCTGACCTGATGCTGACAGGCCGCACCCTGATGGGTCACGATTCGGCAAAGAACCAGCAGATGGACGACCACTACTTCGGCGCCATCCCAGAGCGTGTTCAGGCATTCATGAAGGATTTGGAAATCCAGGCTCTTGAGCTCGGTATTCCTTGCAAGACCCGCCACAACGAGGTGGCACCAAACCAGTTTGAATTGGCACCTATCTTTGAGGAGACCAACCTTGCCGTTGACCACAACATGCTCCTGATGAGCTTGATGAAGAAGGTGGCTCGCCATCACGGTTTCCGTGTACTTCTCCATGAGAAGCCATTCGCCGGCATCAACGGTTCCGGCAAGCACAACAACTGGAGTCTCGCTACTGATACCGGCATCCTGCTCCATGGTCCTGGCAAGACACCAGAGGACAACCTCCGCTTCGTAGTCTTCATCACAGAGACTTTGATGGGTGTATATAAGCACAATGGTTTGCTCAAGGCTTCTATCATGAGCGCTACCAATGCACATCGTCTGGGCGCCAACGAGGCACCTCCAGCAATCATCTCTTCATTCCTCGGCAAGCAGTTGACCGACCTTCTCGAGCACATTGAAAAAGCCGACAAGAAGGACCTCTTCACAGTGGCTGGCAAGCAGGGCATGAAGCTGGATATCCCAGAGATTCCAGAGTTGATGATTGATAACACCGACCGTAACCGTACTTCTCCATTCGCCTTCACTGGTAACCGTTTCGAGTTCCGTGCCGTAGGTTCTGAGGCTAACTGTGCATCAGCGATGATTGTATTGAACACAGCCGTAGCCGAGGCTTTGACCGACTTCAAGAAGCGTGTGGATGAGTTGATTGCCAAGGGTGAGGATAAGACATCTGCCATCATCGATATCGTTCGTCAGGATTTGAAGACCTGCAAGCCAATCCGTTTCGACGGTAATGGTTACTCAGATGAGTGGGTAGAGGAAGCTGCTAAGCGTGGTCTGGACTGCGAGAAGAGCTGTCCAAAGATTTTTGAGCGTTATCTCGACCCTGCATCTATCAAGATGTTCGAGGATATGGGTGTCATGAAGAAGAACGAGCTGGAAGCCCGTAACGAGGTGAAATGGGAGACCTATACCAAGAAGATTCAGATTGAGGCTCGTGTAATGGGCGACTTGAGCATGAACCACATCATTCCTGTGGCTACTCACTATCAGAGTCAGTTGGCAAAGAATGTGGAGAACATGATTGATATCTTCGGTGACGAGGAAGGCAAGAAGCTGACAGCCCGCAACATCAAGATTATCAAGAAGATTGCCGAGCGCACTCAGATTATCGAGACCGGTGTTGAGGAGTTGGTAAATGCCCGCAAGGTAGCCAACAAGATTGAGAACGAGCACGACAAGGCTATTGCTTATCATGACACAGTAGCTCCAAAGATGGAGGAAATCCGTTATCAGATTGACAAGTTGGAGTTGGCTGTAGCCGATGAGCTCTGGACATTGCCTAAGTATCGTGAACTCTTGTTCATCCGCTAAGGTCATTATCTTCAAATCGAAATAAAAAAAGCTCTAAAAGAGCTACTCTTCATCAGATATAACAAAGAACGATCAATCTATTTCTTTTATTGGTTGTTTAAGTTTGCGCGGAGTGTGGTTGTGAAATCACGCTCCGCTTTTTATTGTCTTGTTTTTCAATTAGTTATATCAAACAAAGAATGCACATTTTTGCATTCAATCATTTTTCACTTACAACACTCTTGTAACAGAATATTTTCTATACTTCAACATATGAAAGAGAGGGCTTGCTCACGTAAATCATTCTAAAATTCACGTAAACTCACGTAAATTGCCACGTAAACTCACGTAAATTACGATTCTCTATTCTGCGTGTAAATGCCAGCACTTGTCACTTCCAAAGTATATCAATTTCTGTTTCTTCGTTTTTGCGATTATATGACCAATTTTTCTTCTTATCATCAGAATATTATACTATTGAGGTAGCTATAACTCTCCAATAGCCATTTTCATGGCGTGTTATATATCCCTTCTCTACCATTCGCTTTACTAATTTCTGAACAGCAGAGGAATTGATACCTAATGAAGCTGTCAATTCCGCATAAGTAATATTGGGGGCATTGCGCATCATTCGCAAAATTCGTGCAGTATTTTTACTCTTAGTCGTAATAATTTCACCATCATACCACCAAATATCTTCATCTTTGCGAGTTACAAAATCAATGTCTGTTTGAATTTCCTTTGACACTAGTTTTTCAAAATATTTCAAAAAGCTTCCTATCTGCTTGATAGTGGCATGCGCACCAACAGAAGGCACTGCACCGACAACCATATCTGTTTGATGCAAAGCCTCTATATACTCTTGCTTCTTTCTACTTCGTACAACAATCATTGGCCAACCATGTCGAGAAAGAATATAGTTTACCATTAAGCGAGCAATTCTACCATTGCCATCCTCAAATGGATGAATCCGTATGTATCGATAATGAAAAAGAGCAGCCAATTCCACTGGTGACAATTCACCTTTCTTTTCTGCTTCATTGTACCAATCAACAAGGTCAGTCATAAGAGCAGGAGTCTCTTCTGGAGAAGCATACTCAAATCTGTCGCCATAACGTGTTATAACACTATTAGGACGTGTTTTATACTGCCCAGCATGGATAACAAAACTAGTCTGTACCCCATTAGGCAAAGAGCGATATTCCGTATAATCTTCACGAAGTAACACATGATGGAGTGTTCTAATAAAATTTTGAGTCAGTGGCTCTTGCTTATTTACCGCTTCCTCTCTCATCATTCTTACAGACACCTCACTCGCTTTCATATCATTGAAATCTTTAAGATGTCCTTCTCCACTGACTTTGCCAAAAAGTAGCAAAAGTTCTGTCTGACCATATGTTAAGGTATTGCCTTCAATATGGTTACTATTATAATTATACTCCACGGTAAATCTTGTACTGAGCATACTTTGTTCTTTTTCTGACAGAGGTTGGATTGACAACCATTTTTTATATATAATGTCTAATGTCATATTTTTTGTTTTTAGATTACCACCAACAAAGGTGGTAGTTTACCACCTTTATTGGTGGTATTAGTTAATATTTTACCACATCATCCAGTAGATTCACTGCTGCTACTTTCTTCTTATCGATAATCTCAGCATAAATCTGAGTGATTCGCAGACTATTATGCCCCATCAGCTTGCTTGTTGTATAGATGTCGGCTCCTTTCGTCAGGAGCAAGGTAGCGAAGGTGTGTCTTGATACATGATTGCAAAGATTCTTCTCTACTCCAGCCTTGGCAGCCCAATGCTTGGTATCTTTGCAAGCATCATCGTCTCCTTGTTCTTTCTCTTGTCCTTAGCTGTCTGCTCTGGAACCAAGAAAAGTTTCAAGGACTCTGTCGTTCTCTTGCCATTATAGTTAATGTCAAGATACAAGGTGGTTTTACCACTTGGCAGCAGTCTCTGTCGCAAGTGTACCAATTCTCTGTTAAGGATTGATTTCGCCATACTTCAATTCATTTTATCGTTTATAAGTGCAAAGTTAATAAAAAAACTCAAACTTACAACACTTTTGCAACAAATTTACAACAAAAACCTACAAGAATCGACAAAAATAGCAAGAATCAGCAAACACACGACATATAAATTATTACTGATTATCAGATAGTTAGAATTTTAACACTTTCCATACTAAGATTTGTTATTTAAGTTTGCACGCTGCATCATTGTGAAATGGTGTAGCCTTTTTATTATCTGACAAATAGAGTGCTTTTCAGCCTCAACAAAAAGGGCTTCTAAAAACAAAATCACCTTTACGGTAGCCCTGCATTTTCTTGATGAATTCGCATTTTGTCATGACGATTCCTTTCTTATAAAGATTGTTATCACTCCATATTGAGACAGCCATTACAGTCAAGAGTAATGATGATTGCTCTTCATCATAATAGTTCTCAGACCTAAAGATAAAAGTATTTATCCCTAGATGAAAGTTCCGTTCAGCGACGTTGAACCGACATTCAGCGACGTGGAATGCACATTCAGCGACGTTGAACGCACATTCAGCGTCGATGAACGAAACTTTCTATGTGGCAAAAGTACATTTTTCCTAATAACAACCAAGACCTTTCCTAAGATTAATACAATATTAATACCGGAAGGAGGGAGAAAGGAGATAAGAGGAAGCCGGAAAGGATGACTTTGATACTGCCACGGAAGCTATGACCACCATCGCCATCCACGTATGGAAAAGGAATATGATGTGGTCGAATCTGATCATACGCATTTTTCCATCAGCACAAAGGTGATGAAGCCCAGGAGAAGAGCGTAAGTGGCTTGCTTCTGAAAGCCATGGGCATGGGTTTCTGGAATCATCTCATCGCTCGTCACATAAAGCATGGCACCACCGGCAAAACCCAGCATCATGGGGAGGAAGGTGGAAGAGGCTGACCCCAAACCGAAACCCAACAGAATGCCTGCCACTTCGAGCAGGGCGATGAAGATGGAAATGAAGAAGGTGCGGATCGCAGAAACGCCTGCCATCATCAAGGGAGCAATGATCACCATTCCCTCAGGGATATTCTGCAGTGCGATGCCTAAAGAAACGCCCCACTCCGTTGCGCCTTCTGATGAACAGACACTCACTCCTGCCGCCATGCCTTCGGGCAGTTTGTGCAGGGCTATCGCCATCACGAAAAGCATCACATGGCTGAGTCGGGCATTGTTGCGATGCTCCTCGGGGTCTAGTCCCGTGATATGATGAAGATGGGGAGTTACCAGATCTAGCACATTCAGAAACAAGGCTCCTGCCATTACTCCGATTACTACCAGCCACCAAAGTCCGGTCTGTTCGAAGGCTGGCACTATCAGTCCCAGCGTGGAAGCCGCCAGCATGATTCCGGCACAATATCCCAATACGGCATCGTTCCATTTATGAGGCAACTCCTTGACAAAGAATCCCAGAATGGCACCGATAATGGTGGCACAGCAAAGTCCGGCAGCACTTATCAATACGTTTGTCATTGTTGTTTTGCTTTTTATCTTAATCCGTAAAATATATAATCCATAAAATATATCGAAGTTATCCTATCAAATATGTAAGATGAAGATACATCATAGAAGATAAAAAAGCATGGACAACCCTCACGGTCATCCATGCCCATCTATTTCGTATCTGACCTATTCTATATTATGTGTATAGTCATGGTGAAATTGGTTTATTTCAACTTCGTATAACCGTAAGCTGCGCTATTGCCCAACTGCTCTTCAATGCGGATAAGCTGGTTGTACTTGGCCATACGGTCGGTACGACTCATAGAGCCCGTCTTTATCTGACCGGAGTTCGTTGCTACGGCTATATCAGCAATCGTAGTATCCTCGGTTTCACCAGAACGATGGGAAGTTACGGTGGTGTAACCATGGCGATGAGCCATCTCGATAGCATCTAGTGTCTCGGTGAGAGAACCAATCTGGTTTACCTTGATGAGGATAGAGTTAGCAGCACCCATCTTGATACCCTTCTCCAGGAACTTCACGTTGGTAACAAAGAGGTCGTCACCTACCAACTGGCAACGGTCGCCGATGGCAGCGGTCAACTTCACCCAGTTGTCCCAATCGTTCTCATCCAAACCATCCTCAATAGAATCGATAGGATATTTGGTAATCAACTCCTCCAGGAACTTGATCTGCTCAGCAGCAGTCAGTTTCTTGCCATTAGGATCCTTCTTCTTGCCATCCTTCAACTGGCGGTAATCGTAGAACCACTCACCATTCTCCTGAACGGCAAACTCGCTGGCAGCACAGTCCATGGCAATCTTCACGTCCTTACCTGGCTCATAACCGGCATCCTTGATAGCCTGGCAGATACTGTCGAGCGCATCCTCAATACCATCGAGTGCAGGAGCGAAACCGCCCTCATCACCTACGGCAGTAGAAAGGCCGCGGCTCTTCAGAAGCTTAGCCAAGGCATGGAACACCTCAGCACCCATACGGATGGCCTCCTTCTCGGAAGGAGCACCCACAGGACGGATCATGAACTCCTGGAAGGCGATAGGCGCATCAGAGTGAGCACCTCCATTGATGATGTTCATCATAGGAACAGGAAGGGTGTAAGTATTGCAACCGCCGATGTAGCGATACAATGGGATGTGGAGATACTCAGCAGCAGCATGAGCCACAGCCAGAGAAACACCGAGGATGGCATTGGCACCCAGATTAGACTTGGTCTTGGTACCGTCGAGTTCCAACATCTTATAATCGATGGCACGCTGCTCCAAGGCAGAAAAACCTACCAAAGCCGGAGCAATCACCTGATTCACATTCTCCACGGCCTTCAAGACGCCCTTGCCGCCATAGCGGTTCTTGTCGCCATCACGAAGTTCCAAAGCCTCGTTCTCGCCAGTGGATGCACCAGAAGGAACCGATGCACGACCTACGACACCTGACTTCAATGAAACTTCAACCTCTACTGTAGGATTGCCACGAGAATCCAAGATTTCTCTTGCATGAACATTTTCAATAATCATAATACTATAATTCCTTTAATTACATTAAACACTTCTTATTTTCTGAGTGCAAATTTAGGTATTATCTGGCAAACCACCAAATTTCGGGCATCATCAGAAGTAGGTATTCGCACCAAAATACCTACTTATAGGTAAGAAGAAAAGGTATGGAATATTCCTTTAAGGCCTCTTTACTTTTTCATCATTTTCCCGATAATCTCCTCGAAATCTTCCTTCTGCATGGCTCCCATCTGTATGGTGGGATTGCCCTTCAGCGGGATGAAGAGGAAGGTAGGGATACTGCGGATGCCGAAGACGGAAGCCAGTTCGGGTTCCTGGTCGATATCCACCTTATAGAAATCTATCTTGCCGGCATATTTCCCGGCAAGAGATTCTACCACGGGAGCCATCATCTTGCAAGGACCACACCAGGTGGTGTAGAAATCGATGACGGCAGGACGGGAGCCTGCAAACACCCACTCATCGGGATGAGACTCGTAATCCATAATCTTCTTCCTGAAATCGGAAGCGGTAAGGGAATGTACCTTTCCATCAGAAGCAGACTGCTTACCGTTTCCCGAAGCAGCATTACCTGTGGTCTCTGACAACTTAGTATCTTTACTATCTGAAACGAAACGAGAAGACAGCCCCTTTGAGCTGTTTTCCTGTTTCTTGCTATTTTGCAAACATCCCATAAAGGCTAAAGCCATCATGGCATATAAACAAACATTTTTCTTCATCTAATCTTTCCTTAAAATTAATAAGCCAAATCGATTGAAACAGGATATACTCGACATGGATCGAAGTATTCCGCACAACTGTTTACCATTGCCTGCAAATCTGCCTTGGCAATGCCATGGAATACCTGCTTGCCGTTTACCGTGATGGTTACAGGCTCATTGAGGTTGACCAACTGGTCATTGAGATAAACTCTCAGCTTGCCACCTGTGGCAGGAGAATAGCTGCGGTTGAACTTCAGGTCAATACCCCACTGCTTATCCTTCAAGATAGTGGTGTAATCCACATTGCTCACCTTGATGGAAACCACGTTCTTGTCGATATCCATCTCGTAGTAGGTTCTCTGCTCTGATGGGCGAGCCAGCACCTGCAGGTTGTAGAAACCCGAACGGTGTCTGCCATCCATCTCGAAATCCTCCCAGAGCACGGTCTTAGGATATGGATTGCGCACAAACTGCTTGAGCCATGGAGTAGTCAGACCATAGGTGATATGATGCTGCATACCCGGCAAGAGCTGGATGCGATGACGGAAGATAGGAGTCTTATCTACAGACAATGGGCGAGCCAACTGCGCAGAATCGAAAGCCACCTGGGTGTACCAGGTCAGGTCGTTGCGATAGAAACCGGTATCGTCAGCACCGGTGAGGAAAGAGAAACCGATATTGGCACAGTTTTCCACAGGCGCATTCTTCAAAGGTTCACCACCAGCCATCGGACCCGCTGCAGCCCAATAGTCGGCATAGAAGGACGCAAGACGCTGACTGCCATAACCACCTTCGCTGATACCGAATACATAGAGACGGTTGGCATCCACCTCATTCTTTACCAGGTTCTGGCGAATCAGCTTCTCGAAAGCATACTGCTTGGAGAGATGCCACCAGCGATAATATTCACCCTCGTTAGGAATCTGAGGAATGAAATAGATGGAAGGAGAATCCTGGAAGCTCAGACCGAGCTTGATACCATTCGACCACTCATGGTCCTTAGGTCCCGATCCGTGAACATACAGGAAGAGAGGGAACTTACCATCGGCAGCCACTCCCTTCTTACCATAATAATAAGGCATCACCGCATTTGGCTCCAGACACTGAGGCAGATTCCAGGAGCTGTTTTTTGCCAATGTCAGATCTTCAGGTTCTATGAGCTTTTCTTCCTGCAGGTTCTTGTTGGCATCGCACCAGGCTGTCCATACCATCTTCTGGTAGTTGGCAATATCCTTGCCGTCGATAGCAGCCTGGAGCTTGGTGTCAAGAGGTGTGTTTTTAGAGAATTCCGCCTTACCGTCTTTCTCCAATGCTTTCTGCTGTGCTTTGAGCGACTGCATGAAGTAGGCATTCACCTTTTTCTGCAATCCCTGTGACTGCGCCATAGTCTGGGTTGAGTAGCTTAGTGAAGCAAGCGCCATCACCATGTAAATCATTTTTTTCATTTCGTACTATATATTTATTTAATTACTAGTCTTTCAAAGAATAGGTAACCGTAGTCACTACCCTCACCTTTTTAATATAAGGTGTATTGGAATCTCTATCCTCTATCGAGAATTGCCCTTGGTCAGCGTTCATGATCTTATCAATCTTGCTCTTGCTGTTTTCGGCAAACTGAGCAGCTGTCTTCTCTGCATTCTCAATTGCCTCCTGCATCATCTTCGGCTTCATCTCGCGGAAAGCCACATACTCATACTTCACCGGATTCTCGTAGCCACCATCCACGATGGCCACACCTTTCTGAAGCAGGTCACCCTGCCGGGCGATGATACCACGAACCACCTTCACATTCCGGGAAGTCACGGTGATGATCGACGTGATGTTGTAACGGTAAGGCTGACGGTTTTCGCCATATCGCTCAGCATTGAGGTCGATGACCACAGGGGCATTGACATTGATTTCATTTGCCTTCACTCCATTTGCCAGCAGGAACTGGCGGATGGTGCTGGTGGTAGCGTTGATCTTCTTATAGAGCTGCGGCAAGTCGTTGCCAATCTCCTTGGAAACGATAGGCCATGTCACCTTATCAGCCTCAACTTCCTTTTCTGCCAATCCTTTCACCACCACTTTGCGGTCTTTGGCAATCACACTTTCAAGTCCAGACTTGACACAAAATCCAAGCACGATAATGCCTATGGCTAAGATCACTGCTTGCTTGATACCTGTATTGACATTCATAATAAGTCCTCCATTTATTAAGTTTAAAATGCTTACGAGGGCAAAGATAAGCAAAAAGATGATAGCAGCCATCTTTTTTAATCTTTTTTATGTTCTAATCTTAACCAGGCAAGAAAGATATGTTAAATCTTCTATACAAACGATACAACCTATTGATTTTTTCACTATCTTTATCCCGTTAAAATGATGTATAACCTTTAAAAACATAACATCATGAAAATAGGTATTCCAAAAGAAATCAAGAATAATGAGAATCGTGTGGGAATGACTCCTGCTGGTGTAGCTGAATTCATTCGACATGGACACGAAGTGATGGTGCAGCATACCGCCGGCGAGAACAGTGGTTTTGCTGATGAAGAGTATGTGAAGGTAGGAGCCAGAATCCTGCCCGACATCCAGAGTGTGTATCGCGAGGCTGAGATGATTATCAAGGTGAAGGAACCTATCGCCGAGGAATATCCACTCATCCATCAGGACCAGCTTGTTTTTACTTACTTCCATTTTGCCTGCGACAGAGAGCTCACCGATGCCATGATCAAGAGCGGCGCTGTCTGCCTGGCTTACGAAACGGTAGAAACCGACAACCATCATCTGCCACTGCTCATTCCGATGAGTGAGGTAGCAGGAAGAATGGCGATTATCAATGGTGCCTACTATCTGCAGAAGACCAAGGGCGGTAAGGGTAAGCTGATTAGCGGTGTGCCGGGCGTGAACCGGGCGAAGGTTCTCGTTCTGGGCGGTGGAACCGTGGGAGAAGCTGCAGCAAGAATGGCAACAGGATTGGGCGCTGATGTGTGGATTACCGATATCAGCCTGCCTCGTCTTCGCCAGTTGGAGATGGAATTGCCTATCAATGCGCACACCCTCTATTCCAACGAGCACAATATCCGAAAGGAATTGCCAGATGTAGATATCGTAGTAGGCAGTGTACTCGTTCCGGGCGACAAGGCTCCACACCTGATTACCAGGGATATGCTGAAGCTGATGGAACCAGGCACCGTGCTGGTGGATGTGGCTATCGACCAGGGAGGATGCTTCGAGACCTCTCATCCAACCACCCACTCCAATCCGATATTTATGGTAGATGGCATTGTGCATTATGCCGTAGCCAACATTCCAGGAGCCGTGCCTCATACCTCTACCATCGCCCTGACCAATGCCACCCTGAAGTATGCCCTCGCTCTTGCCGACAAGGGATGGCGAAAGGCATGCAAGGAAGACAAGGCTTTGTATCGGGGATTGAACATCGTGAATGGCAAGGTAGTTTTCAAGGCGGTTGCCGATGTCTTCGGATTGGAATACGAAGAAATGGTATTATAGGAGATCGCATTATAAATTCATAAAACATAGCTTTCAAGCCCATGGAATCCGATGGGCTTGAAAGTTATGATGTTTTCTGTGGGTCTTTCCAATGATAAAATATGCTAAAAGAGCTTACTTCATCAACAAAAGGATATTTTTTCTTTAGGTAACTCTTGGATATATAACAAAAAAGCCTTATCTTTGCATAAGATAAGCTGCTTCTCAGCAAAATATTTCTAACCCAAAAACAATAAAATGGAGTACAACATGATTGGGACCGCATGGTCGTTACTACCTCCTATCGTCGCCATCGCTCTAGCGCTGAAGACGAAAGAGGTCTATTCTTCTCTTTTTATCGGTATCATTCTGGGTGCCGTTCAATATTGCATTTCGATGGGAACAGGTTTCGACGGATTCCTCGTTCATCTGACCAACCACACCGTAGGTGAAGGCGATGACGCCAAGGCATACGGTTTGATACATTGCCTTTCCGACCCTTGGAACGTGGGCATTCTGGTTTTTCTGGTGGTGTTGGGAAGCATCGTTTCACTGATGAACAAGGCGGGTGGTTCTGCGGCTTTCGGCCGATGGGCTTCCAAGCACGTGAAGTCGAAGATTGGTGTGCAGGTAGCCACCATACTGCTCGGCATTCTGATATTCATCGATGATTACTTCAACTGCCTTACCGTGGGTTCGGTGATGCGCCCTATCGCAGTGCGCAACGGCGTAACCAAGGAGAAACTTGCCTATCTCATCGACTCCACCGCAGCACCAGTCTGCATCATCTCCCCAATCTCCAGTTGGGCAGCAGCAGTATCGGGCTTCGTATCTGGAGGCGAAAACGGACTGGCACTTTTCTGCAAGGCGATACCTTATAATTTCTACGCCTTCTTCACCATTCTCTTTATGCTGGGCATCGTGATCTTGGGCTTCGACTTCAAGGCGATGAGCAAGTATGATGCAAGACTGAAGGAATGGTATGAGCGCACCAACGGAGGAAAGCTCGACGAGGTGAGCGATACCAAGCTGCAGATCGTGGAGCATGGTGTGGGAGCGAAGCAGGAAGAATCATCCAAGAGCAAAGGCTCTGTGAGCGACCTTGTGATTCCAATCATCATGTTGATTATCTTCTGTATGGCAGGCATGGTTTATTCGGGAGGCTTCTTCGATGCCAGCAATGCCAACTATATGAACTTCGTAGATTCCTTTGCAGGAAGCAATGCCTCTATAGGTCTGGTGATTGGTTCATTGGCAGCCTTGATTCTGACCATTCTGATGTTTACGGTTCGCAAGACCTTACCGTTCGATGAAGGGATGAGTAGTCTGATCAAGGGATTCGAGGCAATGGTACCAGCCATTCTGATTCTTACCCTGGCATGGACTCTGAAGAGTATGACCGACTCGCTGGGAGCAGCAGAATATGTATCTACTGTGGTGGCAAGCAGTGCTTCAGAACTTCAGATGCTTTTGCCAGCCATCATCTTCCTGGTTGCAGCCTTCCTGGCTTTTGCCACAGGTACATCCTGGGGAACCTTCGGTATCCTGATACCTATCTGTATCGCAGTATTCCCAGGAGCCGACCCATTGCGCATCATTTCCATCTCTGCCTGCATGGCTGGTGCTGTCTGTGGCGACCATATTTCACCTATCAGCGATACCACCATTATGGCAAGTGCCGGAGCCGAGTGCAAGCATGTACACCATGTTTCATCTCAGTTGCCATACGCGCTTACAGTAGCTGCTGTAAGCTTCCTGACATTCATCGTGGCAGGTTTCACCCATACGCTGGGAATGGTAACAAGTGCCATCATTTCGTGGATATTCGGTGTGGCGATGCTTGGTTTTGCTTTATTTTATCTAAACAATAGGTCGAAAGTAAAATAAACCTTAATTTTCTTGCATAATTAGGAACTTTTCAATATCTTTGCAAAAGAAAAATAATAAAGAACATATTAATAACATAACACAGAATACATTATGAAGGAATTAAAAGGAACAAAAACAGAGAAGAACCTTCAGGAGGCTTTCGCTGGTGAATCACAGGCTCGTAACAAATATACATATTTTGCAAGTAAGGCTAAGAAGGACGGTTATGTTCAGATAGCTAACATCTTTGAAGAGACTGCTGCCAACGAGAAGGAGCACGCTAAGTTGTGGTTCAAGTACCTGGAGGGCGGTGCTATCCAGGATACAGAGAAGAACCTGGAGGCTGCTGCCAATGGCGAGCACGACGAGTGGACCGAAATGTATCCACGCATGGCAAAGGAAGCTCGCGAGGAAGGCTTCGAGGAGATTGCAATCAAGTTTGAGATGGTGGCTGAAATCGAGAAGCACCACGAGGAGCGTTATCGCAAACTCTTGAAGAACGTGCAGGACAAGCTCGTCTTCTCTCGTGATGGCGGCTGCATCTGGCAGTGCTCTAACTGCGGTCATATCGTAGTAGGCAAGCAGGCTCCAGAGGTTTGCCCAGTCTGCAACCACCCACAGAGCTACTTCCAGATTGAGGCTCAGAACTACTAAGATTCTATTATAGGAAATTGAACGATAGGATAGGATTATAACATAGAACCTATCATATAGAAGAGTTCCTATAGAACCAGATAAAAAGGGGGTGTGTCATAAGTCTATGGCGCACCCTTTTCGTTTTTTCTCCTTTTCCCAG
>OGLR01000040.1_pt1 | contig 74536 bp, 54 predicted proteins | sample 1572931 | NCBI WGS metagenome assembly OGLR01 (sample SAMEA2581997, study PRJEB24529) | metagenome | biome: Human gut stool | place: China | collected 2011 | reverse complement strand
TTGGCAAAGAGGGATACTTTGAGTTTATACAATACCCCTGAGAATGGCTCTTGAGAAGAGTCTTTCTGATCAATTCTATCCTTCATAAAATTTGTATTATTTTTATTTTACAACTTAAAATAATTCATATAAGTATTATTCTTCCACCACCTCAAAGTCTTCCTTATGCACGCCACGGATGGCTACAGCATAACCACCGAAATCGAAGACGAGCTGACGGTCACGGTCTATGCGGACTATGTAGCCTTCACAATCCTTGAAGATGCCGGTGAGTACTCGAAGCTTTACGTGGTCTTTGGCAAACTTCTCGAAAGGATCTCTCAGAAATGTTACCCTCTCTGGATTGTCTTTCAAGACCATCATGAAAGGTTTCATCACTTTATTACTTATCGATGCCGGCTCGCCCTTGCATCTATCATTAACCAAATGATATTGTGGATAATTGATTTTCAAAAATTCCTGGAGTTCACGTGTTCTGCCTTGCAGAAATACAAGTCCGCTGATGGTTGGCTTCAATTCTTTCTTTACGCCTCCCTTCTCGCTCTTTTGCCTGTAAGTATAAGAACGATGGATAAAACAAGCATGGGCTGAATCTGGATTCTCCTCATTATAATCTTTCATCTCCTTCTCGAAAACCTGGGCTGTCTTGTTGTGAATAAACAGATAACCCCAGGGCATTCCTTCTATACCTGAGACCGATTTCTTATCAGCCCCAGTTATGTTGATGCCCTTTGGTAAGTGTTTGCTTACGTCGGCTGTAGAAGTTGAATTCAAGCAATCCTGCGTCATATTCTCATCCTACTTTATGTCCTCAGCTGCAACCATACAAGATGGTTGTGGAAGCCTAGTCAATTTGCTATTGTTATGCATAATCTTAATCGTATATATGAGTATTAGCCATACAGCCTCTACATACATAGCTTTATTTTACATTCTTTGCGCTTTCTTCTTAGAAAAGGGCAATCTTGCTACAAAAGTACGAAAAATAGTTGGATTACTTGTCAAATTTTATCATTTTCTGTAATCTATCCCCAAAAATTAACACAAATGTTTAGCAAATCTGCCTCGGATGATTCCTATAAATGGCAGATTTGCACTTATTTCGGCTATTGTTGCCCTTTTCTAAGAAGAAAGGGCGAAGTTTGCTAAATATTTACCCCATCATTCCGAAATGGGGTAAACATAACCTTTTATTTACAACTCTTTCGAGATCTTTTGATAGGTGGTCAGCGGTATCTTCAAGCCTACCATCTCACCGATTTTCTTCAGGTTGTAGTTCGTGTTGTGCTCCACCTTGCGGTATGCGGTGTATGGAGAGGATTCCTTACCTGTCAGAATGGGTAGCAGATAAGGAGACTCTTGGGTCTGTTCGGCATACTTATCGATGATAGCTTGCATCGGTTTCATCCACTCAATGTTGAGGTTTTGGTGGGTCTTGCGGCGGTTGTAGCTCACCATACTACATTTCTAGTCTGTCTTCTTCAGGAACGCCATATCTACGAATGCCATTCCACGCAGATAGAAACTGATAAGAAACAGGTCTCGTGCCTTGTCTAGGGAGGGGCCTGTTGGTAAGTCCAGCTTTTCTATCTTGCGAATTTCCTTGATAGAGATAGCTCGTTTGGCGGTTCGCACGTTGCTTGTCTGCACGTGAGCAAAGATGTCGTTGGGTGGAGCTTGCCCTGCTTCCACCGCCTTGTTGTAGAACATGATAGTCGGTACTGATCCAGCGCAGACTGCGCTGGTGAATGAGGTGATAATACAGAATGTAGTGGGGCACCAGCAAAAGCGTGTGGATGTGATATACTAAATCGTGCTCTAAAGCTTTTGACCTTAGAGTGGAATGATTCTGAACTATTTTTCCTTACTGCTCCCCTTTCGTTTTCTTATCCGCCACATACATTCCTATCAGGATGCAGGCGGCACCAGCAAGGAAATAGGGGGTAATCTGCTCGCCAAGCACCCATGAGGCGAAAATCATCGTCGTTATCGGGTTGAAATAGACCCAGTTGGTGGCCTTGACCGTACCCAGCTTTGAGATGCACCAGTTCCACGTGAGGAAGCAGATCATAGAGGCAAGGCAGCCCAGAAAGAGCAGATTGCCGAATACCTGAGGGCGGGTGAATACCTCGAACGGAGGAAAACCCGGAATGAAGATATAATAAGGCAAGATGGTAAGAACACCATAGAAAAACACCTTGCGGGTGATGAATGCAGGACTGTAATCGCCCGTGGTTGACTTCATCAGCAGCGAATAAATCGCCCAGCACATACACGCCGTAAACGCCAGAGCATCGCCCACCGGAGAAAGATGAAGCACAAACCTGCCGTTCAATACCACGATGATCATACCCACAAATGCCAGAAGAGAACCCAGCAGTTGGACGATATGAATGCGGTTGGAATCCTTATAGACCAGACGAACCAGCAGGGTGGCAAAGAGCGGACACGAACAGACGATGAGCGAGGTATTGGTGGTGGTGGTGAAGTTCATCGCCTCATTCTCGCTGCAGAAATAGAGCGAACCGCCCGTAATGCCCAGCAGCGCCATCTTAGCCTCATCCTGCCAGGAATCGGCAAAAAGACGGCAATGATTGAACGCCAGCATCAGCACGTAGGCGATGCTGAAACGCAGGGTGAAGATCTGAGCAGGAGAAAGCCCGTTCAGCATCAGCACCTTGGTGGAAACGAAGGTGGTTCCCCAGATCGCCACCGTCAGGAAGGCTACAAGATGATAGAATATATTGTTATTTTTCGTTTGCATATCTTAATTTTTCCTTTAATGGTGCAAAAGTAAGATTTTTCTGTGGATAAACCAAGACTTCTGCATTTTTTTTGTAACTTTGCAGCATGATTTTCCATCCATTCCATCATACTTCAGAAAATGTTCCTGCAAGGATGAACAATCCTTTGGATTACGAACCGCATCCGCTCTGCATCCAGGCGTGCAGGGAAGTGCAGGAGATGCTTGCCAGACGAGAAGACTGGCAGGAAGAGATTGCACGCGGCAAAATGTTTGGTGTGCTCATCGTAGAAAATGTAAAAACAGATACCGATGTCCCGAAATGGGGATACCCAGCTGCCGATAGCGAGGCTCCGAAATGGGGATACCTGGCAGCCTACAGCGGACAGATTGGCGGAAGAAGCGACTGGGAGGACTTCGTGCCTGCCGTATTCGACTATCTGCAGCCCGACGGCTACTTCAAAACCCACGAGGCAGAGATTTCCCGTATCAACCAGAGCATCAGCCACCTGGAGAAGGATGAAAGGATGAAGGAAGCCAGAACCCTGATCCGGCAACTTCAGGAGGAGCGGAAGCGTACCATCGCCGCCTATCAGGAGAAGATGAAGGAAGCAAAGGCAAAGCGTGACAGCCGCAGAGAGGCAGGAAACCTATCAGAAGCGGAAGAGGCGGAGATGATCAGGGAAAGCCAGTTTATGAAGGCTGAACTGCGCCGACTGAAGAAATCGCTCTCGGAAAAGACAGCCCTGGAAACGGAATTTGAGGATTATCAGGAGAATATACTGAGGCTGAAACAACTGCGCAAGCAACTCTCTGATGCCCTGCAGCAATGGCTTTTCTCGCAGTTCAGAATGCTGAATCAGGAGGGAGAAAGCAAGGATCTGCTGGAGATTTTCAGAGATGAAGCCCTGAAGGAGTATCCGCAGGCGGCGATAGCTACGAGCAGGATTGCAGCCCTGAAGATGGTGCCGCCAGCCGGGAGCGGCGAGTGCTGCGAACCGAAACTGCTGCAATATGCCTACCAGCATGGTTACAAACCGCTGCAGATGGCTATGTTCTGGTGGGGAGAAAGCCCGAAGGAGGAAATCCGTCACCACCTGCAGTTCTATCCTGCCTGCAACGGCAAGTGCAAGCCGATACTGCATTGGATGCTGCCATCATCGGTATTCGAAAGCCCTGCATCGGCAGAAAACGGCATCGGCGGACAGAAGGGACCATTCCCTAAGCAGGTAGAGATGCTCTATAAGCAGGTGGAAACGCTCTACGAAGACTGCGAGCTGACCGTGATCCACAAACCTGCAGGACTGCTCTCTGTACCGGGAAAGGACGCTGCCCAGCCATCGGTCTATGCGCTGATGCGAAGGAAATATCCCGAGGCTACCGGTCCGCTCATCGTTCACCGGCTGGACATGGCGACCAGCGGACTGATGATCATCGCCAAGACCGAATTTGCCTATCATCGCCTACAGAAGGAGTTTCTGAACCATCGGGTGCAGAAGAAATACATCGCCATCATTTCGGAAAAAGACATTCTGGGAAAGGAGATTTCAGGAAAAGACATTTCGGAAAAGGACATTTCGGGAAAAGACATTCCGGAAAAGGGAATCATCTCCCTTCCGCTGCTGCCCGATTATCTGAACCGCCCTCGCCAGATAGTGAATCACGAGCAGGGCAAGGAGGCCATTACGGAGTATGAAATTCTGGAGCGCATCGACGGCTCACATCTCCGCATCGCCCTCTATCCCAAGACGGGCAGAACCCACCAGCTGCGTGTGCATTGTGCCCATCAGGAGGGTTTGAATGCTCCCATCCTGGGTGATCCGCTCTACGGCAACGAGAAGGCTGCCCGACTGCATCTACATGCCGAGGAGATTACCTTCGAGCATCCCCTGACGGGTAAGAAAATAACGATAAAGAGAAAGGCTGATTTCTAAACGGAATCAGCCTTTTTCTGTCTATTTTTATTCAAGTTTTTCAAGTTAAGCCCTTCAGACGAAGAACATGATGATGACCTGGGCGATGATGACTCGGATAAACATGCCGAGCGGATAAACCGTAGCATAGCTGATGCTAGGTGTATCGCCATCCAGGGTCTCGTTGGCGTAGGTAAGCGCCATCGGATTCGCCATACTACCGCAGAGAATGCCGCAGATGCTGCCGAAATCGTACTTCTTGGTCTTCAGGATGATGAAGCCCACGATGATAACCGGAACCACCGTGATGAGGAAACCGATGCCTACCCACATCAAACCCTCGGGACGAACCACCGTCTCGAAGAACTGTCCACCAGCCGACAGACCCAGACAGCCCAGATACAGGGCAAGACCCAGCTCGCGGAGCATCAGTCCCGCACTACGCGTCATATAAGAGATGAACTGCACCCTAGGGCCCAGCGCGCCAATCAGAATACCCATTACGATAGGACCACCGGCAATACCCAGACGTACGGGAGCCGTCATTCCCGGAATATTCAGCGGAATGGTTCCCACGGCGAGTCCCAGAATGATACCCAGGAAGATGGCGCCCAGATTAGGCTCGTTGAGCGTCTTCACGGCATTGCCCAGGAACAGCTCCACATGGTCGATGCTCGTAGGGTCGCCCACCACCGTCAGGCGGTCGCCATACTGCAGGCGGAGGTCGTCGGTAGCCAGCAGTCGGATATCACCACGCAGCACTCGGCTCACATTCACGCCATAGGTATTGCGCATCTGCAGGCTTCCCAGTCGCTTGCCGTTGAGTCCCGGACGGGTCATCACGATGATTCTGCTCTCCAGTTTGGCATCGATGGCGTTCCAGTCCACCTTATCATTATTCCACTCCTTATCCACCTTCTTTCCGAAGAGAATCTGCATGGCAGAAGCCTCATCCTTATTGGTAACCACGAGCACATTATCGTTGGTATGGAGCACGGTATCAGCCTCCGGAACGATGACCTGCTCGCCTCGCCATACACGGGAGATGATGAACTTGCGATGGGTCATCATCGAGATTTCGGCGATGGTATTGCCGTTGAGAGCCGGGTTTACGATGATATACTGTCCGATGGATGTATGGTCATCCTCATCGGCACGTCGGATCTCCAGGTCCTCAGGCTTTACGAAGAGCTTGCGCAGGAACATCATCGCCAGGATGACGCCCACAACGCCCAGAGGATAGGTTACCGCACAGCCCAGGGCAGCTCCGCCGCTAGGCAATCCCAACTGCTGCAGCGCCTGCTGGGCAGCACCCAGAGCCGGAGTATTGGTGGTGGCGCCGCAGAGAATGCCCACCATATCGGGCAGGCTCACGGGCAGCACCAGGCACAGGGCAAGCGAGAATACGGTGCCCACGGCGATGACTGCCAGGCTCCAGAGATTGAGCGAGATGCCCTCGTGGCGCATCGAACCGAAGAAGTTGGGACCCACATAGAGACCCAGCACATACACGAACATGGTGAGTCCGAAGCTCTCGGCAAACTCCAGCATGTTCTCGTCGATGGAGAGTCCGAGATGGCCCGCCACGATGCCCACAAAGAATACGAAAGCTATGCCGAGGGAGATTCCCTTGACATGAATCTTGCCCAGGGCAAGACCTAGGGTACAAATCAATGAAAGAATGACGATGCCTTGCACCGCCGAATGCACGTTGACTAAATTATCAAACCACATAATATAAGTTTCAATCTTTTCTCGAGATAATGTTCAGTTTACTAAATTCTGCTGCAAAGGTACATTAAAATAAGAACATCACAAAAGAAAAACGCCCTTTTCTTCTAAATATTTGCAATAAAAGCTGAATTTAAGGTAAAAAACCAAATCTAACTCAAAGTTTTTTTGTACCTTTGCACCCGTTTAAAATAGAGATAGATGAAAGATATTTGTTGTATAGGGCACGTAACCAAAGATAAGATAGTTACCCCAAACAGAACAGTTTACATGGCTGGCGGCACATCGTTCTACTTCGCCTACGCCATCAACCAACTGCCTAAGGATGTGAGCTTTTCGCTCATCACGGCAATGGACCCAACAGAAACTGAGCCTGTAGAAAAGATGCGCCAGACGGGCATAGAAGTAACCCTCAATCCATCGCGCAATACCGTCTTCTTCGAGAATATCTACGGAGAAAACCAGAACGAGCGCAAGCAGCGTGTGCTTGCCAAGGCTGATCCATTCACCATCAGACAGCTGGAGCACGTGGAGGCGAAGGTGTATCACCTGGGAAGTCTGCTGAGCGATGATTTCTCGCCGGAGGTAGTGGAATTCCTCTCGCGCAGCGGAAGGGTTTCCATTGACGTGCAGGGCTATCTGCGCGAGGTGAGAGACGAGAAGGTGTATCCGATAGACTGGAAGGATAAGCTGGAAGTGCTGAAGAACACCTACTATCTGAAGGTGAACGAGACGGAGATGGAGACCATCACGGGGCTGAAGGAGCCACGCGAGGCTGCAAAGCTGATACATTCGTGGGGAGTTACTGAGGTAATCATCACGCTGGGCAGCGAAGGTTCGCTCGTCTATGTGGATGATACCTTCTATGAGATTCCCGCCTATCCTCCTCACGAGGTAGTGGATGCTACCGGATGCGGCGACACCTATTCTGCCGGTTATCTCTACAAGCGTCTGCAGGGCGCCACTCCTACCGAGGCTGGCAAGTTTGCGGCTGCCATGTGCACCATCAAGCTGGAGCACAATGGTCCGTTCAACCGCAGCATCCAGGACGTAGAACGCATCATGAAATAAATTTTAGATAATTTATCCTATTATCTTCTTATTTTTGCCTGAATTGGTGTAACTTTGCATCCTATATGGAACAGATTTCACCAATTCAGGCATTATTGCAACAACGCACCCTGCTCCAGCTGGAGTATTACACCGAGAAGGAAGCCTTCCGCAAGCTCACCGAACAGATGGGAATGCAGCGCAAGGTGAAACGAGGTGATGCCTGGTTCCCGCTCCGTGTGGGAAAAAGCTTTTATAATTCGCTGAATCAAACAGCCATTGAGGTCTTCCGTACCTCTGATCAGGATATCGAGCACAATTTTGAGTTCGGTCGCCCCGTCATGTTCTTTATGGTCAAGAAGATGGGCAAAAATGAGAACCAAGGCAGAAAAGTTCAAAGTATAAAATACTTTTCCTTTACCGGAACCGTGAGCTATGTGGATGGCGACAGAATGGTGATTACCGTGCCCGACTCTGCCCCATTGCTCGATTTGCAGCAATCTACGGAGCCTATCGGCGTACAGCTGTCCTTTGACGAAACCAGCTACAAGCTGATGTTCGAGGCCTTGGACCGCGTGATGAAGGCAAAGAACAACCGCCTGGCTTATCTCCGCGATTTATTCTATTCTCATCAGAAGGCAGGCAGATTCTCCTTCGAACCGATGAAGTTCCCATGGCTCAATCCTACCCAGGAAAGAGCTGTGAATGAGGTACTCTGGGCAAAGGATGTGGCGATTGTTCACGGACCTCCGGGAACCGGAAAGACCACAACCCTGGTGGAAGCCATCAACGAAACCCTGATGCGAGAGAGTCAGGTGCTGGTGTGTGCACAGAGCAATATGGCGGTGGACTGGATTTCTGAAAAACTGGTGGATAGAGGCGTGAATGTGCTCCGTATCGGAAACCCTACCCGCGTGAACGACAAGATGCTGGGCTTCACCTACGAGCGCCGTTTCGAGAGTCATCCCGACTATCCGCAGCTCTGGGCTATCCGCAAGGCAATCAGAGAATTAAGGAAAAACAGGAAGAAAGGCAGCGAGAACTATCATCAGAAGATGGATAGGCTGAAGAGCCGTGCCGCCGAAATAGAAATCCGCATCAATTCTGAACTCTTTGGAGAGGCGCGTGTCATCGCCTGCACCCTGGTGGGTTCTGCCCACCGGTTGCTGGAAGGCATGAAGTTCGGCACCCTGTTTATCGACGAGGCAGCCCAGGCTTTGGAAGCCGCCTGCTGGATTCCGATGAAGAGAGCCAGCCGGGTGATTTTGGCGGGCGACCATTGTCAGCTGCCGCCTACCGTAAAGAGTATTGCGGCATTAAGAGCCGGACTTGGCAAGACCCTGATGGAGCGCATTGCCGAAAACAAGCCGGAAGTAGTAACCCTGCTGAAAATCCAATACCGCATGAACGATGAAATTATGCGATTCTCCAGCGACTGGTTCTATGGGGGCAAGGTGGAGAGTGCGCCTCAGATCAAATACCGCAGCGTATTGGATTACGACCATCCGATAACGTGGATTGATACTTCAAACGAGGAGAATCAGATAACGATAGAAGGAGAAGATGCTCCTGAGGATTCTGCTTCCGCATCATCTTCTGTATCTGCATCATCTTCTGCATCTGCATCATCTCCTGCATCTGCAACCAATCAGAATTCTGATTTGAACTTCAAGGAGCAGTTTGTGGGCGAGAGTTTCGGGCGTATCAACAAGGCAGAAGCCGAACTCACCCTGCTCACCCTGGCGGAATACTTCACCAAGATAGGCAAGCAGCGGGTATTGAGCGAGAGCATCGACGTAGGCATCATTTCGCCTTACCGTGCCCAGGTGCAGTATCTGAAGAAGCTCATCAAGAAGTATGAGTTCTTCAAGCCTTACCGCCGCCTCATCAGCGTAAACACGGTGGATGGTTTCCAGGGGCAGGAAAGAGACGTGATCCTCATCTCGCTGGTGCGTTCCAACGATGAAGGTCAGATCGGTTTCCTGAAAGACCTCCGCCGCATGAACGTGGCGATGACGAGAGCCCGCATGAAGCTCATCATTCTGGGCAACAAGGACACGATGACGAAGCATCCTTTCTACAAGAAACTGTGGGAGTATGTGGAGGCAATCAACAATAACGGATAAAATAACTATACAAACGAGTTAAGACAACAATATGCTACAACGAGACTACATACAGCGACTGATTCGCGAGTTTATGGCGGCACTCGAAAGAATGCTCGAAAAGAAAGAGGTGGAGGTGAGACGTGAGAAGATTAAGGAGCTCTACAATCAATACGTGGGTCCTTACGCCTTCTACAGCATCGCCACCATCGAGGACGTGATGAAGGCAATGGCAGGAATCGACGACGAGGAGAAACGTCTCTCCAAAATGGATATGCTTGGCGAACTCTACTATCACGAGGCTGACATGGTGGGGCAGCCCGCAAGAGATGAACTCCTGAACAAGGCGTTCATGCTCTTCGATTATGTGGAAACCCACGGGGATACGTTTTCCATTGAGCGCCGCAATAAAATGGCACAAATCAAACAGAAGATTGGAGATGCGCTCAAATAAAATGAGTGCATTCTCCCCTCTTTCATATTTTTAGGATAACAAAAACTAATCATAAAGTTCAATGCTCAAAGCTCAAAGTTCAAAGTCTACTAATGACATGACTGTAGGCTCGCCCTTGCGAGCCATCATCAAATTTGCGATTCCACTTATCTTGGGCTACATCCTTCAGCAGATGTATCTCATCATCGATGCCGCCATCGTGGGAAGATGGATTGGCGTGGGAGCACTTGCGGCAGTAGGCGCATCCAGCTCCATCATGTTCCTCATCATGGGCTTCTGCAACGGCTCCTGTGCCGGTTTTGCCATCCCTATCGCCCAGGCTTTCGGTGCCAGGGATTACGCCAAGATGCGGGCTTATGTAAGCAACAGCATCCGTATCGCCGTGGTGTTTGCCGTGGTCATCACCTTTCTTTCCTGCATCTTCTGCGGAAAGATTCTGCATCTGGTGAATACGCCGAAGGAGGTGTTCGATGATGCCTACATCTTCCTGATGCTGCAGTTTGCGGCGATTCCTTTTACCATAGGCTACAATTTGCTCTCCGGTCAGATCCGTGCCCTGGGCAACTCGAAGCAGCCATTCTATTTCCTCATCACCGCCTCCGTCATCAACATCATTCTCGATGGCATTCTGATTCTCGGCATGGGACTGGGTGTAGAGGGTGCGGGCATTGCTACCTGGCTATCGCAGGGAATCTCCGTGCTGCTCTGTATCTGGTTTATCAAAAAGAAAATGCAGATTCTGATTCCGAAGGGTGAGGAAAGGAAATTCGACAACAAGAAGGTAAGCATTCTGCTGAACAACGGCGTTCCGATGGGTCTGCAGTTCTCGATTACCGCCATCGGTCTCATCATGCTGCAGAGTGCGAACAACGCTCTGGGAACGGTTTATGTGGCTGCATTTACTGCCTCTATGCGCATCAAATATCTCTTTACCTGCGTTTTCGAGAACATCGGAGTGGCAATGGCTACCTATTGCGGTCAGAACCTGGGTGCCAGGAAGCTGGATAGAATCGGTCAGGGCGTAAGGGCTTCCATCAGGATGATGCTGGTTTATTTCGTCTTCACCTTCCTGCTCATCTATCCGTTTGCCGACGAGATGATGATGCTCTTCGTGGATAAGGGCGAGGCAGAGGTGGTGACTTATGCTGCCCAGTTTATGCGCATAGCCAACTATTTCTATCCTTGTCTGGGCTTGCTCACCATCCTGCGCTACAGCATCCAGGGCTTGGGTTACAGCAACCTCTCGATGCTGAGTGGCGTAATGGAAATGATAGCGAGATGCAGTGTGAGTCTCTGGCTGGTACCAGCCCTGGCGTGGACGGGTGTCTGCTTCGGCGACCCTGTAGCGTGGGTCATGGCTGATCTCTTCCTCATCCCCGCCTTCCTTTGGCTTTATAAGCATCTGAAGAAGGAGCAAGTCCGCTAGGCGTTCCTCCGGATTTGCAATCCGGAGTCAAAAAAGGTTCGACCTACTTCTTGCGGATTTGCAATCCGCACAACCAAGCTCTCATTTATTTAAAAATTTGCATTAAAAAATATTCTGCTAAGGGTTAGGAAAATGAAAATTCGATTGTAATATAGGCAAAAGAAAAGAAATAAAGTAATGCAAATAAACAAAGAAACGATAGAACAACTCTTCCGGCAGCATTATCTGAGGATGTACCAATTGGCCAGGGTACTTCTGAAGGATGATGCAGCCAGCAAGGATGTGGTAAGCGAAGTCTTTGCCGATGTGCTCGACGGAAAGACTCAACTGGGTCTTGATAACGAGACAATAGCCAGCGAACCGTCCCTGCCTTCCGCCAACGCCGGGAGCTATCTTCTGGTGTGTGTGCGCCATAAATGCCTCAACCTGTTGAGCCGACAGAAGATGAAAGACCGGGTTCATCATCTTCTGAAAGCCGATACTTCGCCTTCGATAGCTCCCCTGGAAGCGATGATTGCCGAAATAGACAGGGAGACCGAAAAGTACGAGGCAATTCTGGCTTATATGGATGCTGAACTCACGCCACAAACCCGCAAGGTACTCAATCTCCGTTTTCGACAGAAACTGAAATATCGGGAGATTGCTACGGAATTGGGCATCAGCGAAGTGGCAGTTTATAAGCATCTGGCGCAAGGCATCAGAAAATTAAAGCAAAAGTTTAACCCTTAGCAGATTTATTATGGACAAGTTTGAAAAAATACTGGATATCATCGACCATCAGGAGAAGTATTCTGATGAGGAGATTCGTGAAATATTGCAGGATGAGGAATGCCGAAAACTCTATCAGACGATGGTGGAAGTGGATTCTGCACTTGAAAGCCCCTCTCCTATTATTAATGTAGATGAGGAATGGGAGAAATTCAGCCAGGAGCATCAACTTCAGGAAAAAGCAACTCATCCTATAACTTCCTGGCGTAAACTGGCAGCATCCATCGCCGGCTTTGTCTTGATTTCGGGTATTGCCTTTGCCGCAATCCATACTTACATCAAGCGCTGCCAGGAACCAACCCAGGTAACGGCTGATACTCATCCGGAAGCCATAAAATCAGATTCCGCAAAGCAGGTAGCAGCAAAGGATTCCCTGACTCATCCGAAACCAGAAAAGCCGGCCATTCACAAGACTTTCGAGAATGTGGCTTTCGAGAAGATGCTTTCTGAAATTGCTTCTTATTATGATTTACAAGTGAAGTTTGAGAATAACGAGGACAAGACCCTCCGCCTCTATTACGAATGGAACAGTCATTCGAGCATCGAGAACATCGTAAAAGAACTGAACCAATTCGAGAATGTAAACATCGAATTGCAACAAAACGAGCTGATTGTAAAATAACAAATAAAAAGCAACATCATTATGAGAAGATTTTCAGCCATCATATTCCTGCTGTGCACGTTCGCCCTGGCGATGAGCGCACAGCACATCCAGCGCAACTATCACGACCGCAGCATGTCGGACGTCCTCATCGACCTCGACAAGGCTTCCAAGCGCTATAAAATCAGCTTCATCTACAACGAACTGGAGGATTTCACAGTTACCCAGAACGTGAAGACAGCCAATATTCCCGATGCCATCCGCAAGGTAATCGGTTTCTATCCGATGCAGATGACCGTAGGTGACAGCCTCATCACCGTGGAGTGCATGCGCAAGAGCGAGCGCAAGCTGATAGGCAGACTGATAGACAATCACAATCTTCCTGTAGAATTCGCCAATATCCAGCTGCTCAACCCGAAGGATTCCTCCTTTCTCTGTGGAGGCGTGAGCAACGCTAACGGCGATTTCGTCATCCCCTGCCAGCAGAAACAGGCCCTCATGAAGGTTTCGTTCGTAGGCTACAAGACGATTTGTAAGCTGGTACCTATTGCCCGCATCGGAAATGTGAGGATGCAGGCGAATTCATACCTGTTGAAAGGGGTGACCGTTGAAGCCGCAAGGGTTGTAGAAAAAGTAGATAGACAAATCATCTTCCCTACAAAAGAGCAGGTGAAAACGGCTTCCAATGGTTATGATCTGTTGGACAACTTGTCTTTGCCTACCATTATCGTAAATCGAGCAGAACGCAAAGTTCAGTCATTAAAGGGCGGAGATGTGCAAATACGCATCAACGATGTCAAGGCTAGCATGCAAGATGTATTGGCTTTGCAGCCGGATGAAGTTACAAAGGTGGAATTCATCAATGTTCCAGGACTCAAATATGGAGACAGCAATCTGGATGCAGTCATCAACTACCAGGTCCGCCGACGTTATGCCGGTTATGTGGGTGGAGTTTCTACGATGCAAGGCACCAAGGCAGGTTTCAATAATAGCGACGGTTATTTCAAATACAATGTGAAGAAATCGGAATTCAGCATCAACTACAGTTTCTCCTATCGCTCGGTAGAGGAACGAAGCTATGAGAGTCTCGGTACTTATCATCTGCCCACAGGAGAAACTCTACATCGCAATTATTTAGGTTATGATTCTCCGTTCCTATACACCACCAATAATGTACAGTTGGGTTATAATCTTAGTGAGCCAGACAAATATACATTGAATGTACGGTTGAATTTCTACAATCACAACAGTCCTGTGAGAGGCATGAACCAGCTTTATCAGGAAAGCGGCAAGGCAAATCAATATCTGCAAAACAACAGAAAAATGCTGGAGCAGATTCCATCTCTGGACATTTATTATTCGCTCAACATGCCCCATGACCAGAACCTGGCTCTGAACCTGGTGGGTACTTACATCGGCACAGATTACCAGTATCGTATGAGGGAATATACGTTCAACAAATCGCCGGAGGAATCTGTAAAGAACGCTCCGCTGACCGATTACAGTTATGATGCAACTGGTAAAAAGCGCTCTCTTATTGGTGAAGGAACATACAGCAAGAACTGGAAACAGATGGCTTTATCGGTAGGTGGACAATATAATATCAGCCACACAGATAACATCTATGTGGGAAGCAGTAATGCTGATACGGAATTGAAGTACAGCAATCTCTATCTTTTCACCCAGCTACAGGGACAGCAGAAGTGGTTCAGTTATCAGGTGGGAGTTGGCGCAACCAGGTCTTCCATCCATCAGGGGGAGAACGGATACAGCAAATGGCTGTTTCGACCACAGGTAACTTTACAGGCAAAGGCTAGCGACCATCTGAGTTTTAAATGGAGCAGCAAAATCACGTCAGACATCCCAAGCCTTTCCGACTTGAGCGAGTTGCGCCAATATTCCAACAGCTTTGAGGCGCGTGACGGCAATAGCGGTCTGAAGCCATTTACCGGCTACAACAATACCTTGTCGGCTTCCTGGAACATTCCGCTGATGTCTGTGTACCTGGAGGGAAACTGGACGTATTACGACAAGCCTATAGCCACTTCTATCTTGCCAGAAAAGCGGGAGGATGGCTCTTATCTCTTTGTGAGCAAACCGGAGAATCAGAAGAGTCATGATTACAAGCACCTGCTATTGACTCCTGAAGTTCACCTCATCAAGGATCATCTGGATTTGAACCTTATGTGCGAGTATCAGAATGTCAAGACAAAGGGTTTGGATTATTCCCACGAGTTCAATTACTTCAGTTATGGAGCAGAAATTCGGTACATGACGGGCAATTGGAACATTGGCTATGGTGCCTATAAGGTGGAAAAGAGTTTTTGGGGAGAAAAGACAAACGGCGGAGAGCCAACCTCCAATCTTGCCGTAACCTACAGTTATAAGAACTGGCAGTTTGGCGTTCTCGGATTATTCGTATTCTATCCTCATGGCTGCGTGTATAAGGATGAACTTTTCAACAAGTATGTGCAGCAGAAGAACAAGGTACGCCTTGCTGACCAGGGCAACATGCTTGTCTTTGCTGCCAGCTTCAACTTCAGTCATGGCCGCAAATACCATACAGGCAGCCGTAAGCTGAACAATAGCGATAGAGATAATGGTATCAGATAGAACGACGACTTATAGTTATAAAAAATAATCTTTCTAACTGGGAAAATATTTTTTTCCAGTTAGAAAGATGAAATTCTATTATTCAGTATTCGTTATGGAAAACCTTGTAGGGGTCCAACTGCTGCATTTTTTCCTTTATTTTCTGCTCTATTCCCTCTGATGGTTCCGGAATTTCGGCACCCATTTCCTTGGCTGCAGCCTCATCCTCGGCAGCACCGGCACTATCACCCAGACTTCTGCGAACCTCGCTGCGCTCGCGATACGCATCAATAGAGAAAGGATTTACATCCATCACCTTACCGTAGGTCTGTTCAGCCTCCTCCATCTTTCCCTGCGCCTTCTCTACACGAGCCTTCAGTAACAGCACATCCTCGTTGCCCGGAATATGCTCATAGAGGAAAGTTGCATCGAGTTCTGCCTCGGAAAGCTGAGCCTGATCCAACAGGATGCTGCCACGAAGCAATCGGGCGGCATAGAAATCATCACGCTTGCCTATCGCCTCAGTCAGCATCGACACGGCACGGGTTGCATCACCCAGCCCTCTGCAGGCTCTGGCATAGAAGAAATACGTCTCTACATTCTCAGCATCCAGCTGCAGAGCCTTGTCGCACACATCCGTCATGGCGATGTAATCCTCCATCATATACGCCACATCCGCCATACGCAGCAATACAGCAATATTATCAGACTGTGCCTCCGAGATTTTCTGCAACTGGGCATAAGCCTGCTGCAGGTTGCCCATCGAAATGTAGGCACGGGAAAGATAGTCGCGGCATTCCAAATCATCTGCATTCAGCTGCAGAGCGTGTTCCAAAAACTTGGCAGCAAGGTCAAATTGATGCATACGGAGAGCACGAACACCTTCATATTTCACCTTGTCGAAGCCCTTTTCCTTCTCCTGTTTCACTTCCTCAGTAGTCTGTTGGCCACCAAATAGCTTTTTAAATATGTTCATAATCCAACTATTTTTTAAGGTTTTGAATTGTTTGTTGTTGAAATCGTATCAAACGACAGGGCAAAAATACGAATAAAATCCCGAAAAACGCCCCTTTTTTGGAAGAAATATTTTCTTTTTTCTGATTACGAGAAGAAGGTGACAAACTTAGACGCACGAATACCATCCACATAAACATCTGCTTGATAGGGAGTTAGGATTGTTTTTGATTTCAGCTAAAGGCATCAAAAATCTCAGTCTCAGTTGTCTCAGTTATTTTTCAAGTACCCCCTCTTCTTCTTTTATTCTTATATATATATTATATATTTATCTATAATTAATTAATAATCAGCAAGTTACAAAAACAGTAAAAAGGAAAGAAAGAGAAAAATAGGAAAATGATACCCCCTTATTTTTTAACTGAGAGACTGAGACTGAGATTTTTCAAATCAATTGGAACGCTATTTTTTTTGCATTAACTATCTGATAATAAGCCTTTTAGAAGAAAGTAAATTAGAAAATCTTCCAGATTCCAAATCTTCCAATTAATTTTTCAGCATATCCCTCCTACCCTCATTTTTATATATATTTATATATATTATATATATAATTAATTAATAATCAATATGTTACACAATATAAAAAAGTAAAGCAGACGGACAAGCGAAAGATGCATACCCTCTTAAAATTAATTGGAAGAACTGGAATCTGGAAGATTTAGCAGGGTAACTGGAACGCAGCCCCAGGGAAATCCCCTCTTCTCTAGAAGGCAAGCCCAATCCATTTGCTTTTCACCTTAAGAACAGAAAATCATAGGAAAAACATTAATTTTCCTTAAACAAGCCGCTTTCTAGAATTATTTCGAAGTATAGTTAGAAATATTTTCGTATTTTTGCAAAGTATACTTTAAAATATTTCTGTATGGACAAGCTAAATTTCTGAAAGCCTTTCCAGGCTATCACGGCTACATCATCACCCGTGATTACCAGACCCAAATAATGGCAGATGGTTATACGATAGAGGTAGTACCTATCTGGAAATGGCTACTGCAAGACAACTAAAGCTTTAGAACAAGAAAAGGGGCAAGACCATGGCTCAAAGCACCATGATCTTGCCCTTTTCTATCTTGATTCTTGCCACCCCCATCTCGTTCAGCGCCGTGATGATTTCCTGCAGGCTTGCCCTGCGGGAGAAGCGGAAGTGGATGAGCTTACCCATATTCGCCTGAGACTGGAAGACTACGGTCTTGTTGTACCAGGCTCCGATGTCGCTCATCGCCTCTGCCAGCGTAACCTGATCCATATCGAAATCGCCTTCCAGCCAGTCGGAGGCTGAAGGGGAAGCCTTAGACACTACTATCTTATCCGACTGGAGCGTAGCGGTCTGCCCCGGGCGCATCTCTACCTCCGTATCGGCATTGCTCACCTTCACCTTGCCCTGCATCAGGGTTACCTTTGGGGCATCCTTGCGATAGGCTTTCACATCGAATACGGTACCTAATACCTGCGTCTGCATCTCGCCCGCCTTTACCACGAAAGGCCGATGAGGATTCTTGGTTACTTCGAAATGAGCCTCGCCCTTCAGACGGACTTCCCGGACTTCTGCATCATCGAAAGATGCAGGATATTCGAGCGTAGAATTGGCATTGAGCATCACCTTGGTACCATCGCTCAGCGTTACCAATGTGGTGGTTGCTGCCGGGGTAGAAACCACGCAATAGCCATTGTTCAGGGTCTGCTCCACCTGCTTGGGAGAAGTGACCTCTGAGAAAAGCTCCATGGAGAACTCCGTAGGCTGAGAAATCTCCTGGGATGAACGGAAAATAAAAAGGAAGAGGCTTGCCGCTACTGCAACAGATGCCGTAATCCAAGTCAGGATTCGGGCTTTATCTATCTTTTCCCCAGACAATTCATCTTCTGCCTTCTGTAGATGTTCCTTCTCTGAAGAAATATGCTTCTTCTCGAAAGCTTCCCAAGCCGCCAGCGTTTCTTCCATCGAAGGCTCATCGCCCAGGGCTTCCCCGAATATCCGGGAAAGCCGGGCATCAGAAACTTTTTCAGAAGCATTCTCAGAAATACTTTCTGAAACTTTCTCAGAAGCATTCTCAGAAACATTTTCTGATACAGAATCCATTCTATAATCCAGTTCTTGATCTTGATTCTTATTCATGATTTTTCCTCCTAATTCTCTATGTTTGTATACTTCATTCGCTCGCGCAAGATGGCGAGTGCCTTGGAAATATGCTTCTTCACGGTGTTGGGACTGATACCCAGCCTGTCAGCTGCCTGCTGATAGGTGAGATGCTCGAAATAGCAGAGGCGGAGAATCGTGCAGGTGGGTTCCTTCAGTTCCCTCGCTATCTGCTCCGCCTGTTGCAGCAGGCGCTCGTGTTCCTCATACCGGGTACTCATATCATACCGGGTGGCCTCTATCAGCGCCTCCACGTTGGTCTGTTCCACCTGCTGGTGCTTGAGCCAGTTGAGGCAGGCATTTCTCACCGATGCATAGAGCCAGCTCCTCCTTGTTTCCATCTGCAAGGAGGAGAATTGGTTCCACGCCTTCTCGAAAACATCTCCCACAACGTCACGGGCCTCGTTGCCGTCTCCCAAAAGGGACACGGCATAACGCACCAATCGAGGATACATTTCCAGGAATAGCTGCTTAAAGTCGTTGTTTTTCGCTCTGTCCTGCGCCACTACCTTTATATTTATTTCTTGTTGCATTGAATGTGTATCTCACATTCATAAGAATTTTCTGATTATCTGCATATCGGGTTAACGTGCGATGCGACTGCGTGCCGTTTGCCTCGAAATAATAATATCCTGTATGCAAGAGGTCTTGCACTACAAACATCACCTTGAGGGCATCATTCTTCAGGAAGTTCTTGGAAACCCGGAACTGCATGTTGCCCGTACATTTCCTCCTTCCGCTTCCCATCTCCGCCCTCGTGCTGACATTGCCCGAAAGATTCATGAACCACCGGTTGGGCAGCCTCAGATTGTTGTTCATGCTGAATGTAAACTGAGGCTGGTTTTTGCCAAACTCGGGGATATTGAGATGATCTACATTATCATGATAGTAGAAGACACTCGCCGTGAGGTTAGGATACCAGATTCCAAACGAAGGCGCCACACGGATATTGGCTCCACAATGGTAGGAATGAGGCACCGAAGCCATCGTCTGCAAAAGCACACTCGGATGATTCACCTCATCGTAAGGCTTGTACCAGGTCATGTACATATCAAGTACATAGTTGTAGTAAGCCATAAACGACAGCCACTTGTAATTGCCCGATAGGTTGAAACTGTGCTGCTTCTGAGGTTTGAGATGAGGGTCGCCCGACTTGTACTCGTACTTGCTTTCGTAGTCGATGCTGCTCTGAAGCATGACGTAGATAGGACTGTACTTGTTCAGACGATAGGAGAAGGCAAGATTCAGATTATCCTTGCTGTAACCGACGGATAGGAAGGGAATCCAATTCCTGTAGCTGGGACTCTGTTCTGCCTGCAGCACATCCTTCTCGTAATAATCGGTTTTCTGGTATTCGTATCGCAAACCGGCTCCATAATTCATGCGCCCTATGTTCAGATAATACTGCAGGAATCCGGCATAGATAGACTGGCGGATGTGGTTGAAGGCATCGGCAGAAAAGCCGCTCTGGGTGAAGTCGTTGCGGCGGTTGGTAAACATCTCTTCCGTTCCGAAGGAAAGCCTACCCTTCCACAATGGTCCCGACACCACCAGCTTGGCAGCATAGAGATTACTCCTCACCTTGCTCTCTGATTCCGCATCCAGCTTTCCGTCATTTATCGCCGTCTGAGTGTTCTGGCTCACCTTATTATAGAAGTCGCCATTGAAATTGATGTTCCATTTGCCGAAATCGCCATTATAATAGGCGTTCACGCTATGCGACCAATGGGGCTTGCTTTTAGAAAACAGATCTACGCCCATACTTTCCGTCAGTTTACCATCCTCCCACACATCGGTTGCTCCCCAGCTGTGGGTGTAGTTGTTGCCTATCATGTTGGTTGTTTCATAGCGCATACCCAGCGATTGCTTCTCGGAAATCTCATAGTTGAAACCCGCGTTCATAAGAATCTCTCCACCGAGGGTATTCGTGGTTCTGCGGCTGTTGAATTCCCAGTCGCTGGTGGTATGGAGCTGGGTTTCGGAATGGGCGGTGGCGTGCGAGCGATCCAATCCCGCTCCCACTTCGCCGAAGATATCGAGTCCGCCCGTGCGGTAGTTCAACTGCACATCCTCATAGCCATGAGGCGAATAACGGCCCTGCATATATTCAGAATAAAGGCTTCCGCTCAAGCCCTGTCCACGCTTGCGAACGGCACGCAGACGGATTACGGCATTGGTCTTGGAACTATACTGCGCTCCGGGAACGGTAACGATTTCAGCCTTCAGAATATCCTTGGCGCTCAATCGCTTGAGTTCGTTCAGATTCTCCAGTTTCCTGCCGTTGAGATAAATCTCGGGCGCTCCACGACCGATAATCTCCCAACTGCCCGCTTCGCCCGAAACGAAGGGCAACTGGCTGATCATATCTTCGGCAGAGCCCAGTTCGCCCAGGATGGTACCGGATACCAGGGTAGTGAAGGCTCCGTCCTTATACACTACATTGGGGCGGGTACTCTTGATGGTTACCGCCTTCAGCTGCTGGGTGTCGGGATGCAGACCGATGTGCATGGTAGGCTTGCAGGCCAGAATCTGCGACTTATAGCCCACAAACGAAACCTTCAGCATCGCATCCTTATCGGCATAAGGAAGTACGAAACTTCCATCCTCCGCCGTTACGCAACCTGCCACATAAGCCTTGCTGACGGAGGAAATCAACACCACGTTGGCAAAAGGCAGAGGCTTCTGGTGCTCATCCACTACCCTGCCCTTGATCTGTTCCACCCGGGTTGTCTTGCCCGTGTATTGCACGGCAAAATAGGTATTGTGCTCTACAAAGGAGAAAGGTTTTCCTTGCAGCACCATCTCCAGGGCTTCCTTCTGTCGCTTAGCCTGGATATTGGCAGTAACGCGATATTGGTCGGTAGCCTGATAGGCAAAGAGGATATTCTTCTCGCCCGCCTTTTCAATCTTCTTCAACACGGAAGTAAGCGTTTCGTTATGCACCAGAAAGGTCATACCTCTGCTTTGAGCAAATAGGGAAATGCTCAAGACAAGACACAGTATAAGGGAAGTCGTTCTTTTCATCATTTTTTCTTGTTTTTATGATTCTACTTTGTTCATAATACAACATCCCCCTGGAATCGGGTACGCCTATTTTAAAAATTTTGTTGCAAAAATACAAAAATAATTGGAGAGAAAGGAAAAACTTTCCCTTTAAAAAGGAAATAATTGCCGTTTTCTTTCCCTTTTAAAAGGAAATTTTGTATCTTTGCGACCGAAAGTCCCTTGAAAATGTGGCAGAACAAAGCAAAAAGTCCCTTGAAAAACGTGCATGAATTCAAGAAAAGTCCCTTGGAAAACGTGCACAGCATCAAGAGTAATACATCATAAATCATTAGAAAACAGATGTTTAAACGAAAAATTGAAAAATATCTCAAAGAATGGAAAAGTGATGAGCATAAAATGCCTCTCATCATCAAAGGATGTCGCCAATGCGGAAAGACATTCTCTGTACTCGATTTTGCCCATAAGAATTATGAGCATGTTGTGTATATTGACTTTTTCCAGCACCCAGAATACAAGTCGGTATTTGATGGTGGCCTGGACATCGATCTTCTCTGCATGACACTTTCTACCTTAATACCTGATGCCAATTTCGTATCGGGCAAAACCTGTATCATCTTTGACGAGATACAGGAATGCCCACGTGCTCGCACTGCCTTGAAATTCTTCAAGACTGATGGCAGATACGATGTCATCGGTACGGGTTCCCTGCTGGGAGTCAGCGGTTACCACACCAATGCTTCGTCAGAGGCTCCAATTCCTGTTGGTTACGAGACTATCATAGACATGTATCCAATGGATTTTGAGGAATGGCTCTGGGCAAATGGCATTAAGAAAATGACCATCGACTACCTGCATCGCTGCCTGGAAGAAAAGACTCCGGTACAAGAAGCCATCCACGAAAGAATGCGCCAACTGCTGCTGCAATATTGCATTATTGGCGGAATGCCAAGAGCCGTGAGCGTATTTATGGAAACTCATAATATGCAAAACGTGCTACGGATGCAGCAAGCCATCATCGAAGAATACAAAGTAGATATGCTGAAATATGCTCCACAAGCAGACAAGTCGAGAATCAGAGAATGCTTCGAGTCAATTCCACGTCAACTGAGTAAGGAAAACAAGAAATTCGCATACGCCACAGTACGATCCAACGGAAGAGGACGTGACTATCAGGGCAGTTTGCAATGGATAGAAGATGCTGGCATTATCCGCCGTTGCTACAACCTGTCAGCGCCCGAACTCCCACTTGATGGCAACTCCATTCCCGACCAGTTTAAAGTTTACATGGCAGATACAGGACTTTTCATCAGTATGCTCGAACCAGGAACGGCAGCTGACATTCTGCAAGGCAATCTCTATGGATACAAGGGAGCCATCTTTGAAAATCTGGTAGCCGACATTTTTGGCAAGATGAATCGCAAGCTCTATTATTTCCGCAAGGACTCGGGTTTGGAAATCGACTTTGTTACAAGATACGAAGGCAAATGCACGCTGGTAGAAGTAAAGGCGAGCAACGGAAACATTAAAAGTGCCAAGACCATCCTTTCGAACCCCGAAAAGTATCACGTATCTCAAGCCATCAAACTGGGAGATGTAAATGTGGGAACAGCCCCACAAACTTTCATTCTTCCCCTCTACATGGCTTTTCTGCTGGAAGACAAAAGATAGAAACAGGACATCAAGGAAAATATCATCGTAAAAAAAACGAACCATGATTAAGAAACAAGGAACAATATTGATTGTTGATGACAACCGCAACATTCTTACCACGGTGAGGATGCTGCTGGAACCCATATTCGATGGCATCATCACCATCGCCAATCCTAACTCCATCCCAGCCAAGCTGAGAGAGGAGCATCCCGACGTGGTGCTGCTCGACATGAACTTCTCCAGCGGAATCAATTCGGGAAACGAGGGACTGTACTGGCTCAGGGAAATCAAGAGCCTCAGCCCGAAAACAGAGGTGGTGCTCTTTACCGCCTATGCCGACATCCAACTTGCCGTAACAGGCATCAAGGAAGGTGCCGCCGACTTCATCGTGAAGCCTTTTGAAAACGAGAAGATGATCCGTACGCTGATGGAGGCTAGGGATAAGAACAAGGCTGTGGATAACGCTATTGGCAAAAAAGGTGGAAAACTTTGTGGAAAAAATGCACAAAGTGCTATGTATTGGGGAGATAGCGAAGTTATGAACAATTTGAGAAGCATTGTGGAAAAAGTTGCCGCAACCGATGCTAACATCCTGATTACAGGCGAAAACGGAACAGGTAAAGAGGTATTAGCCAACGAAATACACCGTTTATCCACAAGGTGTGGGAAAAAGATGCTGCCTGTGGATATGGGAGCCATTACGGAAACCCTTTTCGAAAGCGAACTCTTCGGTCATGTAAAGGGTGCTTTTACTGATGCCAAGGTGGATAAGCCGGGCAAGTTTGAGCTTGCCGACGGCAGTACCATCTTCCTGGATGAGATAGGAAACTTATCCTACGGTCTTCAGGCAAAACTCCTTACCGCCCTGCAACGCAGAAGCATCGTAAGAGTGGGCGGAAGTACACAGATTCCCATCAACGTGCGACTGGTTTGCGCCACCAACCGCAATCTGCAGCAGATGGTAAACGATGGCGAATTCAGAGAAGATCTGCTCTACCGCATCAACACCATCCATCTGGAATTGCCTGCCCTGAGACAGAGAAAATCAGACATCGTTCCATTGGCAGAAAGATTCCTCCGTCAATATGGCGATTTATATAATAAGGAGAATCTCCGTCTTTCGGAAGAAGCAGAGAAAAAACTTACCAGTTTGCCATGGTACGGAAACATCCGTGAACTTCAGCACGCCATCGAGAAAGCCGTGATTCTATCTGATGGCGGAATGATTTCTGCCGAAGATATTGACGGCGGAAACCAGCAGAAAAGAGAGAAGCCCCTGGAAGAGGTTCAGACGCTCGACGAGATGGAGAGCCGAATGATAGAGAAAACCATCAGGGAATGTGAGGGAAACCTGTCGGTGGTAGCCGCAAGACTGGGCATTTCCCGCCAGACGCTTTATAATAAGATTAAGCGATATGGATTATAAACTAATTATAATTATCGTGCTTTTGCTCGTTGCTGTAGTGGGTTACATTCGCCTCTACCGCCACTATCGCCGGAACATCAAAAAGGTAACCTTCCTTTTTGATGCGATAGATAATGGGGATTTCTCTTTCAATTTTCCTACGGAGAAGGGGTTTAAGGAGGATAAGATTCTGCACAAATCCCTCAACCGAATCAAGCTCTTCCTGCAACATACGAGAGAGGAGCAGATGAATCGGGAGAAATATTACGAGCAGATTCTGAATGCGGTGGATACGGGCATCCTGGTGGTAGATAGCCACGACAACATCCTGCAGCACAACCAGGCTGCCCTCCGATTGCTCGATACGGATGTGCTTACCCACATGAACCAGGTAAAAGGGAAACTGAAGGATGAACACTTGGCAAAGCATGAGACGCAAGCCATGCTGAAAGACAAGCACGTGCGCATCATCGCCCTGAGCGACGTGAGCCACGAGCTGAGCAATCAGGAAGTGGATTCATGGATCAAGCTGATTCGTGTGCTGACCCATGAAATCATGAATACCATCACGCCGGTTACTTCGTTGAGCGAAACTCTGCTTACCCGAGTTACAGAGGATAAAGACTTGAAGCAAGGCTTGGAAACCATCCACAAAACAGGAACCGAGCTGTTGGCTTTCGTCAATAACTATCGCCGTTTTACCCATGTTCCCCAGCCTCAGCCTGCTCTTTTCTATGTAGAACCATTCCTGGAAAGAATGGCGATGCTCTGCAACCACGAAGTAGAGATAGAAGTTTCTCCCAAGGATTTGCTGGTTTACGCCGACGAGAGCCTCCTCTCTCACGTGGTAACGAATCTTCTGAAGAATGCCGTAGAAGCTTTCAACGGGCAGGAAAAGTTATCTGCAGAAAGAAACAAGCAAGATGGAAATGTGCAGGGTAGGAACAAGCAGGAATGTCGCTCCGCGGATTTGCAATCCGCGGCAAGCAAGAAGGCATTTATCCGTCTCCAAGCCTACGCTAACGCCCAGGAATCCATCATCATCGACGTGAGCAACAACGCCGGTCTCATCCCCGAAGATGTAGCCTCTCATATTTTCATCCCGTTCTTCACCACGAAGTCGGAAGGAAGCGGAATCGGGCTCTCCCTCTCCCGCCAGATCATGCGAGTAAGCGGCGGCAGCCTCTCGCTCCATCAGGACAAGGCACAGGGAATCACCACCTTCCGCATCATCATCCCATAACAGAAACACTAAAGCTGATTGCCCTCCGCCTCCACAATCTGTCCATCAAACAGGCGGATGGTGCGATGGGCTATCTTGGCATCATGCTCATTATGCGTTACCATGACGATGGTGGTGCCCTCGTGGTTCAGCTCAGTAAGCAGATGCATCACCTCGGCACCATTCTTGGAATCGAGGTTACCCGTAGGCTCATCGGCAAGGATAAGTTTCGGACCGAAGACCACGGCACGGGCGATGGCAACCCTCTGCTGCTGACCACCTGACAGTTGGTGAGGGAAATGCTTGGCACGATGGCTGATGGCCATTCGCTTCATAATCGCCTGCACCTTAGCCTTGCGCTCCGCCTTCGGAATGTTGAGGTAGGTAAGAGGAAGCTCGATGTTCTCCTCTACATTCAATTCATCTATCAGATTGAAGCTCTGGAACACAAAACCGATTTCTCCCTTTCTCACATCCGTACGCTCTTTTTCCTTCAGGTTTGCCACCTCGTGATTACCCAGGAAATATTTTCCAGAAGTTGGGTTATCCAATAATCCAAGGATATTGAGTAAAGTGGATTTGCCACAACCGGATGGTCCCATAATGGCGACAAACTCGCCGTCTTCTACTGTGAAAGATACGTTATTTAAAGCAATCGTCTCCACATCTTCTGTGCGGAATGACTTGCAAAGATTCTCTATTTTAAGCATTTTCTTATCTTTTTACTTTTTTACTTTTAATTTTATTCATCCTTAAGATACTTCACCGGATTACTATTCGCCACCTTGTAGCAGTTGATGACGACGGAAAGCCCGATGATGACGAGCAAGATGATGGTAACGCCGATAAACAGCAAAGGCGTCATCGTAATCTTCTCGCTAAACGACATCAGCCATTGTCGGGCTATCAGCCAAGCCCCCAAGTCGCCCACGATGATGCAAGGCAAGGCAATCTTCATAATGTCCTTCAGGAAGATGCGAAGAATATCCTTCACCTTCGCTCCGTTCACCTTCCTTATCGCAATCTCCTTGCGGCGGCGGTTCACCTCATCGCTCGTATAACCCACCAATCCGAAGAGGGCGATAATCATCGTCACGATGCCTGCTACAAGGATGCCATTGCGGAAATTGAGCTGTGAGGCATACTGGTTAGCCAATTCAGAGGCATAACTCTTCACGATGACCTTATTGTTAGGATACATCGACTGCACCTTCTGCTGCAACTCCGCCAACGATTCGTCCTGCATATCCTTATACTTTACAAGCATGTAATAAGCCGTCTTGGCTGCATAGAAATACAGTACAGGAAACTCCTTCATATCGTCGCCATCGGCCGACATGTCACCCCAGCGGATATTCTTGCACACGCCACAAACCGTCAGCTTGAGTGGATTTACACCGTCATCATGTCCCGAACAAGTAATCTGCTTGCCTACAACGCCATCCTTCCAATGCCAGATATTGATGAGTTTTTCAGCACCCCGTTCGTCAATAATCACCTGACGGCAACTGTCATTGCACTCCGTAAAGAACGAGCCCTGTACTATCGGGATGTTCATCATCTTGAAGAAATTGTCGTCCACACCTTCCATATCTATGATGTTGAAGGTATTAGTATCATCACCAGGCTTTTGTACCATGTTTCCGCTTCTGCCGTATCCATAGAGCGGAATATGATAAGTGGAACAGCACTCCTTGACATTCGGCATTCGCTTGATTTCGGCAAGACACTGGTTGCGCTGGTCGCGATTGATGCCATCTACCGAGACGATGGCAACATTATCATAATCGTAACCAGGATTGGTGCCAAGCATCAGCTGATACTGACTGTTGATGATGTAGAGCAGACTGAACAGCAGTCCAGAGATAGCAAACTGTATGCCCAGCAACGTCAGTTTCCAGCGGTTGCGATTCTCGTTATAACCACGGAAGGCACTTGCCACCGGAATCTTGTTGTATAGCCAGCCCGGAACCAGACCGCCTACCAGCAACACCAGCAGGCAGATCATCACCAATATCCAACTGCCCCTGTTCAGAATCAGCGCACTAACCGGAGCAGAAAGGAAATTCTCGATAGTTCCCTTGCAAAGGAATACGAGTATGGCAGCCAAAATCACCGCCAAGCCTACATGCACCAATGCCTCAGAGAAGATGATGGCATGAATATTCTTGGGTTCGGCTCCATAGCACTTGCGAACTGCCATCTCACGCGAGCGGCTTACCAGATTGCCCACTATGATAAGCAGATAGTTCATTACCGACGTGAAGAGCAGCACGAAGGCCACGATGCTCAATATCCAGCTCATCATCTTGATATATGGGTCATGGGTATAGACATCGCTCAACACCGTGAAATCAAAGGTAAGGTCTGTTCCCATCTTCTTCAGTTCCTTCAATGGGAAATGGTCTTGGCGCATCTTGTCGACGTAAGGCTTGAGTTCGTCGACACGATGTCCCCTTGCCAACCGAATGTAGGAAATATAGCTATCATTTCCTATCCAATTGTTTCTGCCATCGTAAGAATATACGTATGGAACACTGGACATAGACAGAATCATCTGCGTGCCATGCAAGGACGCCCCCCAAGGAAAAGCCTCGAAAACGCCATTAATGGTAAAAGTAGTACCAGGATAATCGGGAAGCGTGAAATGCTTGCCCACCACATTGCCGCCTATAGTGGCTGCCGTCTTCGAGTCGATGATGCAAGACAAGGGCTGTGATAATATCTGGCGAGCCTTGCCTACCAACATCTTCTGCGGAAAGACATCGAAGAAACAACTGTCTGCCATCAAGATATTGGCAGACACAACGTGCTGGTCGTCCAACTTGCATTGGGCGTCGTTATAGAACCAGTGGGTACTAGTGGCCATTTCCACCATCGGTGCGTATTGCTTCACACCTTGGGCGATGGCTCCTGAAGTCTGGTTGAACGTCATGGTCTTACCCTGATTGCTGCTCACTTCAAATATCTGATACGTCCTCTCCCATCCAGGGAAATACGTATCGTAAGTCTGCTCGAAATAAATCTCGGCAATAATTACCGAACTGATTGCCAGTCCGAGCGCCAGACACAAGATCTTCACGAAATTGTGCTGGCCTCTTCGGGGCAGATTCTTGAATGCGTTAATAATATGATTCATATCAAATATCCTGTTTCAAGGGCGTTAGCCCAATTTATCACTAATCACTACTAATTAAAAACTAATACATCATTATCCTTATAGGCCTCATAGCCGCTAACGATAACCTGCTCGCCCGGCTCCAAGCCTTCAATCACCTCATAATATTGAGGATTCTGGCGACCGATGGTAATCTTTCGGCGATAAGCCTTCTTGCCACTCTTGTCTAAAACAAAAATCCATTGACCGCCCGTTACACTATAAAACGTGCCTTTAGGGATGATTATTGCCTGCTTAGACTGGCCGAGCTGCAAATCTACATAATAGGTCTGACCGGTTCGGATATTGCCAGGGCGAACACCTTTGAAGATGAAGTCGATGCGAAACCTGCCGTCTCTTACCTCGGGATAAACCTTGCGGACCTGCAGGAGATAATGCTTGCCATTCTGGTCGAAGGTAGCAGTAAGTCCGGGTTTTACCCGGTCGATGTAATGCTCATCCACCTGCGCCTGCACCTTGAAATCGCTGAGATCGTTGATGACTCCTATCTTCTGTCCAGCCTGGATGCTCTGTCCCAGTTCCACATCGAGCAAGCCGATTTCACCCGATATGGTGCTGCGGATGTTCAGCTTCTCCTTGCGCTGGCGAACCAGCTGCACATTCTTCTGCATGGCTTCCAGATTATCGCCCATCTGATCCATCTGCGAACGGCGGAGCTGTGCATCCTTCTTCAATCGCTTGCTGATGAGCGCATGCTTCTTGACGGCAAGGTCGTAATCTTCCTTAGCCTTCAGATACTCCTCGCACGAATTGAGTTCTTCCTTGTGCAACGCCTCCTGATGCTGATAGGAGCGGCGCTTGGTAATGACATCCTGCGAAAGCGACAGTTCCTCGTTGCTATTGTTCAGGCGGTCCTGCTCCATCGAAATCTGGGTGTTGCGAAGCATGTCCTGCTTTTCGGCAAGTTCGCTTTCGGCATTCAGAATCTCCAGGTCGAGATTCGAATTGCTCAGTTTCACGATCACATCGCCCTTGTTTACGTGGGCACCTTCATCCACCACTTTCTCCAGAACGATACCGCCTTCCTCGGAACTGATCTGTACCACGGAGATAGGAACCACCTGTCCATCCACCGAAACATAATCGTTGAACTGCGCCTTCTCTACGGTTCCGATGCTCAATCCCTTCCTATCCACCTTCAGGGTGGAAGAGAAATTGCTCAATCCCAACCAAATGAGGACTGCGATCAAAACCGCTCCTCCGCCAATCCATGCCCAATACTTGCGAGGCACGAGATATTTTTTCTTTTCTATTTTTATATCCATAATTTATCTTATTAAATTTTCTCCCTGATAATAAGCAACCAATCTCTGTTTGATGATGAGCAGCATCTGCATCTGGAGTTCCTTGATTCTGCTTTCCAGAAGCGTCTGGGCTGCGGTATGAAGATCGAAGGTGGAAAGCATTCCTTCTTCAAACTTCCGGCTCGACATGTGATAGGCGAGCGAATCAGAGGCCACCTTCTTCTGCATCTGATGCAACTCCTTGGCGTAACCCTCTGCATCCATCACCGCCTGGGCTATCTGGTCGTGAAGCTTGCGCCTGGTTTCCTCCAGGTTCACCTGTGCCAGTTGCCAGTCGTTGCGTGCCTTCTTCACGCTGTGCCATCGGTCGCTATTATAAATAGGTATAGAAAGGGTCAACGCGAGGTATTCGCCCTGGTTGTTGTGAAACTGCGAGGCAAACCCATCGTATTGTCCTTTCTGAGAGAGATTCTTGTAATAGTTGGTAGAAATGCCGCCACCGAGAGAGAGTGATGGCAGCAATCTGCCTTTTGCTATCTTGTAATCATACCGTGCCCGCTCCACTTCGTATTCTGCCGACTTCAAATCGGGAGAAATATGCAGGAAGCCCTGGTAAATGGTTTCGTAGTTTACTCCAGATTCAGAAACCTCTTTTTTATCAGACGTTAACTTCAAATTCTGCTCCTCATTAATCAGAATTTTCAGCTCTTCATCCACCGGAAAATTCATCGCGGATTTCAAGGCGAGCAGACTCTGTTTTGCCACATTCTCCTGATGCGTAAGATTGTATTCATCTTCCGCCACCTGCGATTCCATCTGTACCACATCCGGGCGCCCTTTCTCGCCCAGTTCATACAGTCGCTTCATCTTAGCCAGCATCCGCTTGCTTTCGTTCAGTTTCTCGCTTGCTATCTGAATGCTTGCCTCAGCATAGGCAGCATCCACATATTTCTGCATCACGTCGATGGCTCTATCGTCCTGAATCTTCTGCATCGCCGTGGCTGAATAATCCCGGCTCAGCTTAGCCTGCTTCAAGGCGTTGATGGTGGCGAAACCATCGAAGACATTCAGTTCGGCATAAAGCTGATAATAGTTGTTGAATGTCGTTACATTATTATAAGTATTGGTTTCCGGGTCGATGTTTCGTCCCCAGGCATACTGTCCTTGCACGCCGCCCGTAACGGTAGGCAGGAATCCTGCCACAGCATGCTGGTAATCCTGCTTGCGTTGGCGGGCGTTTACCACCTCCCGCTTCACCTCCGTAGCGTGCTCCACGGCGTATTTCATGCAGTCGTCAAGGCTCCAGCTCTGTGCCGAGGCACCAGCCACCCAGACCAACCATCCTATCAATATTCCTATTCTTTTCATAATCTTCTTCATTTTGGCATGATAAGGACAAGAGCCGTGCCAAAACAACATTTCTCCTGATAATCAAGCCATTAAATAAAAGCCCTCATTAAACAAACTGTCCAACAATTAGACACCACCGTCTAATTGTTGGACAGTAAACCGCAGCTTAAAGCTGATCATTCGAAACCAAAGATCAAAGCTGATCATTCATCGCATCCACCACTTGTCCATCAAACAGATTGATGATGCGACTGGCGTAGGTAGCATCGTGCTTGGAGTGCGTAACCATCACGATGGTGGTTCCCTCCTCGTTCAGCTCGCTGAGCAACTGCATCACCTCCATACCATTCTTGGAATCGAGGTTACCCGTAGGCTCATCGGCAAGGATGATGCTAGGCTTGCCCACCACGGCACGGGCGATGGCAACCCTCTGCTGCTGACCGCCCGAAAGCTGATGAGGATAATGCTTGGCACGATGGCTCAGCTTCACCTTTCTCAATATCTCGAGCACACGCTCCTTGCGCTCCGCCTTTCCCACTCCGAGGTATTTCAGCTGTAAATCCACATTCTCCTCAACGGTAAGTTCGTCGATAAGGTTGAAGTTCTGGAACACGAAGCCGATGCGACCCTTGCGATAGGCGGTGCGCTCACGCTCCTTCAGATGGCCCACTTCCTCATTATTCAACCAATACTTGCCCTCCGTAGGACTATCCAGTAAGCCCAGGATGTTCAGCAAGGTTGACTTGCCGCATCCCGAAGGACCCATGATGGCGATAAACTCACCATCTTCTACTTCTATGTTCACACCGTTCAGGGCGATGGTTTCCACCTCTTCCGTGCGGAATATTCTAGTTAAATTCTCTGTTCGTATCATCGTTAGAAATCTTTTTAAAGTTTATGACTCATTATTCAGCCTTGATGCTGTCTATCGGATTCGACATCGCCGTACGCAGGGTGCAGCCGATAACCGAAACAAAGGCTATCAATAAGGTAAAGACGGCGCCAGCCAGCAACACCCACCAAGGGAAGGAAATGCGATGGACGAAATCCATAAGATAAGTCTGCATCAGCTTCACGCAGATAGGGATGGCGATGACCACAGCCACCAGCGAACTGACGAGGAATCTCTTAGCCAGTTGCCAAGCCGCATCCCCAATCGAAGCCCCCATCACCTTGCGCAGGGCAATCTGGCGCTTCTGCTGGTTGCCGTAATAAACCGACATTCCGAAGAGCCCCAAGGCAGAAATCAGGATAGAGATGCTCATGAAGGTGATGATGAGCACCATCATATTATGCTTGTCCTTGAGGTTATTCTTCAAAGTATCATCCATATACTCCACCTGCATTTCCGCAGGAACGCCCATCAGTTCCTTAGCCACCTGCTTGCAGGTATTCCGGATCGCCTGCAGCGCCTGGGCATGATCGCCACGGGTTTTCACCAGAACTGTCCATCCACGCTGCTGCGGGGTAATGACTCCAATGGCATTATGCTCCGTTTTTTCATTCTCGCTCAGCGCATCTCCACTATGGTAATCGGCAATCACGCCACACACCTCGTATTCATGCTTTCCATCCTTCATTCTCATTCCGAACCAAGGCTTGTGGACAGAAACGCCATAGGCACGCTTCGCATCTTCCGTTACCCAAATCTTTCCATAGGCTGGCTCGCAATACTGCTCAATCACCCTGACTCCCAGCATCTTCATCGCCGTGGAATCTACCATGAATATACGGAGCATTCCTATCAGTTTTTCATTGTCATCATGCACGCCATTTCCCCAGCTTCTGATAGGATTGGCGTTGCCGTAAGTTGCCTCTTCCACCTCTGGAAGCGCTTTCAGACGGTTTTTGAGAATAGACATCTTCTCGGGCGAACCATCCAAGGAAGAAATGATGGAAACAATATCCTTCGTCTGATAACCCAACGGCAAATCGGCAAGATGCTTCATCTGGAGCATCATCGTTATCGCCATCACTACCAGCGTGATACTGATGACGCTCTGGGCTACGATAAATATCTTGCTGAACCACATCTTGCTGCGCATGCGGATGGTTCCCTTCACCACATCTATCGGATTGAAACGGGAAACCACGATGGCAGGAAGGATTCCCGCAAAGATGGAGATGATGACGTAAGCCAACGGCAGGAACCACAGAAGGTCGAAGGAATGGAACAGGTCGATTTTCGTATCCAACATAGAATTGAACAACGGGATGAATGCCCAGGAAATCAACAAGCCCAGCAGGAAGCAGACTGCCGTGAAGAGCGCCGACTCCTTGAGATAGCGCAGCATCACGCCCCCTACCGATTCGCCCAGCAGTCTTCGGGTAGCCATCTCCTTCGCACGGTTGCCAATCTGAGCCACCGTAAGATTGATGTAGTTGAACAAGGCAGAAAGCAGCAGAACCAGCGCCACGACCAGGAGGATATTCACGAGAGAACGATTTCCATGCTTGAAAATCTCGACATCATCATCCGCAAAATGAATCTGGTCCCATCTCACAAACTGGCAGCCCCACATGAAGTCGGCTCCACCTGATTCCTTTTTCCACTCCTTCCAGTAGTTTATGTATTTGCCGAGCAAGGTCTGTCTCACCTTTTCGGGGTCGGCTTCCTTTGCCAGTCGCGCCACCGTAGTACAGGAGCCAAACTGATCCATCGCCTGAGCCTCAGCTTCTATCAGTTTCATCGACACGAAAATATCGTATGGGTTAAGAAGGTCCTCACGGTCGAAATCCTCCATGATTCCCACCACCTTGAGTTGCAGCTTACCGCATTGGATGGTACGGCCGATAGGATTGGCGTTGCCGAAGGCTTTCTTGGCAAAAGATTCCGAAACCATTGCCTGATGAGCATCCGAAAGGAGATGATCTGGCGCACAACCACGGCATTTGTAACCCATAAACTGGGAAAAGTTCGGGTCGATAGCCAGATATTTTGCCTCATAATACTGTCCATCTATCATGGCTCCCTGCGGAGCATAATATTCACCAAATCTTGTCCATCCCTTGATTTCCGGGATGGAAGGAAAGAACTCCTTGGCTATGCCCCAGGTCATTCCGAGATAATCGCCGGAACCTGCAACATAGAGCTCCTTCGCCAGTTTCTGATTCGTTCCCACACGATACTCTGCAGTAGCGTAGGAAACGAGAATCAGCACAAAAGCCAGTGCCACCGAGAGGCCCAAGGCCTCTATGGTGGCATAAAGCTTGTTGCGTGATAAGAATTTCACATAACTTTTCATCATATACTCATTTATTTTTTGTTTCACTTAAATCAAACGATAAAGGAAGAATACCATCTCCCTGTTTTCGTTAGCTGCTGCAAAGTTACGGCTTCTCCCGTTTTCTGCCAAGATTTCCGGCAGCCCGGAAGGTGGATTGTATGAAATTCATACACTCTATTGTATGATTATCACACAACAGCCCCGTTTTTGTTTGTCGTTTCGGGAAAAAAGCGTACTTTTGCAAACAAAAAAATAAAAGATATGAAATACGGAACCCTTCTTGTCATCGACGATAATCCGTCGATACTCACGGCGCTGAAAATCTGTCTGAGCAATACGTTCGAACGGATTCTCACCCTTTCTCGCCCCGATACAGCCCCCACGCTGCTGCAACAGGAGCAGGTAGATCTCATCCTGCTCGACATGAACTTCTCGCTCGGCGTAAACAGCGGACAGGACGGTTTACTCTGGCTCCGCACCTTCCGCCGACTCCATGCCCACATCCCCGTGGTGCTCATCACCGCCTTTGCCGACGTGCAGCTAGCCATCAAGGGATTGAAAAGCGGAGCCGCCGACTTTGTAACCAAGCCTTGGGATAATGACGAACTCATCAGAACCCTAAAAGATGCCATCGACCGAAGCCAGGAAGTGGAGACTCTGGAGAGCATCGAGACCACTCATATCCACAAGGTGGTGGATCAATGCCACGGCAACATCTCTCGTGCCGCCGAACTGCTCGGCATCACTCGCCAAACGCTTTATGCCAAGCTCAAGCGATAATTCTTTATCACAATCATTCATGATTATCAACATCTGATATGAACACCATTTTCCACATATATATAATAGGTATCATACTCCTCGTCATAGGAGGTATCATCTATCTCTTCTTGCGTCACCAGCGCAATCTGAAGAGTCGTGCCTTCCTGATGCAAGAGGCGATTCGCAATGGCGATTACTCTTTTCGCCTTTCCACCAAGGGATTACTCTTTGGAGAACGAGCCTTGCAGCAAGCCCTCAACGACATGGAGAACGACATCGGCAGACTGGTGGCGCAGCATGAGGTGGAATCTTGGCAAAGGCTAACCCGTGTGCTCACCCATGAGATTATGAATGCCACCGCCCCCATCTCCAGCATCTGCCAAGCCTATCTGAGCAATCCCGACATCCAAGGTTCGTCCTATGAGGAAGGCATCCGAGCCATTCGAGATACCAGCAAATCGCTCACCAGTTTTGTGGATAGCTACCGCAAGCTCACCCAGCTACAAGAGCCTGTCATCGAGAACATTCCACTCAAGGATTTCGTGGAAGGCATCAAGCCGCTCTATCCTCAGATAGAATGGCACATCCATATCCCCGAAGATGCCACCTGGTCTGCCGACAAGAACATGCTGCGCCAGGTATTTATCAATCTGACCAAGAATGCCATCGAGGCTCACGCCTCAGCCATCGACATCCGATGCTTCCACAAACATCCAGAGAGCATCGAGAGTTCACAATTCTCAGGCATCTATTTCAGCAACAATGGCGACCCCATCCCAGCCGAGGTGGCCAAGGAGATGTTCATCCCCTTCTTCTCCACCAAGCCATCAGGTTCGGGCATCGGCCTTTCCATCTCCCGCCAGATGCTGATGATGCAATCCATCAATCTCTCCCTTGCCGAGCACAATGTGGCAGGCTATCATGTAACATTCCGAATGGAGTAACTCACAGGCATCTACCTTTCGGCACATGTCTTTTAACAAAGAAAATAGCAGAAACTCTTGGTACATTCAAAAAATAGTATTATATTTGCAGCAATAATAATACACATTGAACTTTACAACATAAAAATTATGATGACAATCGAAGAATACAGAGCAGAGGTCTTGCAGGCATTGCTCGAAGCAAAGAACGAGGATGGAACTCCAGCAATTACACCAAAGGAAGCACAGGAGGCTCTCAATGGTTTTACCGACGATGAATTGCAGGACGGCATCTTATGGAACTCCCCGCAAGACGTGGCCGATATTATCCTTGAAGGATAAAGAAAACATCGTTTTTCTTTGCTCATTCCAATTATTATTTGTAATTTTGCAGGCGCTTAAGTAAAAGGGGGTATTTGCAAGCCCCCTCACTTACCAGGCATTTGAATAAAGAAAAAGATTTTTTACCGGTAAAAAAAGATATAAAGATAATGAAGATAGAAAACGAAATCATCAGCTCAGTCATCGCGGCGGTGAAGGAGCTTTATGGTCAGGACGTACCTGAAAAGATGGTAGCCCTGCAGAAGACCAAGAGTAATTTCGAAGGTAACCTTACCCTCGTCGTATTCCCATTCCTCAAAATGTCGAAGAAGACTCCTGAGAGAACTGCACTCGAGATTGGTGACTACCTGAAGGAGAACTGCGCTAACATCATCGCAGACTTCAATGTGGTTAAGGGTTTCCTCAACCTTTCTATCGCTCCTGCCGCTTGGGTAGGACTCTTGAACACCATCAACGCTGACCCTAAGTTCGGTGAGAAGCCTGTTACTGAGAATAGCCCGCTCGTCATGATCGAGTACTCTTCTCCTAACACCAACAAGCCTCTCCACCTCGGTCACGTGCGCAACAACCTGCTCGGTTGGTCATTGGCTCAGATTATGGAGGCCAACGGCAACAAGGTTATCAAGACAAACATCGTGAACGACCGTGGTATTCACATCTGTAAGTCTATGCTCGCTTGGCTCAAGTGGGGCAATGGCGAAACTCCTGAGACTTCCGGCAAGAAGGGCGACCACCTCATCGGCGACTACTATGTAGCCTTCGACAAGCACTATCGTGAGGAAATCGCAGAACTCAAGGCTCAGTATATGAAGGATGGCATGGACGAGGAAGCTGCCACAGAGAAAGCAAAGGCAGAGGCTCCATTGATCAAGGAGGCTCACGAAATGCTCGTGAAGTGGGAGAACAACGACCCTGAGGTTCGCGCTCTCTGGCAGAAGATGAACAGCTGGGTTTACGCTGGCTTCGACGAGACTTACAAGATGATGGGGGTAAGTTTCGACAAGATATATTATGAGTCAAACACTTACCTCGAGGGTAAGAAGAAGGTAGAGGAAGGATTGGAGAAGGGTCTCTTCTTCCGCAAGGACGATAACTCTGTATGGGCAGACCTCACCAACGAGGGCCTCGACCAGAAGCTCCTGCTCCGTTCTGACGGTACTTCTGTTTATATGACTCAGGACATCGGTACTGCCGACCTCCGTTTCAAGGACTTCCCTATCGACAAGATGATCTACGTAGTAGGTAATGAGCAGAACTACCACTTCCAGGTACTCTCTATCCTGCTCGACCGCCTCGGCTTCAAGTGGGGTAAGGACTTGGTTCACTTCTCTTACGGAATGGTAGAGTTGCCTAACGGTAAGATGAAGAGCCGCGAGGGAACCGTAGTAGATGCAGATGACCTGATGGCAGAGATGATCAAGGATGCTCGCCAGACAAGCGATGAGCTTGGCAAGTTCAAGGACATGAGCGAGGAAGAGCGCCAGGAGATTTCACGCATCGTGGGTCTCGGAGCGTTGAAGTACTTCATTCTCAAGGTAGATGCTCGCAAGAACATGCTCTTCAACCCAGAGGAGAGTATCGACTTCAACGGAAACACAGGTCCTTTCATCCAGTACACCTACGCTCGTATCCGCAGCATCATGCGCAAGGCAGCTGCCGAGGGCATTGAGATTCCTGCTGAGTTGGGCGCAGATGCTCCTATCAACGAGAAGGAGATTGACCTCATCCAGAAGATGAACGACTTCGCTGCAGCCGTAGCCGATGCCGGCAACAACTACAACCCTGGTGGCATTGCCAACTACTGCTACGAGCTGACCAAGGAGTTCAACCAGTTCTATCACGACTACAGCATCCTGAATGCTGAGAGCGAGGCTGAGAAGATTACCCGCCTGGTTCTCGCAGCCAATGTTGCCAAGATTCTGAAGAATGGTATGGCTCTGCTCGGTATCGAGGTTCCTGAAAGAATGTAAAATTTTAGGTAATTAGAAGTTATCTGGAGTATAGCACTCCTGAAAAACTTCTCAAGATATAATTAACCTACAATTTAAAAATTGAATATTGACTATTGACAAATAATGAGCATCCCCAGAGCCAGACTTTGGGGCTTGCTCATTTCTTTTTTATAGCTCATTTCTTTTTTATATCGGTCAGTTTTATATAAGTCAGTTTTATATAGGTCAGTAAGACACAAAACAGAACTCTCGTATGTAGTTCAGTAAGACACAAATCATCTATCAAATAAAGAAACAAAAGAAACGCAAATGAGTAACATGCCCGTAAATCCTCCTTCATGGAGAAACGATACTGTCTTGCCTTTGCCCAATGAGGTGAAGGCGAACGCCTGGGCTGTGGATGCAGCCTGCTCCGGAAATCCCGGTCCGATGGAATACCAATGCATTGATCTTCAGACTGGTGCACAGGTTTTCCACTATGGTCCTATCCACGGCACCAACAACATCGGCGAATTCCTCGCCATCGTCCACGCCCTCGCCCTGATGGCCCAGAAAGGCATTACCGACAAAGTAATCTACAGCGATAGCGTGAATGCCCAACTCTGGGTAAACAAGAAGCAATGCAAGACAAAGCTGGAGCGTACTCCTCAAACCGAGCAGCTCTATCAGATCATCGCACGTGCCGAAAATTGGCTCCGCACCCACCCCATCACCGTACCTATCTTTAAATGGGAAACGAAGAAATGGGGCGAGATTCCTGCCGATTTCGGAAGAAAAGGATAAGGCTGACGATGCGTAAAGTGGCTTGTATCGATTATTGCCTCACTATGGCACAACATTGCCCCTTACCAGGGCAATAATCTGCCATTGCCAGGCACAAAACGATACGTCGGGAGCAGGTAAAACAACCACTTTCACTTTTACTCTTCACTCTTCACCAAATCGGCTGAAACCCCGATAAACACTGGGGTTGCGAGAGGTGAAGAGTTACGCACCACTCTTCACCACTCTTCACCCGTACAAATCCCTTAGATACAAATACTTACACCATCTTTGTGAAGAGTGAAGAGTGTTTTTGAAAGTGGCTTGTATTCTTTGAAAGTGGCTTGCATTCGGCTCAAAAATTTCGTATCGCAGCACAGGCAATCGAAAGAGAAGTCATCTGGGTCTAAAAGACGGTCGTCTATTAAGACCAGCCGGAGGCTTAAATGATGGCAGGCGCCGATCATCAATGATGCCCCAAAAGGACTAGGGCTGTTAATTTTATCCTCCAGAACACGAAAGTACGGAAATTATTTGGAGATTTCAGGAATTAATCGTAAATTTGCACCAAATCTAAATAGATTCATAACTAGCTAACTTGTAATTATTAATAATTCAACCAGACAATGAAACAAAAACATTTATTTTGGGGAGCTGCGGTTGCATTGACCTTTCTCTTCAGCGCATCAGCTATTGCACAACCTAGACACACCAAGAAAAAGGTGAAGAAGGTGGTGGAGACCAAAGTTGACGTTTGTCCGTTTACCGACAAATGGGTAGAAGACGAAACTAAATTTGAGGATCGCAAGGAAAAGGCGCACGCTACTTTCGTACCTTATTCTTCTACTGCCACCATGCAGAAGGACGACTACTTCAAATTCCCATGGCTCACTCCTAAGCACGCCAACTATCTCCTGCTCAACGGCAAGTGGAAGTTCCACTACACAGCCGACTGGAAGCAGGGCAAGCCAGAGAAGGATGATTTCTGGGCTGACAACGCAGACGTTTCTTCGTGGAAGGAACTCCAGGTACCTCTGAACTGGGAAATGGCAGGATATGATGTGCCTGTATATAATAATGTGGGCTATCCTTTCGAGAACAAACCTCCGTTCATCACAGCCTTCAAGGATAATTTCGACAAGAATCCGGTAGGTTCCTATCGCCGCAACTTCAACCTGCCTGAGGGTTGGGAAACCGGAAAACGAGTATTCCTTCACTTTGACGGTGCATGCAGCGCCATCGTGGTTTGGGTAAATGGTAAGTATGCAGGTTATTCACAGGGTGCGAATACAGATGCTGACTTTGATGTTACCAACCTCGTCCGCAAGGGCGACAACAACGTATCGGTCCGCGTTTACCGCTGGAGCGACGGCTCTTACCTGGAGGGACAGGATATGTGGCACCTGGGTGGAATCCACCGCGACGTTTATCTCGTAGCCACTCCTAAGACCTTCGTGGCAGATCATTACATCACTTCTGCCCTAAACAAGGATTACACATCAGGCAACCTGAATGTTGACCTGACTATCAATAACGCTGCCAAGGAGAAATCTGAGAAGACGCTGGAGATCGAGCTCCTCGATCCTCAGGGCAAGTCTGTTGCCAAGCAGTCTGCCCAGGTAGCGATGACCGCAAAGGATGCTCAGAAGAACTGTCGCCTTAGCATCGACAACCTGACCGGTTTAAAGGCTTGGACCTCAGAGCAGCCTAATCTCTATACCGTTATCGTTCGCCAGAAGGCAGGCAACCAGGAAGAGATGGTATTCTCTACCAAATACGGTTTCAGAGAGGTGACTATCAAGGACAAACTGGTTTATGTTAACGGCAAGCGAGTATTCTTCAAGGGTGTCAACACCCAGGATATTCACCCACTCTATGGTCACGCCATCGACGTGGAGACCATGCTTCGCGACGTAATCCTGATGAAGCAGGCTAACGTGAACACCGTTCGTACCAGCCACTATCCTCGTCAGGCTAAGATGTATGCCATGTTCGACTACTACGGATTGTACTGCATGAACGAGGCTGACGTGGAGTGCCACAACAACCACTCACTCTCTAACAATCCTACCTGGCGTGCTACCTACGTGGACCGCACAGAGCGTATGGTATTGAGAGACCGCAACCACCCTAGCGTGGTATTCTGGTCGCTCGGTAACGAGTCAGGCGGTGGCGATAATTTCCAGGCTACCTATGACAAGATCAAGGAACTCCTGCCAGGTCGCGACGCTTGGGTTCACTACGAGGGCTACAAGCACGGTGCCAAGTACTCAGACTTCGGTTCAGACATGTATCCAAGAATCGAGGTAGTGAAGAAGCAGATGAACGGCCTCAACGACAAGCCTTACTTCATCTGCGAGTATGCTCACGCAATGGGTCAGGCTGTGGGTAACCTGCAGGAATACTGGGATCTCATCGAGGCAAGTACCGGTATTACCGGTGGCTGCATCTGGGACTGGGTTGACCAGGGTATCTATGATACACGTCGCATCCGCAAGGGTCTTCCTTTGAAGGATCCTAAGACCGGGCTCCACTACTACACATCCGGTTACGACTATACCAAGATGAACAATGGTTACAGAGGATTCCAGGGCGACTTCATGAGCAACGGTATCATTACTCCAGGAAGAGAGTGGACAGCCAAGCTCACCGAGGTGAAGTATGTTTATAGAGATGTGAACTTCGAGTCTTTCTACAGCCGCGTGCTCACCCTGAAGAACAAATGCGCATTCACCAACCTGGCAGACATCTATGATCTCAGCTACGAGGTACTCCGAAACGGAGTTTCTGTAGAGAAGAACCAGGTGGCTATCCCATCTGTATTGCCAGACAAGACCTGCGATATCAACATCCCATACACCACCGCTGTAGATGATAAGGCAGAGTATGTCATCACCTTCAGCCTCATCCTGAAGAAGGCTACTTCATGGAGTAAGCAAGGTTATGAGATGGCTCAGCAGCAGTTCAAGCTTTCTGCAGAGAACGCAGGCAGCACATCTGTTGCCGACCCAACCTTCGTACAGAAAGACCATGGCAAGCTGCCAGCTATCGAGGAGAAGGGCAAGCTGAAGGTGAAGGACAACACCATTACCGGTAATAACTTCAGCATCACATTCGCAGAGGATGGAACCATCGCCAACTGGACTTATCGCAATACTCAGCTCGTTCAGCCTAACGCAGGTCCTGACTTCAACGGCTTCCGCCGCATCGCCAATGACAACGTGAACCTGGGTGCTACAGGTGGTGTTGCCAAGAACGAGAACAAGGAAGAGGGCGCACTCACCGGTAAGAAGATGATGGTGAAGGCTCCTAAGAAGCAGGGCAAGAACGTGGTTGTGGAGACTGCCGTTACCAACGGTAAGGACACTCACCAGATTGCTTACATCATCTATCCTAACGGAACCGTGGATATGAAGGTGACTACCAACAATTCTTCTGAGGAAACCCGAAGAATCGGTATTACCATGCAGTTTACTCCTGGTTTCGAGAATGTGGAGTATTATGCCAAGGGTCCTTGGAGCAACTACATCGACCGTCAGAGAGGTTCGCTGTTAGGTTTGTACAAGACTACCGTGGATGGCATGTTCGAAGAGCAGAGTGCTCCTCAGACCATGGGCGACCGCCAGGGCTTACGCCAGTTGACATTGGACAACAACAGCACGAAGTTGCAGATTACCACCGAGGGTATGGTAGCCTTCTCGTTGTCTCACTTTGATGATGCTCAGTTCAACTACGACGTATTCTATGGTGGCAAGCATCCTTACGATCTGGTACGTTCTAACCAGATTTTCGCTCACTTCGATTTCTGGCAGCGTGGCATCGGTAACCGCAGTTGTGGTGGCGACTCTTGTCTGCCACAGTACATGACTCCAACAGGAGCTCATGAGTTTACCTTGCGTTTCACTCCAATGGCGAAATAAAGGAAATAAAGAATAAGACATAAAAAAGGTGGGTGTTACACGAATTGTTGTAGCACCCACCTTTTTTATATCTTGTCTTATGCCTGAATGTTTAGTAATCCTGGATGTAGCCCTTGGTAAACATGTCATACGACAGGGCTTCCAGCTCAGCGAGCGTCATGTGCTCCACGGCATGCTCTATCTTGCGAATCAATTCGTCTCGCTTGAAATCGTCGTTATCGCTCAGGCGCGATGTAAATCTATTGCTCATTTCTTTACTTTGAACTTTGAATGTTGAACTTTGAACTTTATGATTAGCCTTATTGCTTCTATGAAACTATTGGCGCTCATAGGTACTGATCATGGTTCCATCATACGCCTCGTGGTTGATTAACCGGATGTTATGAGGAAGCTTTGGTGCTGCTGTTCCGGCAGTTACCACGTTTTCCACAGATGTGGATAAAGATGTTTCTACCCTGATTTCATCCCATAATCCTGCATCGAGGAAAGCCTGATGGGTAATGGCGCCACCTTCTACAATCAGCGACTGTACCTTATTATTATATAGGTACTGCATGATCTGCTTCAACACCTCTTCCTTGCCCTTGGAGAAATCCAAGCCCTCGAAACAAGGATGATGGCGGTCGATGACCAGTCGCAGCGGATCCTTGCCGCTCCAATCTCTTACGTTGAGCTGGCTACGGTCACGCTCATCGGTAATTCTACCTACCAGGATAGCATCGTTCTCGGCACGAAGCTTGTGCGAAAGCATCTTGGTAAAAGGCGAAGAAATCGCCATACCCTGATAGTTATTATCCAGAAAGCCATTCATCGTCTGCGCCCATTTCAGGATAATGTATGGTCGCTGATGGGTATTGAAAGTGATGAATCGCTTGTTCAGTTCGAGGCATTCCGCCTCCAGAACACCCACCGTTACTTCGATGCCCGCCTCGCGAATCTTCTGGATGCCACGCCCCTGCACCTTGGCAAAGGGATCCACGCAGCCACAGACACATCTCTTCACGCCTTTTCTTACGATAAGGTCGGCACAAGGAGGTGTCTTGCCATAATGCGAACAGGGTTCGAGACTTACATAGATGGTGGAATCCTTCAAGAGATGCTCATCCTCAGGCTTTACCGATGCAAAGGCATTCACTTCGGCATGGCCCTCGCCACAACGCACATGATAGCCTTCGCCTATGATTCTGCCCTCGCCGCTCACGATGACGGCACCCACCATGGGATTAGGCTTCGCATTCTGCCTACCGTTCTTAGCCAACTGCAGACAGCGGCGCATGAACATTTCGTCAATCTCCTGCAGACTAAGCGGTTCGCCCGTCAGCGGGTTCTGAAAAGATACTTTATTTTGCTCCATATCCTATTTTTTTTCGATTTTCTTACTCATTTTCGATAAATTGTCGTACCTTTGCTCTCAAATCAAATCATAATATACAATTTAGAGATGAAAACTTATCAACAACTTTGGCAATCCCTCACCCCTCTATATGAGGCTGGCGAAGCGCAGGCTATCGTCCGCACCGTGCTTGATGTGAAGTACGGAATGACGCTGACCGACATTATCGGCGGCAAAGTTAATGAATTATCCGCAGACGAGGGCAAAAAACTCGAAGAAATTGTCTATAGACTGCAAAAAGGCGAGCCAGTGCAGTACGTACTGGGGCAGGCCGACTTTGCAGGAAGAACTTTCCATGTGGAGCCGGGCGTGCTCATCCCAAGACCTGAGACCGCCGAGCTTTGTCAATGGATTGTGGAAACACAGAAGGAGAACTGGGAAAATGTAGAGGAAATTATCAGAAAAGAATTTAACATCAGCCCTGACGTTGCCTTTGAGGACATAAACATATTTAAGGAAAAAGGATGGTTCAAGCGCAAATATTCACGTTTGAGATTCATCGTCAAAATAGTACATTGTTATATAAAAGCTAGACATACTAAACTAGCCTCTCCTCGACCAAGAATCATGGATCTCTGTACCGGCTCTGGCTGTATTGCCATTACCCTAAGCCTTGAAATTCCAGATTCAGAAGTATTAGGAATAGACATTTCCGACTCAGCCTGCAATGTTGCCACAAAGAATGCCAAGCAATTAGCGTCCAAAGCTATCTTCAAAAATGTCGATATCTTTGACTTGCTTGAAATGTGTAAAACAAACAGAGAAGAACATTTTAAAGCAGACATCATCGTGAGCAATCCTCCTTATATCTGCGAAAAGGAGAAAGCAGATATGGAGAAAAACGTCCTTGATTACGAGCCCGATCTCGCCCTCTTTGTTCCCGATGAAGATCCTCTGAAGTTCTATCGGGCCATCGCCGAGTTCGCCTCATTAGAATTGCGAAGCTGGGGCATGCTCTATTTCGAAATCAACCCTCTTTACGAAAAGGAGACAAGAGAAATGCTCGAAGGATTTGGCTTCAAGAATATTGAAACCAAAGAAGATGCTTTCGGAAAGAAGAGAATGATGCAAGCTATGAAATAGACTATTAGATAAGCGGATTGCAAATCTACCCAGAAAGTCCACCGCCAGGCGTCCCTGCGGATTTGCAATCCGCAGTAAAAAAAGGTTCGACTTATCAAAACCAGGGGATTTGTAATCCCCCCAATAAAACATAAATGCATTATGGAATATTATAACACCCCCAAGCGCCCCAAGAAGCCGATGACTGAGCAGCAGGCACTCCTGAAGCTCACCACTCTCTGCACACAAGCCGAACATTGCTCGCAGGAAATGCTCGACAAGATGAAGAAGTGGGAACTCCCAGAGGATGCCATCGCCCGAAATATGGAATTCCTGACCCAGAAGAAATTCATCGATGACGAGCGATTCACCCGCTTCTTTATCAACGACAAGATAAAATACAACAAATGGGGCCGCAGAAAAGTGGAACAGGCTCTCTGGATGAAGCACATCCCGAAGGAAATCTCCGACCCAATCTTCGAAGAAATCGAGGACGACATGTATTTGGAAACCCTCCTCCCTCTCCTAAAAAACAAATATAAAAACATCAAAGCCAAAAACGACTACGAACGCTCGATGAAACTCATCCGCTTCGCCCTCGGCAGAGGCTATGGTATGGAGGTGATTCACAAATGCATCGACAAAATGAAAGAAGAAGATCTGGGAAATATCGATTTCGAAGACGACTTCTAAAGGTTTAAATCCAAAGTAAACATTAGAAGCTAATCATAAAGTTCAATGTTCAAAACTCAAAGTTCAAAGTAACAATATGAAGCTCAGCCTGTTAGGAAACATCATAGATTTTCTCTTTCCCCGTTACTGTGCCATCTGCGATGAGCGACTGCTGGGCACAGAGGAGATGCTATGCGCCACCTGTCTCCAGGACCTCCCGATTACCCCAACCTGGGAAGACCCCTACGAAAACAATATGGCTAAAATGTTCTGGGGGCGCATTCCTGTAGAAAAATGCGTCGCCCTCTTCTATTATCACAGCCACTCCAACCCAAGCTACATCATCTATAAGCTGAAATACCATCACCGCCCCGATGCCGGAAACTATCTGGGAAGACTCATCGCCAGCAAAGGTATCGAATCAGACTTCTTCAAGGATATAGATGCCATCATCCCTATTCCTATCACGAAGTCAAGAAGGAAGACCCGCGGCTATAATCAGAGCGAGGAAATAGCCAGAGGAATACAGGAAAGAACCCATCTCCCCATCATCACAGATGCCATCCGGCGAGTAACCTTCACCGAAAGTCAAACCCAAAAAGACAGATGGCAGCGACAGGAAAACGTAAAACATGTATTCCGGTTATCAGATACCTATCACGACAGAGACGGCAAACACCCCATCACCGATCTTGCCGGCAAGCATCTGCTTATCATCGATGACGTCTGCACCACAGGCGCCACCCTTATTTCCTGCTGCGAAGAACTGCAGAAGGCAGGCAAGCTGAAATTCAGCATCGCTACTATAGGATGGGCTGCAGAATAAGCGCCAGATTCCCAGCCAGATTTCCAGCCAAGTTTCCCTTCACCCCCCGCCCATCCCCCACTTTGCAAGCCAATATCACGCACAAGGTATAAAAAATCTATAATAAATGCCCTATTTATATGGATAACTCGTTTTTTTGTAGTACCTTTGCAAAGAAATAATAATAATTTAATCCTTATATGATTATGGACAAGCTAAAGAAAGAATTCGCATCTAAGTTATTGAAGGTTAAGGCTATCAAATTGCAGCCTAACGATCCTTTCACTTGGGCTTCTGGTTGGAAGTCTCCTTTCTATTGTGACAACCGCAAGACCCTCTCTTTCCCAGAACTCCGCAACTATGTGAAGCTCGAACTCGTACACGCTATTCTGGAGCAGTTCCCAGAGGCTGACGCTGTTGCTGGTGTAGCTACTGGCGCTATCGCACAGGGTGCATTGGTGGCTGACGAATTGAACTTGCCTTTCGTTTACGTTCGTTCTAAACCAAAGGATCACGGTATGCAGAACCTCATCGAAGGTGAGCTCGATCCTAAGGCTAAGGTTGTTGTTGTAGAGGATTTGATTTCTACAGGCGGCAGCTCACTCAAGGCAGTAGAGGCTCTTCGCAAGAACGGCAACGAGATTGTAGGTATGGTAGCTAGCTACACTTACGGTTTCCCTGTAGCAGAGAAGGCTTTCGCTGATGCTAACGTGAAGCTGGTTACTCTTACAGACTACGAGCACGTGGTAGAAGAGGCTCTCGAGACTGGTTACATCAAGCAGGAAGACGTAGAGTTGCTCCACGAGTGGCGCAAGGACCCAGCTAACTGGAAGAAGTAAATTTTTACCCATCAATAATGAGTACAAGTACATTCGAAAGTAATATCAAACAGATTCCTCACAAGCAGGAATCTGTTTTTAATACTTTGAGCGACCTCAACAACCTGCAGGTGCTCAAAGATCGCTTCGAGCAGGTGAAAGACCAGATTCCTGAGGACAAGAGAAAGGAAATGGAGAAACTCAAGGACCTGAGATTCGACAGCGACAGCATCACTATCAACGCTCCTATGGTGGGCGACCTCAAGATGCGCATCATCGACAGAGATTTTCCAAAAACCATCAAGTTTGAAACAGAGAACAGCCCTATCCCATTCAATTTCTGGATTCAGCTGCTCCCTACAGGAGAATTTTCTTGCAAGATGAAACTCACCATCAAGGCTGAGCTCAATATGTTTATCAAGGGCATGGTGAAGAAGCCATTGCAGGAAGGCATCGAGAAGATTGCAGATGCACTGGCGATGATTCCTTACCAGGATTAAAAATAAAGAAATTATGGCACATAAACTTTGGGAAAAGAACTTTGAAGTAAACAAGGAAATCGAACGATTCACCGTAGGTCGAGACCGTGAACTCGACCTCTATCTCGCCAAATACGATGTGCTTGGCAGTATGGCACACATCACCATGCTCGAAAGCATCGAACTTTTGGAAAAGGATGAGCTTACCCAGCTCCTCGCAGAATTGAAGAATATCTACGCCATCGCCGAGAAAGGCGAGTTTGTCATCGAAGACGGCGTGGAGGATGTTCATTCCCAAGTAGAACTGATGCTCACCCAGAAGCTGGGCGATATGGGCAAAAAGATTCATTCAGGACGCTCACGCAATGACCAGGTTTTGGTAGATCTCAAGCTCTTCACCCGCCACGAGCTGAAGGAGATTGTTGATGCTGTCAAAATCCTCTTCGACGAGTTGATCCAGAAGAGCAACCAATACAAGAACGTATTGATGCCTGGCTATACCCACCTGCAGGTGGCAATGCCTTCATCTTTCGGACTCTGGTTTGGCGCTTATGCTGAAGGACTTGCTGACGACATGCTCTTCCTTCAGGCAGCCTATCGCATGACCAACCGCAACCCATTGGGTAGCGCAGCAGGCTACGGCAGCTCTTTCCCTCTGAACCGTACCATGACAACCGAACTTCTCGGTTTCGACAGCATGGACTATAATGTAGTCTATGCCCAGATGGGTAGAGGAAAGATGGAGCGCAACGTAGCTTTCGCGATGGCTAGCGTGGCAGGAACCCTGGCAAAGATGGCTTTCGATGCCTGTATGTTCAACTGTCAGAACTTCGGCTTCGTGAAGTTGCCTAAGGAGTGTACCACCGGTTCAAGCATCATGCCTCACAAGAAGAACCCAGACGTATTCGAGCTGATTCGTGCCAAGAGCAACAAGCTCCAGAGCTTGCCACAGCAGATTATGCTCATCATGAACAACCTGCCTGTGGGTTATTTCCGTGATCTTCAGATTATCAAGGAAGTATTCCTCCCAGCTTTCGACGAGTTGAAAGACTGTCTGCAGATGGCTGCCTACATCATCAACAAGATGGAGGTTAACGAGCACATCCTCGATGATCCTCGTTATGATCCGATGTTCTCTGTTGAGGAAGTAAATCAGCTTGCCGCTAACGGAATGCCTTTCCGTGATGCTTACAAGACTGTGGGATTAGAGATTGAAGCTGGTGAATTCAAGCCAAACAAAGATATCCATCATACCCATGAAGGAAGTATCGGCAATCTCTGCAACGACAAGATCCAGGCACTTATGGAGCAGACTCTCTCTGAGTTCCATTTCGAGCGTATGGAGAATGCAGAAAAGAATCTCTTGAAGTAAAAGAGTCTCTTGAAGTAAAGGAAATCTCTTAATACATTAGAATCTTTTTGAACTCAATGAAGAAAGAAACATCTATATATAATCATATATATAATAAGGTGTATATATACAATAAGATGAAGAGTATGGCAGCAAAAGCTGTGCTCTTCACCTTTTGGTGTATCTGTTTCATTCTTTCCTCCTCGCTTCTGGCATCCTGCGATGCAGACAACAGCATCAGCACCCGATACCCATGCCAGTTTATCTTCCGAACCATCTACCATCCAGGAAGCAGCATTGAGACAGCTCTCCAAGGAGCCGGCACCTACACCATGATTAGTGCCAAAAAGGTAAATGGCACCTGGAATGTCTATTCCACCCTCAACGATGGCAAGAACCATACTGAAACCATCGTCCTCTCTACAGCCAAGGAAAACTATGCCAACTATAGCTATCTGGGAGCAGGAAACGACCTGAAGGATGCCACCAAGAATGGTTTCATCCTCGGCACAACCAACTTCAATGGCTATGTAGCATGGGACAGGCAATGCCTGAACTGCATCCTGCAATATGGCGGTACCAACTATCCGCTGGAGTGGACTGGCAACAGACAATCGGTCATCTGCAACAAATGTAAAAGAGTATATAGCCTTGAAAATGGTACCATCACAAGCGGTGGACAGGGAAAAGAAGACAAGATGCTGATGCAATATCGTGTAACTTACACAGGTATTGGCAGCGTGCTGACCGTAGGAAATTAGTTCATATCCTACTTCAAATCCCACTTCATCTCCCCTAAAACTAGCGTTTCAACGAGAAAAATGCACGTTTTTGAAGAAAAACGGCGTATTTTTTCTTAAAATTTGCAAATCCATTTGGTAGAACCGGGAAATTATATTACCTTTGCACTCGCAATTAAGTAACGCGGAAATAGCTCAGTTGGTAGAGCACAACCTTGCCAAGGTTGGGGTCGCGGGTCCGAGTCCCGTTTTCCGCTCCAACTCTAACGTTTACCATGCCGCAATGGTGGAATTGGTAGACACGAGGGACTTAAAATCCCTTGGCCAGTAATGGCTGTGCGGGTTCGAGTCCCGCTCGCGGCACTCCTCCCTTAAAATTTTTCTTATGAAAAAATTTGCATACATCATATTTCTTATTTCATCGATTTTACTAACATCATGTGGTGTCAGTAATGGTCACTTTAAACTTGAGGGCAAATTTTTAAACATGAATCAAGGTGAATTTTATGTTTATAGCACAGATGGCGGCATAGAAGGCGTGGATACCATCAAAGTTGTAGGCGGTAGATTCACATACGAGATGCCCTGCAATGACGATTGTACGCTGATGATCGTTTTCCCAAATTTCTCTGAGCAACCTATCTTCGCTGAATCAGGAGAATCAGTGGAGCTGAAAGGCGATGCTTCCCACTTGAAGGAAATGGAGGTAAAGGGTACCAAGAACAATGAATTGATGACCAAATTCCGCAAATCGATTCTTGGCAATACTCCTCCACAGGAAAAGAAACAGGCTGAACTCTTCATAGAAGACAATACAAAGTCGGTAGTAAGCCTCTTTCTCATCAAGAAATACTTCATTGCCACACCTCAACCAGATTACAAAAAAGCTCTCTCTCTCCTTACTCTGTTGGAGAAAGAACAGCCAAAGAATATTCAGGTAGGCAAACTGAAGCAGCAGATTTCAGCTATGAAAGATGCAGGAGTTGGTGCCAAATTACCAACTTTCACTTCATACGACACTAAAGGAAAGCTCATCTCCAGTACAGAACTGATCAGTTCACCTGTCGCTGTCATCTACACCTGGGCTACATTCAATTATGATAGTCAGGACATACAGAGAGAGTTGAAGAAGCGCCAGCGCTCATCACAAGGCAAACTCAAGCTGATAGGCTTCTGCCTGGATGCAAGCAAGAGCAGCTGCCAGGAAAATATGAAGCGCGACTCTATCAACTGGGCTGTAGTATGCAATGGAGAAATGCTGGAAGACAAGACTTTGAAGAAGTTGGGACTCACTTCGATGCCCGACAACATCATACTTCAAAACGGAAAAATAACAGCCCGAGGCCTTAACAAGCAAGATCTATACAATAAACTAGACCAACTGCTGAGATAATACCGCGAGCTCTAACCTTCTAAAAAAGAGCTTATGTTAGTAAAAACCTATTGTGCAGCAGTCAACGGACTGGAAGTCACGACTGTAACTGTAGAAGTCAGCCTCAACACAGGCGTAATGTATCACCTTACGGGCTTAGGCGACGAGGCGGTGAGGGAAAGCCGTAACCGCATCGCAGCAGCCATGCAGTATAGCGGCTATAAATTTCCAATAGCCGACATTACTATTAACCTGGCACCCGCCAACCTGCGCAAGGAAGGCAGCAGTTTCGACCTTCCTCTAGCCATCGGCATTTTAGGTGCCAATGGCAACATCCCCGAAGATCATCTCAAAGAATACATGATGGTGGGCGAATTGAGCCTTGACGGCACATTGCAACCTATCAAGGGAGCCCTGCCTATCGCCATCAAGGCAAGGTCTGAACACTACAAAGGTCTGATTGTACCAGAACAAAACGCCCGGGAAGCTGCCGTTGTGAACAATCTGGAGGTTTATGGAATGAAAAACCTCTTTGATGTTATCCAGTTTCTTGGCGACAAATCATCCCCCACCCCAACCATTGTAGATACTCGCAAGGAGTTTTACGAGAACCAGGTTCATTGCGACTACGATTACGCAGACGTAAAGGGCCAGGAAAACGTGAAGCGTGCCTTGGAAGTAGCCGCTGCCGGCGGTCACAATCTCATCATGGTAGGTCCTCCCGGCTCGGGAAAATCCATGATGGCAAAACGACTCCCCTCCATTCTTCCACCCCTTACCCTCTCAGAAAGTCTGGAAACTACCCAGATACATTCCATAGCTGGCAAATTAGCCAAGAACGTATCCCTCATAGCCCAGCGCCCTTTCAGAGCACCTCATCATACCATCTCGCAAGTAGCACTGGTAGGTGGAGGAACCTCTCCACAACCCGGCGAAATATCTCTTGCCCATAATGGAGTGCTCTTCTGTGACGAATTACCAGAGTTCAACAAAACCACCCTGGAAGTTTTGCGTCAGCCTCTGGAAGATCGCCACATCAACATCAGCAGAGCCAAATACACCATCGATTATCCTTGCTCCTTCATGTTTGTAGCAAGCATGAACCCATGTCCTTGCGGCTACTATGGCGACCCTACCCACCGCTGTGTCTGCACACCAGGTCAGATCCAAAGATACATGAACAAGATTTCCGGTCCGCTACTCGACCGCATCGATATCCAGTGCGAAATCAGTCCAGTACCTTTCAAGGACATTTCCAAGGCAGCCCCAGGAGAACCAAGTGCCAAAATCAGGGAAAGAGTAATCAGAGCCCGAGAGATTCAGGCAGAAAGATTCAAGGATTTCAAGGGAATACACTGTAATGCCCAGATGACGGAACGTATGATTCACCAATTTGCGGAACCAACAGAGGAAGGAATCAACCTTCTCAGGATGGCAATGGAGAAGCTATCCCTTTCTGCACGTGCCTACAACCGTATCTTAAAAGTTGCCCGCACCATTGCCGACCTTGCCGGAAGCCAGCAGATAGAACCTCAACACCTGGCAGAAGCTATCGGATATCGGACACTAGATAGGGGAGATTGGGCAGAAAGAGGACATTTCTAAGACAATTATCAGCCAAAACATATAAGAAATTCGTCCAAAGAAGGGGTATTCTTTATTGCACAGTAAGAAGATTGATTATTAAAACAGCAATACTCAATACAATAGTAAATGATAATGATTGTGCTACCCTTATCAGAAAGACCTGAAGGGCAAGCACAAAAAGGCTCGGGCTGGAAAGCTAGAGCCTTTTTTAGTATCTGAACTTTAGAAATTACACCTTATTATATATATAAAGGAGAAAAAGGGCACCTAATTATTCCGCATTTCCAACATTTTTTTGTAATTTTGCACCCAAATAACAAAAATATATTAGCTAATATGGAACAAAAGAATTTCAAACGTACCACTGTTACGGCAGCATTGCCTTACGCTAATGGTGGTGTGCATATCGGCCACCTGGCAGGTGTTTATGTGCCAGCCGATATCTACGTACGCTATCTTCGCCTTAAAAAGCAAGACGTTGTTTTCATCGGCGGTAGCGACGAGCATGGTGTACCTGTTACCATCCGTGCCAAGAAGGAAGGCATTACCGTACAGGAAGTAGTGGATCGCTATCACAACCTCATCAAGAAGAGCTTCGAGGATTTCGGCATCTCCTTTGATGTTTACAGCCGCACAACTTCTAAGGTTCACAATAAGTTTGCTTCTGATTTCTTCCGTACTCTTTACGATAAGGGCGTTTTGGAAGAGAAAGTAGAAGAGCAGTTCTGCGATGAGGTTACCGGCGAGTTCCTTACCGACCGTAACATCGTGGGTACCTGCCCTCGCTGCGGTGCAGAAGGTGCATACGGCGACCAGTGCGAGAAGTGTGGTGCGACCCTCTCTCCAGAAGAGTTGATCAACCCTACCAATAAGAACAACCCTGGTCATGGCCTCGTCAAGAAGCCTACCAAGAACTGGTATCTCCCACTGGGCAAGTATCAGGACTGGTTGAAGCAGTGGATCCTGGAAGGTCACAAGGAGTGGCGTTCCAATGTTTACGGACAGTGCAAGAGCTGGTTGGATATGGATTTGCAGCCTCGTGCGATGACCCGTGACCTGGATTGGGGTATTCCTGTTCCTGTAGAGGGAGCAGAAGGCAAGGTTCTCTATGTCTGGTTTGATGCTCCAATCGGTTACATCTCCAACACCAAGGAGCTTTGCGATGCACAGCCAGAGAAATGGGGTACATGGCAGAAGTGGTGGCAGGATCCAGAGACACGTCTCGTTCACTTCATCGGTAAGGACAACATCGTGTTCCACTGCATCATCTTCCCTACCATGCTGAAGGCTCACGGCGACTATATCCTGCCGGATAACGTACCAGCCAATGAGTTCCTGAATCTTGAGGATGATAAGATTTCCACCTCTCGCAACTGGGCAGTATGGTTGCACGAGTATCTCGTAGATCTCCCTGGCAAGCAGGATGTCTTGCGCTATGTATTGACAGCCAACGCTCCAGAGACCAAGGATAACAACTTTACCTGGAAGGATTTCCAGGAGCGCAATAACTCTGAGTTGGTTGCCGTTTATGGTAACTTCGTAAACCGTGCTCTCCAGCTCACCAAGAAGTACTGGGGCGGCGTGGTTCCTGCCTGCGGCGAATTGCAGGAGGTTGACCAGAAGGCTATCGCTGAATTCAAGGATGTCAAGGAGAAGGTTGAGCAGTATCTCAATGTATTCAAGTTCCGTGAGGCTCAGAAGGAGGCTATGAACCTGGCACGTATCGGTAACAAATACATCACAGAGTGCGAGCCTTGGAAGGTTTGGAAGACCGATCCTAAGCGTGTGGAAACCATCTTGAACATCTCCCTCCAGCTGGTTGCCAACCTTGCCATCGCCTTTGAGCCATTCCTGCCATTCTCTTCTGAGAAGCTCCGCAAGATGATCAATATGCCAACCTTCGAGTGGACTCAGCTTGGCAGCACAGAGCTCCTCAAGCCTGGTACACAGCTTGGTGAACCAGAATTGCTCTTCGAAAAGATTGAGGATGAGGTGATTGAGAAGCAGCTCCAGAAGCTCGCTGACACCAAGAAGGCTAACGAGGAAGCTTCTTACAAGGCTGCCCCTATCAAGCCAGAGGTTAGCTTCGATGATTTCGAAAAGCTCGACATCCGCGTAGGTCACATTCTGAACTGCGAGAAGGTGAAGAAGTCTAAGAAACTCCTGAAGTTCACCATCGATGATGGCTCAGGCGTAGAGCGTACTATCTGTTCAGGAATCGCTGCATACTATGAGCCAGAGCAGCTGATCGGCAAGGATGTACTCTTCGTTGCCAACTTTGCTCCTCGCAAGATGATGGGTATTGAGAGTCAGGGTATGATTCTCTCTGCCGTTAACTTCGATGGCTCACTCAATGTTACCTCTCTCCTGGGTCAGGTAAAGCCAGGAAGCCAGGTAGGATAAACGTTTCGAGATAAGCTCTATATCTTCAATACTGAGGATATAGAGCTTTTTCTTTTCTGCAAAAGGAGTAAAAGTGAGATAATCACCTAAAGACCAAACCGATAGCCTACTGTAAAGGTGAATACCTTATTCTTGGAATCTCCGGCATCAGCCTTATTCACCTTGGTCAAGCCTATATGATAGCGAGCATCCAGAATCACATTCATATACTCATACGATAAACCTACAGGAATAGACACATTCACCTTCTTGGCTGCGTATGTGCTTTCCACATCCCGGCTTTCCTTGTAAAGGGTTGAACCCGTCTTATCATCCTTCTCCAAGTCAGTTTCTTCTGACAGCATCTTGCCATCCCCGCATAAGAAGCCCACCTGCGCACCAGCCATAATGGCAAACTGAGGAGCCACGTATGCCTTCAGTATCAAAGGCACCTGAACATAGTCAAGATTCAGGCGATGATTCTTCACACCCGTATATTTCCTGATTCCATTATTTCCCGTATCCCCATTTACTGCCATCTCATAATCACCCCAGCGGGCACCCTGACGGACATAATAAGCACCCAGAGAAACACCCAGATAGTCTGTGGCACGATACTCCACATCGAGTCCACCCAGGAATCCCGCCTTACTCTTGGATTTCACCTCCCGGTTGTTTTCCGTTGCCAGATAGATGGAATTATCACTCAGATTGGCAATAGCCACACCTACTCGGGGTATCACCGAGAATTTACCTACAGGATTCTCCCCACCTTGCGCCATTGCTCCCATAGCAGAAAGCAACAGCATCATCACGATAGCAATATTCTTTTTCATCATATTCATTTTTTGAATTACACCTTATTATATATAGAGAGAGATAAATTCAATTCTATATATAGATAAACTCAAAAACACGAAGAATATTGCATCCATTCTGAATAAGGATTCAAGAAAAACAAGCAAATCGCATAAAAAAAACAGAAGCAAAAGCTATATAACCTTATTTCCGCAACACTATAATTTAATGTTTTTTATAAGCACCTGAGCAACAAAAAGTTGCTCAGGATTTTGCCATGTCAGAAATTTCACTTATCTTAGTGTTGCAAAATAAAAACAAACAAAATTCTGAATGGCATGGCAAAAATACAAATAAAATCCAAGAAACTCACTCCTTTTGGGGGGATTTTTTCTATTATGGAGCAATTTGGATTACGTGCCACCAGCAGGATCAAGACCTTTGTTTTCAAGTTCATCTCTGTTCCTGCAAAATGGATTAAGACATCACGCAGGCATGTTTCTTACCTTTCTTCACATAAATACGCATCTGATCCAAGTCTATGGTGATGTCATAATATCCTGATTCTTTTACCTTAAACTTATAATCTTCTTCTTTTCTTATTGATGTGGAAAGATGCGCCAAAGAGACCGCAGAGTTAAACTCGTAGTCTTGATACTCCGCATTGTAACTCTTGCAGATTCTCCAATCAGGAGCATTGACAAACTTGAATAGTTCATTTGCCTTCAGATAGACGGTTGCCTTGAAGACCTTTCCATCCTCGTCTCGGTTCATCGCTATTGCATGGTCCAAGTCGTAGGCAGCATTGCCTGCTTGTTGCACAGCCTCTCCCGTGATATAGATGCCATCCTCCACATTCTCACCTTCCATCACAGCCATTGTCCAGTATTCCAATGAAGGAAGCGTGAAAGAAACATCATAGCCGTTTTGGGTAAAAGGAAGTTCCTGCACCGCCCCTGCATGACTATCAGGAGTTGCCACCCATACCTTGGAGACTTTCCTCGTAGATTTCACCGTCACAGGAATATTGGTCTTCTTCTCAGGTTTCACACGAGTACCCCAAAGGTCACGCCATGAGAGGTCGTTGGTATTGAGGAAGTTGAGAAAATGCAACACATCACACTTACCTACCTTCTTGGCGAATGTTGTCAGCGAGTACTCCTTAGGAGGCCAAGCTTGCACGGTCAGTCCTGAAATCGAACTGATGATAGGCAGATAAGCAGACTTAGAGGTCGTACCACGCAACAAGTTCTGATAAGCAGTCTGGAAGTCGTAGTATCTGACAAGTGCCGTCTTCAACTCATCGCTCATCGCCAAAGGTGCTGCGGGGAAATACTCACGAGTCAACATGTGGTCGCCCATCTCAAGATGAGAACCGCCAAGGGCAAACATCGCCGCATCGGTAAGCAAGACTCCTGGCGTATTGACCATCCTATCTCCAGAGCCCCCATTGTCTGCTTTATCATAATTGATGTAAGCCGCAAAGACAGTCGGATGCTGATGGTCGCTATACTTATCATTAGTTTGGATGATACCAAAGAGATTGGCAAACTGGTCCTCCGATGCGCCACCATATCCATTGCCATTTCCCCAAACCTCATTATAACAGAAGTCTATATCATTCCTGACAATTTGCTCAGCCCCATAGCCTGAGACAGCATTCATCACCAAAGACTTATCGGGATGCGCCTGCTTCATGGCTTGGATGAAAGACTCATAAGAAGAAGGCAAATCTACCTCATGGCGATTGGCATCATACACGGTACCACGGTAGCCCAACTGGTCTATCTGGAAGCCATCAAAGCCAAAGTTGTCATACACCTCCTCATTACGTTCAACCATATACTGCAACCACCCTTGATTGCTTGGCACCTGCAAGTAAATGTTGCTTGCCCAAGAATCTGGCAAACCATGATAGTCTTGCTCATAATTGCCAGCGTTATTCTTCAGCAAAGCCCACTCGGTCTTGACCCCATCATTGGTAGCATTCTTCCATGCACCAAAGCAAAGGTTGTAGAAGATGGACTTCATGCTATACGAATGCTGCTCGGCAATGTAATTCTTGACATACTCCACACCGACCCAACGTTTACTGATATCTTGATACCATGAGGTGAGAGAACCATCAGCATTCAACTTCACGGGCTTGTGGTGCATCCACTGCCAATCCTGAAACTGCACACCATTGATATGGAGACGGTTGAGATAAGCCATCTCAGTCTTGATGTTGGCGTTCTTGTCTATGCTACCATCATAGTTGTTGAAATCCGCCACAAAACCATAACGTGGGAAACGCTTCCAGTTGCTTGACACATCAACAGCTATTGTTCCCAACACGACCTCCGTCCCATTCGACTCGGCAAACAATTCCACGAGATAACCTTGGTAGTCGGTGGTAGGTGGAGTCCATGTCCATCGGTTGTTGCTCATGACATCCGACAACTTATGCGACTCCAACACCATAGCACCATGGCGGTAGCGCACATAGGCATTGCTTGGCAGACTGCCACTTGCACTGAACACCACAACCTGTCCTGGAGTATAACAAGCCTTGTCGGTTGTCATCTCCACCGACAGTTGTGAAGAGATGGTTGCAGCATGGCTCATCATCGCAAAGACGAATGGCAGAGCCAAAGAAAAGCCATACTTGCAACCCAAACGCAAGAGAATAAACTCTCTCATCATCATTATTTCTCAAAAATACTGATGGCATAACCACCACCTGCACCAGCCTTCAACTTGAGTACAGATTTATTGGTAACCACACGCTTCGTAATGACGTATGACTGTTGGTTAGCCTTATAACTTGCATCCTTGCCATCGGCATAGATGGTTGCCACATACTTCTTGCCTGGGGTAAGGAAATCAAGTTTCAAGTTGGAAAGGTGAGCCGTCTCACCTACAGTACAACCAACAAACCAATTACCTGTGCCCTTAGCCTTACGAGCAACTGTAATATACTGACCAGGCTCAGCCTCCAAGTAACGGCTCTCATCCCAGTCGATAGCCACATCCTTGATGAATTGGAAAGCATCTGCATACTTCTCGTAATTCTCAGGAATGTCTGCTGCCATCTGGAGAGGACTGTACATAGTCACGTATAAAGCCAATTGGCGAGCCAATGTAGAGTTGATATGATGATGCTTATTAGGGTCAATCTTGTTCATGTCACCCTCCAAGATGCCAGGAGTATAATCCATTGGACCACCCTGCAAACGAGTAAATGGCAATACTGTGGTGTGGAATGCCTTGTTACCTGCGAATGATTCATACTCCGTGCCACGTGCCGACTCATTACCAATCAAGTTAGGATAGGTTCGGCAAAGACCTGTAGGACGTGTCGCCTCATGCGCATTGACCATGATATGGTGCTTAGCAGCCTCGGTCACACAATAGAGATAGTGGTTGTTGAGCCACTGACCATAGTGGTGCTCGCCACGTGGGATGATATTACCTACATAACCACTTTTCACGGAATTGTAGCCATACTTATCCATCAAGCTGTAAGCAGCTTCGAGATGACGCTCATAGTTGCGGACAGAAGCCGAAGTCTCGTGGTGCATCATCAAACGTATGCCCTTGGAGTGAGCATAGTCATTCAACCCATTGAGGTCGAAGTCTGGATAAGGAGTCTGGAAGTCGAACACATAGTCCTTGCTATGACCAAACCAGTCTTCCCAACCGATGTTCCAACCTTCCACAAGCACCTGAGAGAAGCCATTCTTCGCAGCAAAGTCGATGTACTTCTTCACGTTCTCTGTATTGGCAGGATGCTGACCATGAGGTTTCACCTTAGAATAATCAGTCTCTCCCAACTTCACAGAAGGAAGGTCGTTGGTGTATGACCATTGTTTGCCACCACCAATCATCTCCCACCAAACACCGATGTACTTCACAGGCTTGATCCATGAGGTATCAGTATATTTACAAGGTTCGTTGAGGTTGAGAATCAAACGAGAAGCCAACACCTTGCGGGCATCATCCACGACCATAATGGTACGCCAAGGCGTATGGCATGGTGTCTGCATGTGCGCCATGTTGCCCTGCGCATCAGGAGTAAGCTGTGACTCGAAAATCAAGCTCTTATCATCGAGATTCAAGTGCATACAAGAATAATCTACCAAGGCAGCCTCATGGATATTGAGGTAAATGCCGGCCTTGGTTTTCATCTGAAGGGAAGTCTGCACACCTGTTGGCGAGAAGATGGTCTGCGAAGCATTGCTGCAAACTGCATCTTTCAACAAGCCTCTGATTTCTGAGAGTTTTGACTCTGTGTAGTCATACTCCTGCGTATCATAGTCGCCTGGAATCCACCAAGCCTTATGGTCGCCTGTCATGGCGAACTGCGTATGCTCTGCCTTCACTACGAAATAAGGCAGGAACTTCTGCTGTGGGAACTCATAGCGGAAACCTACTCCATCATTATATACACGGAAGCGAAGGTTCATATATCTACCATTGGCTGGTTTCTCCATTTCCACGAAGAGTTCGTTATAATGATTGCGAATCTCCTTCTCTTCTCCCCATACCGGTTGCCAAGTCTCATCAAACGTTGAAGTAGAAGTCTTGTTGATGCGGAAATTGTCCATCAAGGAATTCTCCTCGTTCAATTCTATACCCAATGTACTTGGGTTGACAACCGCCTTACCCTTATAATCTACTTGGTAAGTAGGTACTCCCTTGGCATCAAGAGAGAACGAAACACTGAGGTTTCCATCAGGAGATTTCACGGTCTGCGCTGCCAGCCAAGAAGGCATCAGCAACATACAGCCCAAGAAGAGCTTTCCCAACAGTCCCTCTCGCTTGGAGAGGGCTGTGGTACATTTTTTTATATTCATATTCATTCAAAAACTTTTTATCTGATTATCACTTAGTTCAACTTTACAATCTTGCAACCATGCGCTGGGATGTTGACGGTGATGGAAGAAGCCTTGCCTTCATCTGTATGCGTCCAAAGGTCACGAATCTGCTTCTCACCCTGTATGCCCAAGTCACTGAAGTTGACTGTAGCCGTCTTAGTCGATTCATTACGGTTGAAGATACCCAATACATAGTCACCGTTTGTCATCTGACCATACCAAATCTCATTGTTGCTGTCGTTGAGTTGGTCGCTGAGAGGCTTACCTACGAAGCCGTCCTTATTCAAGGCGAGCAACTCGTCGTTGGTATAGTAGCTCATGTCATCCTTGATGGTAGATTTCTGGTCGGATGCAGCCACAGGACCACCTGCCATCAACTGCAAGGAGACAACCGTCTGCTTCTCCGCATCGGTATCAAAGGTGTTGAGACGGATGAAGTCACCATCGAGAATCACCTTATTGCGTCCACTGATATGCGACCAATAAGTGAAACCATCAAACATATTCATGCAGTTAGGCCATGTTTTGTATGACTTACCCTTGTCTTGTGCAGAACAGTGCCACCAGCCACCAGTACCTGTATCAGCGACGATACGAACCATATTGCCATACAGGCTCTCGACCTGTGCATCAGCATAGAGGTGAGGCATCACGAGAGAAGTGAAGATGCCATATTTCTTAGCCGACTCAGCGATATAACGCATGGCAAGCGCATAGTTCTCACGACCATAGCCACGACCTGTAACACCCATGTAGCGGTCCTGTCCATCCTCATACCAAGAGAGGAAGTCCATACGGATGAACTCTACACCCATCTCCTTGTAGTGCTTGAAGAAGCCATCAATATACTCACGGCAACCAGGATTCTCGGCTACAGCCCAAGAGAAGCTCATGTCCTTGGCTGTAGGGTGAGACAACTTATCCTTGTTCTCGCCATTATAGAAAAGGTCGGCGAAAGTATAGTCTGTTCCCTCAATCTTAGTCTCCTTAGGACCATGAATCCAAAGCGGATTGTCATATACACCCAACTTCAAGCCCTTAGCCTTACACTTCTCTACGATGTCCTTGAGTGCCTGAGAACCATAGTGAGTCATATAGCCAGACTCATCCTTTGCGAGCATTGGGATGAAACCATCAGTACAAATCATATCGTAGCCATGTGGTTTCAGTTCGGTAGCCACCCAATCCACAATCTCATCCCACTGGTCTGAGGTGAGGTCCATATCGTTGTTGTTCACACCAGCGGCATTCTGCATCATGCAGTATTCATAGACACTCCAGTACATAGGAGCCTTTACACCATCATGGATACCTTCAACCACAGGCAGATTGGAGAGTTCGTGAGTTGGCGGATATTTCATTTCCACATCGTCGGCACATGAGCCGAGAAGAGAAGCTACCACCATTGCCATTGATAATAATATAGTCTTTTTCATTGTTCTAATCATTTTAATCGATTATTTCTTTACGACTTGAATAGTCTTGTTCTTGAGGTTGAGGGTAATCTTATAAGTACCTGCCTCTGTTACCTTCCACTGATTATCAGGATCACCTGCAGAGACAACAAAGTCGTTAGCAGCCACACCGTTGGCATCTACCTCTACATCAGCAGAAGATGGGCGAACAAATGCAGCATTGAAGTCCTTCTTATTACTCATCTTGAATGTGCCTTCCTTCAACTTACCTTCCCAAGTGAACACGTTCTTGTTGTTGGCATCTTGTGTCAAGACTTGGCACTCATCCCAAGACCACCCACCAGCAGTAGCACTACCTATCATATAATACTCAGGAGTATCCTCGATGACATTTAAGAACTCTGCTTGAATGGTCCAATGCTCAAGGTCGAAAGTCAAACGATAATTTCCGTGATCCTCTACGACCCACTTATCATCAGGACCTGCAGTATAGACGAAGTCTGCAGACTCGACACCGTTCTTGTTGATCTTGTTGGCATCAGCAGATGCTGGACGAATAAATACTGCATTGAAGTCCTTCTCACCAGCAAGTTTCAACTCACCAGCCTTCAACTCACCCTCATATACATAGATGTAGTCAGACTTCTTCTCCAATTCAGGAGCTTGATCCCATTCCCAGCCAGACTCTCCTGCAAGGGTAGCAGAACCAATGGCATAAAGATGGTCGAGAACAATAGGCTCTACGGCAGGCTTGTCTTTCTCGCCAAGATACTCTGTTGACATCGTCCAGTTGCGCAAGTCGAAAGACAAGCGATACTTACCAGCCTCGGTTACTCGCCACTTGTTGTCTGGGTCACCAGCCCACATGGCAAAGGTCTGTCCGCTAATATTGGACTTAGATATAGCCTCTTGGTCATTAACAGGGCGAATGAATCCTGCATCCCAACTACCTGTCGTGAGACAAAGTTTCATCTGACCAGCATTGAGCGTACCTTCCCAAGTGAAGACCATATTGTCCTCCTCGCCTCTTGTAAAAGGTGTAGGGTCGTCAATGTTCCAACCATTAGGAGTGGCATCTCCCACCATATATAATACAGAAGTCTTGATAGGCAGATTGCCATCAATAATCTTCAAGTCTTTCTCGCCGTCGCAACTTGTCAACAAATACATCAACAACATGCAAACCAACAGGCAAAGACTGCTATATTTCAATTGAATATTTTGTACCATAATCGTATCATGTTAAAAAGTTACTTGTTATACCCAGGATTCTGCTCCAACTCATGATTAGAGTTCAATACCTCACGTGTGATAGGCCAAATCTCTGTATGTCGATCTGCATCAGCTTGCTTATCCCACCATACACCATTGGTAGAGAACTTGTCGAAGCGAATGAGGTCAATACGACGGCGACTCTCTGCAAAGTACTCACGTCCCCACTCATCCAACATTTCATTCATATCGAGAAGAACATTCCCTTCTGGAGCATAGAGCACATCTTGATAATCTGCCTCTGGATAATTGCGCTTACGCACACTGTTGAGCAACTTTCCAGCCGTTTCCTTATCGCCTTCACGCAACTTGCACTCAGCGAGAGAGTAGATAATCTCTGGCAAGCGAATCTCAGTGTAGTCACTCTCCAACTGATGAGCATCGTCATCACTATAGAGCGGATACTTTACGAAGTGCCAACCTGAGTTGTGGTCGCCATCACGCAAGGTTGCTGTGGTAGCAGAAAGCCACTTGGTAGGAGGAGTACTTTGGAATACACCCACCGCATCACGAATATAAAGTTCATAATCCACCTCTGGAGCCTTCACACGCTTGGTTGCTCCATTCTCATCCTTGTACTCCAAGTAGCCATAGAGGAACATACCCTCACGGCGACCGTTACCCAAGTTACGATAAAGTTTCAAACGCTCATCGCTTGGATACTTCTTGAATTTCTGAATAGGCATACCCAACTGATAATTGTAGAGCGTTCCATTAGGGGCATAACTTGGAGAGGCTGCATACTTACAGTTATGGTCACCAGCCTTACTCTTGGCATCGTTCAAGTAATACTTGGCACGTGCAGGAACAGTCCAGTTATAAGTGTTACTTGAATAGTTCCAATAAGTATAACCAGAAGAAGCAGGGAAACCGAAGATAACCTCATCACAAGCATCATTATCCCAGTCAAAGGCTGCATCCCAACGGTCTGCAATCTTATATTTGCCATATACACCATCAAGGATGTCTTGAGCTACCTTGGCACAGTCGCTGTAGTGAGCCTCACCGATATAGACCTCTGCATTGAGGTAAAGGCGAACTAGCAAAGATGCGGCAGCAGCCTTGGTCCACTGGCCTTGGAGGGTTGAATTGGTACCTAATTCGGTTTTCTCTACGAGCAATGGCAGGCATTCTTTCAATTCACTCTCGATGAATTCATAAGTTTCCTTAGGATCTACCTGTTTCATAGAGCCTCCTGTTGTGGTTGTTACCAATGGCACATGGCGGAAACCATCAAGCAAGCGAAGATAGAACCAAGCACGCAATACACGGCACTGAGCCTTGAGGTTATTGAACTCTGCTTGTGTGAATCCAAACTGTTCTGCAGAAAGCGTACTCAAGTCCTCGATAACCTTACAACTCTGCATAATACCTTGGAAACAACCGTTCCATTCTTGCTGTACCATCTCTGCATCTTCCACATTGTAATCGTGATAGTGCATGATACGCCATTTTCCACCATCGTCCCACCAACCATCACGAGTAGGAGTTATCAGTTGGTCAGCAGTCAATTCATTGAGCACATGGCGGCTCTCAATGCTCCAGAAAGCATGTTCGAAAGGACGGAATGTGGCTCTAATCACATCCTGCTTGGTATTATAATAATTCTCTGATGCCACTTGATCATAGAGCGTTTCGCTCAAGTCAGTACAGCTTGACAACGAGAGTGTGCATAAAGCTGCAGATACTATATAATTAACAATTTTCATTTTTTCTTGATTTTAAGATGATTATCAGAAATCTACTGTCATGCCAAGGATAAACTGACGTGTTGATGGGAAATAGTCACGTGAGCCTTGTGCTCCTGGAGTAAGTCCATTTACTTGATAGTTCGAAGGGTCAATACCGCTGAACTTGGTCAAGGTAAACACGTTCTTCACTGTTCCATACAATCTTACTCGGTCAAGGAAACGACACTTTGACAAATCGAATGTATAACCCAAGGTTACCATATCGAGTTTCAAATAGTCGCCTTTCTCCAAGAAGTAGTCGCAAACCACAGGGTTGGAATTGCCACTGATTTGGAAGTTCTTGCCGTATGCCTTCTGCAAACGGTTACCTGTAAAGTTGCGAGTTCCATAGTAGAAGTCGTGGATATTGAAGATGTCATAACCAAATGCTCCACGGAAGAACAAAGACAAGTCGATGTTCTTGTAACGGAAGTTATGGCTGGAAGACATCGTGAACTTAGGCATACCATTGCCTACCTTGACACGGTCGGCAGCCGTAGCCTGTGATGCACGGATTATCTCGCCATCCTTGTCATAAACAAGCCATTCTCCATCTGTAGTATGGCCTGCATACTTCCACATATAGAAGTTACCCAATGACTGTCCTTTCTCTATGCGCTGCAAGTTATAGAAAGGATATGGATCTGATGTACTTACTACATCATAATAATCCTGACCTACGAACTCGGAGTTGCTGAAGTCGACGAACTTATTCTGCATGGTTGTACCTACGAAACTGAGGTCGTATGAGAAGTCCTTTGTATTGACTGCCTTTAAGTTGAGGTCGAACTCGAAACCATAGTTCTTCATCGTACCTACGTTGACGAAAGTATTGTCGAAGAGGTATGGAGGAACAGACACCTTATAGTCACCCAACAAGTCCTCAGTCTTGCGATTGAAGTAGTTCAAGGAACCATAGAAGCGATTCTTAAACAGAGAGAAGTCGATACCGATATTCCAGTTCTTGGCTTTCTCCCATCTCAAGTCAGGGTTCACGTTCTTAGCAGGTCCCCAAACCTGGAAATACTTACCATTATAGATATAATATCCAAAACCTGTCATGGTGTTCAAAGACTTGTAGCTACCAAAATCCTGGTTACCAGTAACACCGTAGTCACCACGGATTTTTAAGTCGCTGATCCACTTGATATTCTTCATAAACTTCTCCTGAGAGATACGCCAACCTGCAGATACGGCAGGGAAGTTACCCCACTTGTGGTTAGCACCAAACTTAGAAGAGCCCTCATGACGGAGAGAAGCAGTAAACAAATACTTGCCATCATAGTCGTAGCTTACACGACCGAAGAAGGCGATGAGCTTGGCATCGTTCTTATAACTGCCCATACCGACCTCACCTTCATCTTTCATATACTCGCCAGAGCCGAGGTTGTCTGGACCAAGAGCATCATTAGGGAAATCCTTATTTTCGGCATTGAATCCAGAATACTGTGAGTACTGGTAAGAATAACCCAACATACCCTTTACATTGTGCTTGCCGAAACTACCCATGTAGTTTGCCAACCACTCTGCCACATACTGACGCTCCTTGCTGTAGGAACGACTTGCCTCACCATCGCGACCATTGTTGATGGCAATGGTACTGGTAGATGGACGGAACCAAGAATTATTGTTATCATACTGGTGGTCAGCAAACATAATCTGTGTAGAGAGATTGTGATTGCCCTTACCATCCTTCATCAAGAGAGGCAAAAGATTCAACTTTACCGTACCATCCCAATCCAGCAACTTGGTGTCACCATGGTCTGTCTCCAAGAGCTGACGCTCCACAGGGTTAGAACCTGCCACCTGACCTTGGAAGTTGTAGTAACGAGTAGGATTCTCTGGATCCATCAAAGGAGTTGTAGGGTTAGCCTCGATAGCATCCTTGAAGACACTCCAGTCTGCTTGGTCACGATAGATTATACGAGGAGCTATATTAGCAGTGATGGTGAAGAGTCCACCCTTGGTAGTATGCATGATGGAAGCACGACCACCATACTCCTGACGACGAGAGCGAAGATCGATACCCTTGGCATCACGATAGTCGGCACTGACACGATAGTTACTCTTCTCATTACCACCACTCAAGGTAAGTGTGTGCTGCTGGGTGAAACCAGTACGGCTGACAGCATCGAGCCAATCGACATTGCCACCAAGATCAACGCCAGAGTCACCCCAACCGAGGCGTACATCACGATAATCTTGTGCGCTCATCATCTTGAGGTCTTTAATCATGACATCCCAAGAACACATACCAGAATAAGAAGTATGGAGGCTTCCGTCCTTGCTACCTTTCTTGGTTGTCACCACAATAACACCATTAGAGCCACGAGTACCATAGATGGCAGAAGCGGCACCATCCTTCAAGACATCGAAAGAAGCGATGTCATTAGGGTTGATGTTGGTGAGATTTCCACCAGGAACACCGTCTATCACAATCAGAGGACCAAGACCTGCAGAACGTGATGACACACCACGAACCTGAATACTTGCCTGGTTATTAGGGTCACCAGCACCCGTATTGGTGATGCTCACACCAGCTACCTTGCCCTGAATCATCATGGATGGGTCAAGTGAACTAATAGTAAGGAAGTCTTTCTCACCTACGTGAGAGATGGCAGAGGTAAGCTCTTTCTTGTCCATCGTACCGTAACCGATAACAACGACCTCATTGAGCACACCAGCATCTTCTTTCATGGTAACATTGATTTTCTTGCGTCCCTTTACCGCCTCGGTAAGAGACTCAAAACCCACGTATGAGAATACTAAGGTAGCCTTAGGAGAAACCTCGATGGTATAGTTACCATCCATGTCTGTAACGACACCTGCCTTGGAAGAAGATGTCCTTACATTTACACCTATCAGAGGCTCACCAGAAGCATCAGTGACAGTACCCTGCACTTTCAGCATTTCCTGCGCCAAAAGCGTAAGAGGCATCAGCATGCATAAGCATAACAATGCGGTTGTCTTTTTTAGAAATGTTTTCATTTGCTTTACTTTTAAGTTAATGTATATACTTTTCGGTAAGTAACCTTAATTAATCTATCTATCTATTGCAGTCGCAGGACTATACTCCACGACGACTTTTCGTTCCAGCGAACAACTTCCCGAAGGTACTTCCACCGTAGTGCAATGAGTAGCCTCATCATAGCTGAAAGTTGCACTCACACCATCCACTTGGGCTGAGATTGGAGCAGAAGTATTATAGATGTGCATCACATAAGAACGGTTCTGAGGAGCTTTGCTTACTGAGCCTTGACGTTCCGAGATGATGTATTCCCCTCTGTTGCCATCACAGACCTGCTTCAAGGAAGTCTTGGCATAAGCGATAGCATAATCTGCATTGTCACCATCATCCTCATAAAGAGAACCTTCACCATTGGCACCAGCCACCACATGGAGCACCAAGTTATCAGGACGTTCCGTAACATTCATCACTGTAGATGGATTGAAAGGAATGACCGAACCTTCACGGAAGAAATAAGGTATCTGTTCTTCTGTAAATGTCATTGTGCGCTTGCATGGGCCTTCTATCATCTCATGAGTAGATGCACTCCACCATTTACCTTCAGGGAACCAGATTTCCTTATTGGTCTTTCCGTCACTCCCTGCTTGAGCCGTGATAGGAGCCACCAAGATGTCATCACCAAAGAAATACTCTCCATCGTATGTGTAAGCCTCCTCTACCTCTGGATACTCATAATAGAGTGGACGGCAAAGAGAAATACCTGTTTCGTATGTCTTGCGAGCCATCGTATAGATGTATGGGAACAAAGTATAACGCAAACGCACTGCCTCCAATATGGTAGGGAAATTAGAGAACTTCCAGATTCTACGTTCGATGCGGTCATCACTTGTGGCATGAGTACGGAAGATTGGGGTAAACACGCCAAACTGAATCCAGCGTAACACGAGGTTAGGATTGTTGACAAGTTCTTCACTTGAATACATGTGACCTCCCAGGTCGTGTCCCCAATAACCGTAACCAACATTAGAAGCCGTTGCTGTGAAGTATGGCTCAAATGCCAAAGCGTCATAACTGATATTGGCATCACCCGAGAAACCTATCTGATAACGATGGCTACCCAAACCTCCCCAACGATGGAAGATGACAGGACGATGGCCGGTACGCTTCGCTGCCTCATTATAGAACACATGGTTGCACCAGAATGTCTCACTCAAAGAGTTGGTATATGGACTCGTAAGATGCTGTTGCCAATCTATCCACCAGAAATCTACGCCTTCTTTTTCATGGTCACGGATGATATTCTTAAAGAAAGACTTTGTAAAATCTGTATAATCAAGACTCCAGTTGATGGTGTTCTTATCATCATTGAGATACTTGCCACCCAATTCGGACTTCATTGCCGCAAAATAAGACGGAGACTCCACCTCATTGATTCCATCGGCAGGATGCAAGTTGAGAGCAGTCTTAAAGTTCTGTTCGTGCATCTCTGAAAGTAATTGGGTAGCATTTGGAATCAAGTTTGTATTCCAAGACCAACCAGTCCAACCTCCACGACCTTCCGAACCACTGTAAGCATTACCATTCCAATGCCAATCCATGTCGAGAATCATCACATCAGTAGGAATCTTGTTCGTCTTCAAGTCCTTCATGATATTGCGATAATCATCTGCCGAATAAGAGGCATACTTGCTATACCAATATCCAAACACATAGTCTGGAGGCAAAGGTATGTCACCTGCTATCTTTGTAAAGTCGGCTATTGCCTTCTTGTAATTGTGACCATAACCCAAGAAATAGGTGTCCATTGCATGATTGTCTGCACGGTCAGCCCACCAACTATATCCAACTTCCGTACTTGGCACCAATGCGTATGAACGTCCACCATCTGCACGAGAGGAACTCCAAGAGTCGTCTATCACTGCCCAACCAGAACGTGACACAAGACCGTTTTCCATCTCTGAACGCTTGCTATCGCCCATCAGTCCATCCAAAGTACGGCAGGTTCCCTTCAGGTTCAATGGGTCTGGCTTACCTGGATACCATACGGACTGAACACCGTCACCGTTGACTGCAATGGTAAGGTTCGTGGAAGAAGCTGATATTGTACGAGGGTCTGTACCCTTGCGATACTTCAACTTCAAGTTGGATGTTGTTATATATAAATAGGTATCGTCTTCAGTTTTTGTAAATTGAGGAACATCCAAATTACGATTGACAACCGTAAATGTTGCTTGATCCTCAAACGTACCCTTTGCACTATACTCAATGCGTATCATCTCAGGAGTAAGCACGGTGAAACGAGCATTGCCACATTTCACGATAGCATTGGTTGCAGCCACAGGATTGTTGCTTACAACACCTTGCGCTGTTACCGTAAGAAATGCAGCACAAGCAATGAAAGCGAAAGATAATAATCTCTTCATGTTCAAATAGTTCTTTAATTGTTAGTTATATTATTTTAAATTCCAAATACAGCCTTGTCGGCGTTGTTGGTTGCAAAGATAGGGTTTTTTTTAATAGGTTATAATACCGTACACCAAAAATACAAATATGTACAAACAACACTTGTGCTGAATATCAAACACTTATGATATTCAGCACAAGAGAAAAATACAAACCCTATCCAAAGGGTATTTCACATATATTAAAGAGATTTTAATCAATTTTAGCTACTCTTTCTTCAAAATCCTCAGGATAAAGAGAGCGTAAACGGATGCGAGAACGATAAGAATATACCGTCTGCTTGGAACATCTCAAGAAAGCAGCAATCTTCTCATTCTCCACAATACCCAAACGCAACAAGGCATAGATGCGTAACTCTGTGTTAAGTCGGCCGACCTTCTTGGGTTGAATATTCTCGTCTTCCTTCATCAAACCATTGAAGGACACAACAAACTCTGGAAAGATTCGGAGGAAGATACGGTCGAAGTCCTCAAAGAACTCTTCGATTTCATCCTCCACGATGGCACTTGACTTCAAACGTCTATAGAGTTCCTGCAGTCCTCCATTGGCAGCCAATTTATTGAGTGAACGTCGATAAGCATCCAACTTATCTATATAAGCCGAACACTTGTTCATAAACTCCATGATATAGATATTCTTAATCTTATTACTCTCGAAGAGTGAGCTATTGGTCTCTTGCAGAGCCGTATTGGCTTCGTTCAGTTTGTCATTGGTAGAAGTCAATTGTGTATTGAGAGAATTCAACTTCTGGTTCATCTCATTCAAACTCTTGTTTGACTCTTCCAAGGCACGGCGAGCATGGGCGATTCGATGCAACTGCTTACGAGTATAAATCATCAAAGCCCCCACCAACAGCAAGAGGAAGCTCACGATAATCAATCCTGAGGTGATATGTGCTCGCTCGGACTTGCGCATGGCATCATACGCATTATCTATAATAGGCAAAGCATCAGAAACCTCAATAATACGTAGTTTCGCATTACAAAAGGTAGCATCCTCCATCGACTTTCTCATATACAAGTAAGCACGAGTTACATCCCCCTCCTCATATAATAAGGTGGCAAGACGACGAAGCGACACATACTCCTTGATACTATTTTTCAAATCAGACATGGCTGAAATGATGAGATACTGCTTTTCCTTATCCTTGTCATTTATCTGGCGATAAATATCAGAGATAGAATAAGCCACATATCCCATCTCTCGGTCATCCACCGTCAACTTTTTGTAAGAAGCAAGGAGAATATGCAACGCATCTGTATATTTCTGATTCGTTATCAAGAACTCAGCCTTGTCCCAATCGGTGTTCAAGACATTTAAGTTCTTGAGCGAATCTCGGTAAAGCAAACGCCTCCGCTCATAGTATTCACGCTGGATAGAGGTTATCGCTGTTTGACGAAGTGCATCGTAAAGTTCGCCATACAAACCATAATAGTATTGGCGCATATCATTGGACATCAAACTGACATCCAATGCCGAAAGTATTCTGTTCGCCTCCAAATAGTTGCCACTCTTGGTAAAGATACCCGCAATATCCAACTCAGAATAGACACTGTCCTCATAAACATTCAATTTCTTTGCCAAACTAAGTTTTCGTTCCGCATACACGTATGCAGAATCCAACTTAAAAGGCTTGTATTTAGCGAAGATGTCACGAGACACCGCCAATCTTTCCTCATCATTATTCGCTCTACGAAGCTTTTGCTTCAACACGTCAATCCCCTGCTCGTACTTATGAGTATAAACGCTACTGTTCTTGATGACCACATCAAGTTCCTCAAGTGTGTACACTTTGCAATACAGGGTGGTGGCAAGGGCAAAAGTATCCATGCACAGAGCTATCACCGTCAATAATAAATGCTTTATCACGATATTATTTATTATTTTGTAATGATAAAAAAATAACTTGGTACATTTTGTATTACTTTTATGAAGTGATACATGGCTAAATGGTAGTACTTTGAGTACCCCATTCATTTCATATTTACTATAGTTTTCCTTTGCCATAATTTAATATTTAACTTATTGAATTATTAACGAACTATTGTTTCTCTGATGCTACGATTTTTTAATCCATATCTTATGGCTGCCACGTCCCTTGTAGTCGAAGGGAGCGTCCTCAACGTGGGTCAGCTTCTTCAGCTCCAAAGATGCGGTGGTGCGGCTCAGGTTGTTGAGGTTGGCATATTCCTGCAGGGTAATGAAGCCATGCTTTTCCATCCAAGCCGTGGTTCGGGCGATGCGCTCTTCCTGAGTGTATTTCTTCTTGTAGAGACGGCTCACGCCACCCATGTCTCGCTCCAAATCAGTTTTTCGCTTGAGGGCTTTTATGATTTCGGGAGCCGCCTTGAAGTTCATGTCCTTCACTGTCACCTTACGATAAGTCATCTTGTCGTCCTCGCTCTTCATGTTTACCGGCTTCTCGTCGTCGAAGTCGAGTGAGAGGGAGAAGGTGCCTAGACCATCCAGCTTCACCGTGTACCCCATGGACAGCATATCGACAAGGCTGTCGGCAAGGTCGGTGAGCACTGTCGTGACGAGGCTCTCCGGGATTGCTCGGTCGCGATAGTGTGTCATCGCAATAAACTCCTTGGTGCCCAACTGTCTGTTGGTCACCATCTTTGGATAAACTCTTTTCTCGCCTACGCCATTGAGAGTAGGCATCTCTTGCAACTTGTACTTGGTCATCTTCTTGTTGTTATTACTCTTAGGTATATTCTTCGTTCCGAGACTCGGAATGTCCGTTCCGTGTCACGGAATGTGCGTTCCAAGACACGGAATGGCGGTTCCGTGACACGAAACGGAGATTTCTATTAGGCAAAGATACAATTATTCTTAGATAAAAGCAGGGCAGACGCATTAAATTGCGCTGCCCTCCAAAAGTTTTGACAGGTACTCT